>Ga0315909_10005996_pt1 | contig 13817 bp, 19 predicted proteins | sample LakEriMetagenome_11_FD_203527 | JGI IMG/M metagenome (GOLD analysis project Ga0315909, IMG submission 203527) | Freshwater fungal communities from buoy surface, Lake Erie, Ohio, United States - Buoy 2 MA125 | ecosystem: Environmental > Aquatic > Freshwater > Lake | place: USA: Lake Erie, Ohio...
TGCTTTGACTGCTGGTATCTAGATATTCAACTTCGGGGCGATACTTACAGTATTCGCGCATGATATCTCTAGGCCAGTTGTCAACAGCAATAGCACGTTCAATCTTGTTGAATCTTGACAGATACTCTAGTGTGATGATAAAAGTACCGCCTTTATGACAACCAATTTCTACATAGCTGTTAATTTTTTGACTAGACAGATAGTGCAAGTAACGACTAAACTGATTGGGATACTGCCAACTATCGATACCTATACCGCAGTAAGGATGCAGACTGCTTGGGTATTGATGCATGTGTCTGTCGTTCAATCCAAGTTCAGGCAGTAACCTAAACTCAAGATAAGCCGGATCAGTTAGTTTTTCTAAAGGTTCTGATTGGATACGTTCTATAACCTGTGATAGATTTAATTTTGTCATTGACTCAACGCTAAAAATTTGTTCACATCATTGGCTCGCATCTTGGCCCAAGGGTCTTGACGACCTGCTTTGACATTGTCCCAATATGATGTATCGAGGCCTTCAGACTTCATCCATTCGGCTATACGGTCTGTGTCTGCGCTGCGTAAGGTCACCATCGAGATATGATTGAAGTCTCTAGGGTCGGACGGATTGCCTTCATAGAGTCTGCGCTCTTCGTAGGTAGCGTCTTTGTTTTGGCCAGTTAGATCAAATCGATCGTGTTCGACCTTGATGTCTGTACGCACCATAATATCTAACAGATAGGCCATTTGGCTGATGTATGCATCATTGAGTTGATGCCTACTCAAGAACCCCAAGATACGATACCATTGACTGGGCACTATAGGAAAAATACTATATGGATGCTTGTTGTGTGTATCAAACGCTAGCACTTTGAACTGACCGGTATGAGCGCAGATTTGTTCGTCCCAGTTATCATGAATCATGACAGCATCGTCGTTCCAGAAGATAAACCAATCAGCATCGGCGTAACTGGCCAATTGATTTACATAAAGATGTAGTTGATCATAGCCCAGTCGTTGAAATTCATAGAATTCCCAGCCAGCTCCGCTGTCATCGATCACAGGTGCGATCTGCTGTTCGAAGTATTGTTGGCTGTCGGTATCGTCGTTGTCAAAGCCAAGTATGAACTGTATTGACGCTGGATCTTTGGCCTTACTGACTAGGCTTTCTAAACTGCGTTTGAGCATGTCAGTACGGCCTCTAGTTGGAAGTAAAATAGCTATTCGATATTGATGTGAATTACTCATCGGTTGCCTTTTGTGTATTAAAAATGTTTGACCACTGTTCAAGTTTTCTTTTTTTATTGTCTGCTGCTTGCTCTAAATTATCAATGCTTAAAATGCCCTGAGCAACCAGAATGTGAACCAGTGCTAGCATATCACCAATTTCTGCTTCGAGCATAGCTCGATGCTCGACACCAGTCTTGTAGTGCATTGAATCAAGACCAAATCTACGACACTTGCTGATTTCAACTATAACTTCGGCGCATTCTTCTTGTAGGATGTCTAGTGCTTCTTGTATTTGTGGATCCATATTACTCTTGAAAGTTTTCTAAAAATACCAAGTCTAATTCTAAAGGAGTTCCAATCCATCTTGCCCCTTCAGTATGATCGCGCACATGATCAATACCTATATCTTCGTGAAGTAGAATACTCATAGTTTGAGTCTGCAACAGAGATTCTACTGCTTGTTGATTGGAACTATCGTACATGGCTTGATACATTGGCAAAGGGTGCGGCCCTATGGGCTTGTCATGAATCTTGCCCAAGTTGCAGCCCAAAGCTTCAAGCTGCGAACGCAAAGACAAGGCTTGCACACGTTGTCCTATGTGCTTCCAATAGATGTGTGCATGATAGTTCATGCAAACAGATCCTCACCCCATTCTCTATGTCCTTCTCTGAATGCCATGTTGCTTTGTGTTTCTCTAACTTCGACTCGATAGCACCAAAGTCTTTCAGCTTCACCTGGACCCCACATGTCAGGAATGTAAACACCATTCACATACTTGTACAGCATGTCAGCAAGTCCTTCACAACCCATTCTTGGCAGCACTACAATCTTGGCCATTCGTTTTTCTTGTAGCATCATGAATGTTTCCAGTTCTGGATCATCCTGCGCTACAATCAAGGTATGATCAAATTGGCTTTCTAAGAAGGCTTTGAGTTCTTTCAGCCCACCGTAGTCTGCCGCCCAATTACGAGCATCTAGATTGTCTGTGCCGAAGTAGAACTTCATTGAAAAACTATAACCATGAATAAGATTGCAGTGACTATCCGCACGCCATTGGCGATAGGCACAAGGAAATGCATCGTGATACTCTTTGGTGCTAGTATATTTGTAAACTCTTGTTGGGTACGTTTCCGTAAGGTACATTGAATTCTCCTATGTTAAATTTTAGCATAGGCTTGCAGAATTTGTATAGCGGGATGAATGCCAGAAAGGCCGCTGTGAGGCGAATATTTAGCAGCTAATCTAACCAGTCTTCGCTTTCCATGTAGATGCTGGCTTGGTCTCTGGCCAGTTTTTCACTTTCAGCTATGATAGTCAAAGTGGCTATGCCGTTTTTGATATGAATATCAAAAGGCACAGGACCGTGTGGCAACCAACCATCATCTACACGCAATCGAACTTTGTAGCTGCGCATAGATTGAGCACGGCTAATAATTTCGCTAGTTAGATCAGCTGCACTTTTCATATTACTCTCTGGTCATTTGTGTTGCTTCTTTGACTAGGTCCAGTAGCTCATCTACGCTTTGTACCAATACCTTGGCAGCAGCCCAATTGTCGCTGCCATCACGGCCGGCGATTTCAAGCATGTAGCCGTTGTCGTACATGTTGATGGTAAAACTTTCATTCACTTTAGTTAGTTTGTCGCTTAATTTCATGTTAGTCCTTATGTCTGGAAATGGCCACGCGGCCATACTGCTGACCACTGTTGATTCGTCGGCAGGATTTACTTTTGTCAGTTCGTCAAAGGTGATTTCTTCATCGTCATCTTCTCGGAACTCTACTACATTACCTTCTTGATCGGCACAGATAATTTTGACTTGATTGCCATCCTGGTCCTGAATAAGGATTGGCCCCCAAATCCAGGCATCTGTGTCATTTTGACTCCAACCTTCATTTTCTTCTAGCACTTCATATATGCTAGATTCTTCAAACAGCTCCATTAGACGTTCTTGTTCTTCCTCATCCATGTCGTCAGGAAACTCAATGTCCTCCCAACAACCGTCCCACATGTTGTCTAGTTCAACATTTTCTATGTTATTGACACAGCAGTCGTACATGTTGATACTGTCAAGCTTGCCATCACCACCAGGTACATAATCAAATTCAAACTCTGGTGGGTTATCATCGCTGGTCTCAACGATAAAAGTGGCGCCACGAAATCCAGTTTTTCTAGTGATAGTTTGATCACCTTTGTAGTAGTGTTCGTGTTCTTCGCAAGACTTTTTGTAATAGGTAGACACAGTCCATGTTGCCATTATTGATCCTCTTCATCTAGTTTCTCGCCCAGCACATAAAAAATTAAAAAACTAGGCATTAATAACAGTGTAGCATAAAACTCGCGTAGACGCAACGACATAGTCATCATTATGAGAAAATAGATGAAGATTACTAGTCTTCTCATTTTTTATCTCTATTGGCTACCGCATCCTTGAGCATTGACTTCAAAAGCAAAAGCACACGACCTTTTTCTTTCTCTGTAAGCATTTTGACTAGGACCAGTTTGTCGTCGTAGCTCTTGGCTTCTTTTAGAAACTCTGGTGGTACCGTTAACTTCTTCTTTGGCTTGAACTTTTTGAGTTCATTATTATTGTTATCGTCTGACATGTTATCACTCTTGATCGTCCCGCTGAGTTAGCCAGATTATCCATTTGAGCATTACCCATCCCATGGCAACCGTTATTAATATAGCGGCAGGTCCTTTGAACAGAGTAATGAGTTCCACTTTATCTAGGCTAATAGGTCATTTATGTTTGCAGCTATATTTAACGCCCATTCGTGATTTGCTTGCCAAGCTTCGTCAAATTCTTCGGTATCGGGGTCTGCGTCAATGAACCCTTCGATCCCGGTGGCAAACCAATTGGCAAAAATGTCCTCTTCAACAAAGCCCTGATCGTTGATGACGTAGGCTTTGGTTAGGATTTCTCGTATCATGTCTATGTCACTGCTGCCTTCAATGCAGTCTTCGATTTCTTCGTCAGTTAGCGAGTCTGGAGTGCGTTTTGCTGTGGGCAACATTATCCATGTCCTTTCATGCTCAGACAAATATCATAAAACTCTTTCTTCAGTGCGGGATCGTCATTGAACGCACCTAGCATGATAGCAGTAGTCATGTCTGATTCATGTTCACGTACACCACGCATGGTCATACAGTGATGTTCGGCTTTGACTACCACTGCAATGTGTTCGGTCTTGGCGTACTGTTTCAGTGCTTCGGCAATCTGTGTGGTCATTTCTTCCTGAATCTGAGGTCGTTCACAGATGTGGTGTACCAATCGATTGAACTTTGAAAGTCCAATAACTTCTGCTTCAGGAATGATCCCAACCCAACATCTACCGACAATGTTCTGGAAGTGGTGAGCGCAGGTGCTGCGAATACTAATAGGGCCAGTAGTATATAAACTCTTATAGCCCATGTTAGGGAAAGCTGTAACTTTTGGAGCATGCCTATATCTCCCACTAAAGGTTTCGCGAATAAACATTTTTGCAACCCTATTCGCAGTATCTTGTGTGTTATGGTCATGTATTGTGTCAATGACCAAACTTTGTAATACATCTTCTAACTTCAATGCTACTTCTTGTTGAAGTTCATCTAATTCACCATCTTTGATAAAATCAGCAATGTTATCATTGGAATGATATCTGTGTTTGGCTGCTTCTAATCTCTGTCTGATTCGGTGACTGGCTGGTAGTTTCAAAAGTTCTCCTGTTTGTTCAACGTCGTTACTTTCATATATTTTGTTGTAAACCATTAAGTTCTCCAGGTTGGCTAAGGACAATTGTACTAGAACAATTGATGTATGTCAACGTTTATTTAGAATTAGCCTAGACTTTGGCGAATTTATTTTTGAGAAAACCACGACGGCGTAGACTATAGAAGTCCAACCCTTCAGCTAACGGTCTGGTAATCACTTGCCATTTGCCCGGATCCGGACGCCAGGTTATTGGATGCCGATCCAATAACCAAATTGTGGGTTTAATACTGTTATCATGCAGCAGGCATCTTTGAATTTGATCTACAGTAATGTCGTAGAAATCAAATTCGGCAGCTACTTCCTTGGCGAAATCATAGGCCTGATAACGGTTGCGATAAAGGTATTCAAAACTCATGCTACTCATGCCATGCCCCCCTCTACGATCCATTCGACTAATACGTCCGGTATGTAAATAGGTAGATATGATATCACGTATATCTTGATAATGTGCAGCCCAAAAATGATGTGTCTGTAGCAGTTGCCACATGTGATCATAGTATTGACTGTAGAGTATACCGTTGACTTCACGAAGATGCCTGCTCCAGATTTGACTATAACCACTGATATGAAACTGTATGATCATCCAACCAAACATGTAGCTTTCAATAAGGTCCTCGGTGGACATGGTGTTGGTAGCAGTAACCAAATCAATGTCTTCTTCGATATCTCTGTAATCGTTTTTATTGAATAAGGGCATGTAGTCTTTGGCTAGTATGCTTTTGATTCCGTATTTTTGCCTGCTAGCTAACTGTGCAAGTTCACTGTTTTCTAACAGTTGAGTCAACCACATGTCTATACTTTGGTGTTGTCCTAATTCTAGTATATCGGTCATGCCGCGACGCCAGGAGTCTTTGGTTTCCAACGGCAATCCCAGAATAACTTCAGTATAAGTAGCCACGCCTCGTTCTTCGCCCATGGACAGGAGTTTACTCATGTCGTTAATTTCTAGGTTTTTACGTTCAATGGCTTCCAGAGTTAAATCATTCATACTCTGCATGCTGATTGTAACTCCGCGACTAAGATCGCCAATGATCTGTGCTATCTCAAATACCACTTCGGAACTGTTCTTAGCATATTGAAGATTCACAGTGCTTAGGTTACTACGATTAGCCACATCTCTAATAATACGTGCTATCTCTATGTCTCTGTCTTTGAATATGCCAAAGTTGGCATCTGCACAGACTAGATAGTCTACATTCTTGCCTACTATCCATTCTAGATCTGCACGTACACGTTCAATATCAAATCGTTTTACCTTACTGTAGGTCACAGTGCCCCAATCACAAAAGGTACAGGCAAACGGACAGCCTCGGTTAGTTTCAAAACTCATTGACCAAACTGCGGTTGGATATCTAGACATAATGTCATCAAACATGCCAATTAGATACGGACTAGGTATGTCTAGTTGATCAAGTCTGCGTTTTTCGTAAAACACCTCCGGGTCCTTACCCGCCAGATGATCATCTAGTATCTGCAAGAAGTTTTCTTCACCTTCGCCCATGATTAGACTATCTATAAAATCGTAGCGTATCATACGCCCAGATGTTTCTGGTCCACCAAACACAATACGTGTTTTAGGCCAGCGGCGTTTGATACGCTCGGCTAGATGCAGACAATAATTTTTATTCCATACATAACAGGAAAAAGCACAGACAGCTGGTTCATTGATCCGTGCTAGGACATCGTCGGGGTGTTCTCTGCGAAAGATTATGTCGGCTACACGGTAGTTGTCTCTTATACGATCAAACTGTTGTGCGTAGCTCCAGATACAGCCAACGCTATAGGGCAACCAGTAGTTGTTTTCGTTGCGATATTCTACTGCATACTGAGGTTGGAACAGGTATATGTTGTGCATGCCATTGCCTAGTCTTCCCAGACGTACTGACCTTTTTTGGCTACACCAAAGTCGAGGTATGTTTTTATTCTGTCAATATCTTGTTGACTACGTAGCGAACACAGTTCATTGGCAAAGTGTAATTCAACACCAAGATTTAAGGCTAGTTCTAACAGTTCATTACGTCTATCAGCGTCATCAGGCAGACTAAACATACTACACATGGCTATACCGTCGGGGCGTTCTCTAATAAAATGTTCTAACGCAGGTTGCCAATCTAAGTGTTCGTTTTCAAATTGATAATCGTTGTAACTGATGCGATGGCGGTTACAGTAAGCATCTATAGTAGCACGTTGCATTGGTAATGGAATCCCTCGACTGAACGTACTATTCCATCCAGCATAGGTGATAAATCTTCTACCAGTGTTGTCGGTAGTTTCTGAAGCTTCGTGATCTCCGGGCAATCTAAAAAATCCACCCGGCAACTTGCGGCCATATTCTTCGCCTTCGATCAATATGCGCATGTCTAGGCTAACCCTAGTATAACCTTCTTCGTTGTTGACGTTGCCGTGTAAGTGTTCTTGAAAAAACAAATGACTCTGTCCTGGTACTAAAGTAACAGGCCATGCGTATTTCAAACACTCGTCTTCGAATCGTTCCAAACTCCATTTTTCTTTAACAACCTGTCGGGTAATACGTCTGCTTTCGTCTAAGTCCATGATCCACATGCTGTTGGTGCCACCACAACGAGTAAATGGTGTCCAAATTGTTCTTAGACCGCGTCCATTACCTACAAAGATACCTTGATGAAACTGTAATCTACGTCCAACTTTGGCTTGATTGGGTATTACAACTCGCATCGTACCTTGTCGTTGAATCATGTATCTACGACCACCAATACGTTCTGGTATGTATTCGGCTGTAAATTTATCAAACAGTTCCATGAAGTCTTTCCTGCTACAACTATTCTGCACATGCTGTTGTACCTTGACCATTTTGGTAGGCTCTAACACTAAATGCATGGTTTCTAGTTCAGTAACTTCAGGCGCTACTTCATTAATCATGGACATGGCCCATTCGCACCAATTGTAACGTGCTAAATCATAGTCTAAGGTTTTGTTATCCCAGGCAATGCTTGTTTCAACATCAGTCATTGTAATTCTTTCTTAGTAACTATAGTATAGATTATTATTCAATAAGGAATCCTGAGATCTGCATGGTAATTTTGTTGTCCATGCCAGCGTTTGCCCCAAGGTGTGGTACGGTACTATCCCATAATATACCATCACCAGCTTCCCATCCCACATAGGTAAAACTGCTACCTGACTCTTGCCATTGAATCAGTTGGCCCATGCGATAAGCGGTTAGATGTATGTTGGCACGTACACGACGTTCGGTACGATCTGGAAATTCTGTTTTGAGTCTGTAAAAACTGTCTTTGTGTAAAGGAATTGTACAACCGGGCGGTTGTAGTACCGAACTCACAGTTACTACTTCCATGCCCAACTGACGTCCAAGATCGTCGTAGTCTATCTGATCACGATCCCACCAAAGTTGAAACAGTTTGGTGTTATCATCAGTGTATGATTCTGGTAGCCCGTTCCATGGTTCATATAACTCGGCCTGTTCACGTTTTAACTGGCACAGGCAAGAATGACTATGGCTTAGATAGTCTGCGTTTACGTACCGTTCATAATCGATGTTTAGTTTTACTTGTTTGATCATAAAATTCTACTAGTCTGCAATCATTGTATGCTACGAACTTAGGAGTTTGGTCAACTGTGGGCAACAAGCGCAGCCCGGTTTCGCAAGCTTCTAAAGTGGGACTATAATGAAATCCTACGGGGAATGTTTTTTGTTGAATCCAAGGATGAACATGTAGGTCTCGCCCATCACTACGTAACATACTTATCTCTTGGTAAGCCCGTGCATCATCTAATAGAATGGCACCCATTTTACCTATCTGCATGGGTTTGCCGTTGCCAAAACTAAGACATTGCATTTGTCCAGGTCTATACATGCCTGGGGCCAGCAGTCTAGCACTATCCCAAATTCTGGTGCCTATGAACTGATATTCACCTAACCAGGTTTGCTCAGTTTCCGCCAGGTAGTCGAATCGAACGCCGGTCCTATGCAGTATCATAGGCACACTGAGATAGGTAAACGGAGTAAACTTACAGTAGTCAACTTGATCATAGATCATTGCCAACTGTATGGCATGAGTACAGCCGTCGGTAGCTATGGCAAATCTAGCACCGGTATATTCAGCCAGTGCCTGTTCGAAATCAAACAAGCGTTGATAGGTCATCGATTATACCAACGCCAGGCATGTTCGATGGTTTCTTCGAAGGTGTATTTTGGTTTCCAACCTGTTATAGCAGTAAAACGTTCGGCATTGGCTGTCAATATTGCTGGATCACCGGCACGTTTTTGACCATTTACAATGCGTAGATCCATCTGTGTGATCTTGATTGCATGTTTGATGATTTCAAGATTGCTCACGCCTTGATTGGTTCCAAGATTGTACACGCCCTGCGGAACTTCCATGTTGTTGATTGCCATGACATGTGCGGCCACTATGTCATCTACATGTACATAATCTCTAACACAGGTGCCATCTTCGGTATCGTAGTCTGTGCCAAAAAGAGTAAACTGCTGATTATCTCTGACGCTTTCAAGAACTCTAGCTATGATATGTGTAGCGTTGGCTGCTTGTCCGTGCCTACCTTTGGGATCTGCGCCGCAGGCATTGAAATATCTGAAGCTGACACTGTCTACACCATAGGCTGATCTATACGATCTCAGCATCTGTTCAACCATGAGTTTGCTTTCACCATATGGACTGATTGGACTCAGGTGATCGTTTTCTTTACACGGTAGTAGAGTTTCGCCATACACTGCGGCACTGCTGCTGAACACAATGCGTGGAAAGAACTTGTTACTGACCAAGGTATCTAACATACGTTTGGTTTTAACAAAGTTATTGTCGTAGTAGAGTGCAGGCTTGGTCGCGCTGGGACCAACAAGGCTAGTGCCAGCGCAGTGTATTACAGCGTCAGGTTGCAGTTGCATCAGATCCAACAGACTTGCCTGACTGCCAAAGTCTTCGTGTATGAACTTGTCCAAGAAAGGTCTTAGATGGGTAGGCAGCATTTGCCAGTCAACGCCCACTACATGGTGGCCAAGATCTTTTAGTTTGATCGCAGTCTGACCACCAATATAACCACTACAACCAGTTACTAGTACTTTCATAGTTTGACTACCGGATATTTGGCCTCAGGTACATGATCTCTGTATCTATTGCCACTGCGATTCCACTGTTCGCCGTGTCCTAGTATGATATCTACCACACGATCAACAGTGCCATTGTTCCAGTCAGAAATTAGACCCATGTTGTGATGTGGCTGTTCCATGAGATTCTCTAACTTACAGATAGCATCATCAGTGCTCCAAGGCACATACATGCGATCTGGATCGTTGGCAAAAGTCTCTGGGAAACTGCGATAAGCAGGATACAGCACATTACAGCCCAGTGTGTCTGCTTCAGACACTGTGTTACTGACCCAATCTTGTAGTGCGCAATTGAACAGTACACGAGTGTCAGTTAACAGTTGATAGTATTGATTCTTAGACAAATTTTCATAGATCTTGAGTTGTCCTTGAGCAGCCATAGTCCTGGCACGTTCAACGTACTTGGGATTGTTAGAACGCAGTGGTCCACCCTGGAAGATAGCAAACTCAACATCAGGATGTCTACTTTGATACTCTTGTGCCACATCCATAAAGAAGTCAGGTTGCTTTTCTTGATCAAATCTGGCAGCAAAGCCCACGCGGCGCTGACGCTGTGGAAACGGCATCATTCTATGATTCACACGCTCAAGAACTTCTTCTTTACCAAACGCTAGTCCAGAAATATTATAGATAGGAGCACGCCATCCAGCAATACGCATATGAGCAACCATTTCTTCATTGGTTGCGAGAACTCCTGTAGCAAATTCATTAACCATTTGTTCGTAGAGACCCATCCATTTTGCCATACCCCATACATGTACGAAATCATCAGGATCAATGGATTGAGCAAGACAGCGAACAAAAATCCTAGGACGTTGAGTGCTAGGAACTTGATCGAGAATATAAGGTAGGCTCTCGATGCCGGGTTGAAACATGTCTTCAAAGTAGATAACATCATTGTGTAGTACCTCTCCGTTGCGCATCATCTGTACCAGATTCATCATCTGGCTCATTGAAAAATAGCTTCGGCCATGTGCATCTAACACTTGACCTACGCTGATGCTTTTGGTATTGTCTATGGTGTCACCAGGAACATAAACAACGTCTAGCCCGCGACGTTCAAACACTCTACGATTCCACTCTGTGAGTTGTAGGGTATATCTAGCTTCATAGCTTTCAAGACCCATGTAATAAAGTTTTCTCATGATTGACCTTAATTGCCTAGTTTACGTGCATCCTCCATCCACATGTTTTTGGCATTCTTGCCCTGTGAATGTTTACTAAACTGTTGCCAGCTATACCTTTGCCAGTTGTAAAGGTCTCCTTCGTTATAGCGATAACCATAATCGCGACAGAACTCCAAATAGTTTTCAAGATCATCAAAGATTTGATTTACCTTAGGATTAGGTTTAATCACAGGCTTTGCCACTGTAGTCTCCTTGTATAGACGTTTAGGTTGGTTGGAAAAAACTTACTGCTTAGATTGCTACTGTTTGGTAAGGACGATGTGTGTTGTAGGTAATAGAGCAGCCGTTCTCGTTGTCCTCACTTACATCAATGATAACGGTGCGGTTAGGATAGCGTTCAGCAATTTTAATATATAGGTCATCGGCAATCATTTCACAGGATTTGTAATCTAATTCTAGAATCGCGTTCCCACCATTATACAACCCTTCCAACCATCGTTTGAATTGGATGAACTCGATGTCCCTATCATTGTGGAACACATCGATTGACACCCTAAAGTGAAATATGTGACGATGAGGATAGGCAAGAAACGATACATCATATTCATCTCCGGTGGCCAACTGCGGATCTGTAGCTGCCGCAGGATATTTATGGATGCCTTCTTTAGTAAAGGTTACCCAGATCATGCGATTAGCGGCACTCATAATGCGATCTATTTGTTCACGTTCTGCTTGAATCATATGTTAATTGTATATAAAGTTAGAAAGTTTGTCAAGGTTACTTTGATGGTTTCTTTTCCTGTAATGCTTTGTTTATTTCAGCAATTCCGTAGTCCTGCGATACATCATGTTTAGATACCTCTTCTACAGCTTTTGATAGCCTATCTGTTTGTTCTCTTAGTTCAAGGCTACGACTATTAGCAATTTCAATACGTTGGTCAATGCTATTTAGACGCTGTTCAATGACGGTTAATCTTTGTTTAGTGTATTCAATGTCTTCGCCGCGAGTAGCAGTAATACCAACTAATATTAGAAACGCTGCAAATAACAATGACACAGTAGTCCAGGCAATAGTTATTTTTTCGCCTGGTGTTAGTTGTTTGAATTCTTTGATCAAGCTCATCATGTACTTATTATTATAGTAGACACTGACTTACCTGTCAATAAAAAAGGCGGATTGCTCCGCCTTTTTATATTACATCATATCCATGTGGTTTGGACCTGGCATGGATTTCTTTTCTTCTGGCATGTCATTGATAGCACATTCGGTAGTCAGTAATAGACCGGCTACACTTGCTGCACTGATCAATGCGGTACGAGTGACTTTAGTAGGATCAATAACACCTTGATCTACTAGGTCGCCATACTCACCGGTAGTAGCATTGTAACCATGGTTACCTGAACCACTGGTTACTGCATTTACTACTACTGATGGTTCTGCACCAGCGTTGAATGCAATCGCTCTCAATGGCTCTTCGCAGGCACGGAACACAATCTTAACGCCAGCTTCTTGATCAGCATTGTCGCTCTTGACTGCATCCAACGCACGACGAGCACGTAGCAGAGCTACACCGCCTCCAGCAACAATACCTTCTTCAACTGCGGCACGAGTAGCATGAAGTGCATCGTCAATACGATCTTTCTTTTCCTTCATTTCTACTTCGGTAGCAGCGCCAACACGGATAACAGCAACACCGCCGGCCAGTTTGGCCACACGCTCTTGCAGTTTTTCTTTGTCGTAGTCGCTGGTAGCATCTTCGATCTGTGTCTGAATAGCCTTGACACGTGCCTTGATAGCATCTTCCTTGCCAGCACCGTCGATGATGATAGTGTCATCTTTGCCAATTTCTACACGCTTGGCTTGACCTAGCATGTCAACAGTGGCCTTCTCTAGTGTGTAACCTAGTTCTTCTGCGATCACAGTACCACCAGTTAGAATAGCGATATCTTCCAGCATGGCCTTGCGACGATCACCAAATCCAGGAGCCTTAACAGCACAGCTCTTGATGATGCCGCGCATGTTGTTGACTACTAGAGTGGCTAGTGCTTCGCCTTCGACATCTTCGCTAACAATCAGCAATGGACGACCACTCTTGTTAACTGCTTCTAGGATAGGCAGCATGTCGCGAACATTGCTGATCTTTTTGTCATACAGCAACACAAAAGGATTGTCTAAAAATACCTTTTGCTTTTCTGGATTGTTGATAAAGAAAGGGCTGAGATAGCCGCGGTCAAATTGCATACCTTCTACCACTTCCAGTTCCATTTCTAGACCTTTGCCATCTTCCACAGTGATCACACCGTCTTTGCCTACCTTGTTCATAGCCTCGGCAATGATGTTACCGATCTCTGAGTCGCTGTTAGCACTGAGTGCTGCTACCTGTGCGATCTCTTTGGCACTAGAGCAGGGTTTGCTGATCTTGGCCAACTCGTCGGCAATAGCAGAGCTAGCACGATCAATACCACGCTTGAGATCCATGGGATTCATGCCAGCTGTCACATACTTGACGCCTTCGCGCACAATTGCCTGAGCCAACACAGTCGCGGTAGTAGTACCATCACCGGCCTTGTCTGCGGTCTTGCTTGCTACTTCTTTGACCATT
>Ga0315909_10006002_pt1 | contig 13812 bp, 18 predicted proteins | sample LakEriMetagenome_11_FD_203527 | JGI IMG/M metagenome (GOLD analysis project Ga0315909, IMG submission 203527) | Freshwater fungal communities from buoy surface, Lake Erie, Ohio, United States - Buoy 2 MA125 | ecosystem: Environmental > Aquatic > Freshwater > Lake | place: USA: Lake Erie, Ohio...
GTGCTTGGCTTGCCGAGTACAGTGCAGGCGAGATCGACAGAGTTGCGGTTGACGAACCGGTAGCAGCTGCAGTTACGGTGAACTGTTGCAACGAACCGGTGGACTCGCGAGTTTGTGGGTTGACAGCGTTAACACCAGCGATGGTGAACACGTCGCCGACGTTCCAAGTCTTGCTCGAGCCAGTAAAGCTGATTGGCAGAGTGGACTGACCTTCGGTCGTGACAGTCGAAGTCACGGTGATCGAAGTACCCCAGTCACCGTTGGTGTGTTGCTTGATCGACTGAGACATGTTGACTTCGTCGAAGCCCAGCACGCCCATGCCCATCATGCCGTTCTTGAACTGGCGGCTGATGGTGTCGGTTGGGTTGAACAGACCTTTCATGCCCTCAACCAGACCAGCGTTAGCCGCTGGGTTAACGGTTGCATAGCGTGGCGCCATCACAGCAGCGTTTTCGTTCAGCTTCTGCTGAGCTTGCAACAGAACGAGCGAAGTCGATGGGGTGGTGCCTGGGGTGCCGACCGAGTTGAACACATTTTTGTATGCGTTAGCAACGTCTGCATCGATGCTGGAAGCCAGCTGCGAAATACGAGGCTTCAATACACGCTCTGCAAAGTCATCCAACTGCATGGTGAGTTCGGCGGAGGTGAAGTTCACACCGATGTGCTTTTGCGAAGCAACAGTCAGGGTGGTGAACTGTTCGTTGTCGTCCTGCACTTGCAGCGCGGCGCCGTCAGTCACCAGAGCGCGGTCTGGTAAACGGATACGCAGTGTAGAACCGATTTTTGCGCCTTCAACGGCGAAAGAATCGTCGTACTGACGATTGACGTTACGAGTGAGCACCAGGTTGTTCTCGAGGATTTCGAGAGCCTTACGGGTGATCATGTCGATGGTAAGAATCGAGTTTGCCATGATTTATGTCCTAAAAAAGTTAGCGATTACGTTGAGCTTCCCACTTCTTCATTTGGCGCTGGCGCTCCGCCTCAATCCACTCCGACGTGCTCATGTTTTTGATTGAGCGTGGGTCAGTTGTGTCATAAGACGGCGATCCAGAGCCTCTACCCGATATAGGTGCTATCGGCGGTGGGGCGCTAGTCGTTTTCTTTAAAACCGGCTCAGAAGCAATTTTTGCTTCAATTCGGCCAATTTCTTTAGCCTGTAAGATAGGCGAATTCAGTGCGGCAATCCGCGCGGCTTCTTTCGGATTTGAACCCAAGTAATACGCAATATCAGGGCCAATATCCGATGCTTGAATCGTCTCAGCCATCGCGTTAGAGATTGGCAGCTTTGGGTTGTAGGCGACTTGTTCAAAGTCGTCATACTTACCTCGAGCCTCTTCTTCCCTATCGTGATACGCCTCAAGCAGATCCATCTTCTGCCGTTCGAGTTCACGCTTGGCCAGCAGCTCTTCAGCTTTACGCGTTGCTAGTGCATCGGCATACGCATCAACGGAATCAAACTGTTCTGGCGGCGGTAACTCTGCAGGCGCAGGTGCTGTTTGCACTTTGCGACTCTGCTCGCGTTCCCACTTCCTTTGCTCTCTTGCAAGCCGTTTGCCTACGATGGCATCCAATTCTTCTTGTGTGAAGGTCTTGGTCTGCTGCTCGTTTGGCTGGTCATTCTCCGGCGCTAGTGTTTCTTCAGCTACAGGCTCTGCCGTCGGTGCCTGTTCTGGCGCGGGTGAATCCGCTAACTGATTTTGAAGCTCGTCTGACATTGTCGATTCCTAAAGAATCCCTGACGTACCGCGTCAGTTCGGTTTGGGGAGAATTTACTCCCAAATTACTGTTGCAGCAACTGTTCCGCTAATTACTACATAAATTCCGTTTTTGGCGTACGCCCCGTCCAGCGGCAGCAGGTACGATGTTGCTGCCGTTGGGGTGAACACGCCTAGAATAGTGGTGGTAGTCGTTGCGGCTGCCGAGTCGTAGACCGTGATGGTCGGCGTGCTCGATGCGGCGCTGACAAAGATGCCTTTCAGCTTACCGGCCATCGGCTTGATGTTGGCAGACGCAGTGATGTAGGTGTAATTGGCCATGATTTACCTCAAGCAAGAAACTTCAATTTGTAAATCGTGGACAAGTACAGCCCAACGATCTCATCAATAATGTTTTGTAGCGGGCTGTCCGCCTTATCGACGACCTTGTACCGCATCTCTTCGATTTCTTCAAGCTGGTCTTGCAAAAACTCCAAGATGTTGCCCGGCTTTTTGGTCGACTGTAGCGAAATGGCGCCAATCAGCCCGTGACGGCCTTGGTAGGCTTCCGCAAACTTGTCCGCTAAATCAACAATATCATTGTAGAAACGGCGTAACGCCTTGTGTTTAGCATAGCTGCGGGTGTTCAAATGCACCGAATGAGCCACATCGCGGCCCAAAAACAGGATGCCTACAAAGTTTGCGCAGCTCATAGTCGTGGTTCCTCGGGCGGCATATTTAGCATTTCGGGTGGCATTTCGCCCATTTCCGGTGGCATCATGCCCATTTCCGGTGGCATTTGTTGCATATCAGGGGGCATCATGCCCATTTCCTCGCCCATCATGGGCATTTCGCCCGGCAACTCTAGCCCACCCTCGCTCATCGCCAAGTCGCCGGTGCTCATAATGTCGCGCAGAGTCTGCATGACAACGTCTTGCACCTGATCGGGCGACATGGCGGCGCCAACAGCCGACAGACGCTGTGTTTCGGCTTGGTACGCCTTGATCTCGGCTTCGAAGTTCTTGCGCTCCATATCCTGCACCTCGACCGACTGGCCGACGTTCTGCAGCATTTGTTGCATTTGCTGCAGCTCTTGGCCCATCGCTTCCATCTGCTGCTTGGCCATCTGCATCTCGGGCGACTCGTCGCTGCCTTCCAGAATCTTCGGATCGATGATCTTGGCAAAGCGTGCTGCCATCTCCTGCGCGCCAGGCCAGTCCATGTTCTTGATGAACAAGTCGCCTGCCACGCTCCAGAGCTGCGGGTTGCTTTGTAAGATCATGCCCATTGCATCCAGTGCTTCCTGACGCTTGGTCAGATAGGACGGGCCAGTAGTCACCACCACGTCGTACTTACCGACGCCGGGGTTGTAAATCTTATCGATGACGATGTCGTTCTGGTCGCGAATTTCTTTGACCGCTTCTTGTTGCATCGGGTCGAGCTTGACCATGTCGGTGTCGCCGTCGACACCAATAATGCGCGCGATGCGCTGGGTGTCGTAAATCTTCGGGATCAGGTCAACAATTTGACGGGTAACGTGCCTAATAGCCCGCGCCAGATTGTCCACGTAATGATAAGTGCCAGTATCAGACTGACGCTCGCGCGCCATAATCGCTTTGCCGGATCGCTCGTTAGACGTTGCGCCCAAGCTCGTATCGTACTGGCCAGTCGTTGACTTGATATCATCAGACGCCCCCATCTTGGCTTGGATCAGCCCTGTCTGCGGCAGTGGCGGTGCGGCGCGCTGCGGTAGCGGCAGCACGGCACCCGAACCATCCGTCACGTCGGGGTTGACCTCCAGATACGGCCAGTTCTGCGTGTTGGCCGTCTTCCACTGCATCTCATAGCCTTCAAACTGGCCGCCATACCCAATAAACGGTGCCTTGGGTGCCAGGGCCAGCATTTCGGCTTCTTGGCTTGTCCAGTAGTTGTACATGCGCTGGGCATCCTTGGCGTTACGCACCAGACCCGACACGTACAGCTTACCGTCAACTTCAAATTCGTTACCGATGACACGAACCACCGGAATCCAGTGGCCTGCCCAGTCGTTCGACTCAAGCATCTCGTAGCCGTTGGTCTTGCACCACTTGACCCGCTTGGCATTCACTTCGCGGGTGCGGATAGGCTTGATGCCCATCTGCTTCATCTGCTTGGCCTCGGGCGAACCCTCGAACGCCGTGATGTTGCCGGGGTACAAATGCAGCGTGGCTTTGTCGTACTCGATGTAGTAATACTCAGCAATCCTCACGGTGTCCTGGTTGATCCAGACCGAGATCGACTGGTCGCCCACGCCTTGCGCCTGTAGCGTCGAGAGCGGGCTGGCGTCTGGGAACATGCGCTCGTAGTCGGAACGCTGCAAATCTTCAGTAATGAAGCACCACTTGGCATCCGCGCCGCACGGGTCTTGGATGGTTGGATCCATGTAGACCGAGAAGCTGTTGCGGATACGTGCGATCTTGATGTCTTGATCAAACGTGTCGTCGTCGCAGTATTCCGTCAGGATGCGGATGTACCCTTCGCCGTAGCTGACTTGGTTCTCGCAGGCGGTGTCGTAGGCGACGTCGGCGTCCGAGATGTACTCGATGTGCCTGACCATGCCGTTGTAGATTTCGGCAACTTCAGGGTCGGCGCGGTCGTCAGCGGGTATAACTTTGCCGCTCGGACGGTTTTGTCTTTGGTCATTGGTGACCTGCCGTACGTGCTGGGGCAGCTTGTTGATCGTCAGCGTCGGGCGGGCGTTGATGGTCTGCCCTTGCACGGCGCCACGCGTTGCCAACACGTCCGCTGGCCACTGCCAGTGGTTATCAGGTGAGCCTGCATAGAAGCGCAGGTCGTCTAGTTCATCTTCTCGGCTCTCAGACAGCGCAGAAATGGCCATAGTTAGCCGTTTTCGCATGGTCGACAGCACGTCCTGCGTGTCTTTCTTCATGTCGTCTGATGGCGGGTTTCCGCCAATATCAGCGACTTTTGCTGCCTTATTTATGCCGGTGTAGTCCATTTATTTCGTCTTTTTGGCGGGTTTTGCCGCTGCCCGCTTGGTTGCGTACGCGATTGCGACTGCCTGTTTGACCGGCTTGCCGCTCTTGACCTCGGTACGGATGTTCTGTTTGAAGGCTTTTTCCGATTTTGACTTCATCAGCGGCATGTTACTTCCCCTTCTTCGCCGTTTTGGCCGATTGCTTGAACGCTTTAGCCGTCGGTGCGCCAGCAGCGCCCGGTTTACGCATCTTTTCGCCGCTTCCAGCCTTGATGCGCTCGCGTTTAGCGTGAATTGCAGCGTACAGTCCTGGGTCGCCTGGCTTTTTCATCCGCATTTCCACCTTTTCAATGACGCTTTGGCACGTTCGCCATCCTTTGCCTTCGCCGCTACGGCAGACATTCTTGCGCAAAACGACTTTTTACGTCCTTCATCCGCTTTCGTCTTCGGGCTGGGCGCAGGCGGCTTCAGATTCGACCCCGTCTCGCGGTTGTACTTCTCACGTCCCTTGGCGGTCAGCCCCGCGCCCTTACTGACGGGCAGCTTCTCACCCCGTCCAACGCTTAGCGACACGCCTTTCTTAGCCATTACGCACCCATCCAGCCGGTTGCGGCTGCTACGCGGGGCGTGTAGCCATCACTGCGCCGTGCCGCACGCTCGTAACCTGACTCACGGCTGGCCACCGGGAACGCGAACGTCACCGCGAGGGCGTCTGCTGCATCCGGCGAGGCGAGGCCGCGTGACTTCATCTCTTTCTTGCCTTCCAAATAGATCGTACCCGACGAGTCGGGTTTCTTCATCGGGCCGGTCAAGTCCGCTTTCAACTGCCGATCATTCGGGATGCTGGCCGTCTTCAGCCACTCCTTCATCGCACCCCACATCTCGGCGCGCTTGTTACCCCACATGACCGGCTTACTGGACTTCCAGCCGAAGTTCACTCCCCGCACCTTGTATCGCTGTTCTTTTAACCTGTCAAGTATGCCGTAGCCAAGACCACCTTCGTCGATGATTGTCAGTGCTGGCCGGTACTCCTCGATGGCATCAATCACCCGTCCGACGGTCGTCATGGTGTCCTCGCCGTGGTAGCGTTTGATCGCGACTAAATCCCGTCCTTGCCGGACGACGATGACGGTTGCGTCCGCGCCGCCGCGAGCTGGGTCAACGCCGATAACAATTGGCGCCGTTTCGTCCTTGTAGCGTGGCCGATTGGCGGCGTCGTCGATAGCACTCGCACCAATAAACTGATCTTCGCCAGCCGATGGAAATTCACCGTAGACTTCAACCCGAGCCTGCGGCGAATCTTCGCCATACTCCGCAATGATCTGCTCATATATCTGCTTGTCCGTATCTTCGACTGTGCGTGAGTCGATGTTCTCCGTCTGCCAAAAGTTGCGCTTGGCGTGGAAACATTCGTAGAAGTAGCCTTGGTTACGCCGGGGGTTCGAGAACGCAAACCAATACCGGTCTAGGATTGGCTCCGTGAAGAAGCCCGCACCCACCGACCAGATCGCGTCGGGGATACCCGAGGCTTCGTCGAAGATCAGCATCATGCCGTCGTGGTTGTGGACACCCGCGTAGCTGTCGGGATTCTCTTCCGACCAAAGCTTGCCTTCTGCCGCCCAGTAGCGCGTACCCTTCTTCAAATCGCGCTCGACCAGTTCCGTCAGCCACTTGGCAGGCGTCAGCTTGGTTGCGCTGATCTCCCACCAGTGGTTGTTAATCACCATCGCTTGCCACTTAGTCAACTCACCCCAGGTCACTGACCGGAGCTGCGCCTCACTGTTGGCTGACACTATTACGGAGGATCCGATGCGAGTGGTCAGCATCCACAGCACTAACCAAGAGACTAGAGCCGACTTACCAATACCCCGGCCAGACGCGACCGCTGTGCGCAGGGCGTCCATGTCGACTTGACCTTTGTTGGTCTTGATGTGCGTGGCGATGCGTCGCAGTATCTTGCGCTGCCAGGTGCGCGGGCCTTTGAACTTGGCCAGCGGCGTGTTGGCTTGCCCCCAAGGGAAGGCGAACAGCACGAACGCCTCGGGGTCGTCGGCTATCTGTGGCGCCCATAGGCGCGCCATCAGTAGCTGTTCGCCCTCGGCGTCATAGATCGGCTGTTGTGCCATGTGTCAGTTTGGTGGGTAACGTGTGCGGTTGCTGTTCGGTGATCAGACCGTCGATCACGCGTTCCTGCGCCTGTTGCAGCGCCTGCGTGATGCTGATCCGGTTCGTGATGTCGACACTAATCTCTTGACGTGCTGTCCAGCCGTGGCTGTGCTGCAGTATAGCCAGCGCCGCCTTGCTGTCGCCAGCACGGGCAGCTTCGCGCAGGTGCATGGACGCCTCCATTTCGGAGTCAGCACGACCCTTCTGTTCTGCCATCGCAGCTACTGGATCCAACTCGCACAGCTGTCTGTATTCAGTAGGCAGCAATCCAGCCGCTAACGCCAGCGAGTCACCCTTCAGACCCAAAGCGGCGGCGTCATAGATCGCCTGGAGACGCGCCTCTGTCGCCTCCACTTTGCGTGGGGTGAACGGGATGGATTTGAACATGGCTTGATGGTAACGGATTTTTTTAAAAAAATAAAAAATTTTGTGCAACACCTCCGTGGTCGTGACCGGCTAGGCGCGGGCCCCCACCCCCCTCCCTCGAAGTTAGTGAGCACTTACTTACACGCAGCCAGGTTAGTGAGCACTTACTTACAAGTTAGTGAGCACTTACTTACAAGTTAGTGAGCGCTTACTAACAGTTGTTAGCCTGGCAAGTTAGTGAGTACTAACTAACATCTGTTAGTCATGTAGCCGACTAACACGAAGCGAGGGCCGAGGGCCCTTTTTCTGTTGTTTTTTTATATATAAATCTGTGGGTAACTTTTTTCTTGTCAAAATGCTATGTTAGTCATGTTAGTCATGTAGTCATGGAAATAAAATCGGAGCGCGCGCAGGTATGCGCACGTCATGGCATGGCATTATTGCCATATAAATATCAAAATAAAAGTTCTATAGGTTTAATCTAAAAAATGACTAACATGACTAACAAAAAGCAAAAAGCCGCTAGCCGCCTTGATTCTCACGTTAGTCATCACGCGCATTTTCATGGCTACAAATTAGCTAAATTCCGTTACAAATTGATGCAAAGTTAGTAACGCAAAATAGTGTAAAGAATTGTTTGACATTCTCTGATTTTGTGCTATTGTGTGCGGGTAGTAAATGATTGTCTTACAGATCAACTGATTAAATTTTAAGCACGGGAGCGAAAACAATGAACAAAGCACAAACAAAACAGCTGGAAAACGTAAAGCTATATATTGCAAATGACATGCGCGATACCGCAGCGCGCGCATTGTCCGCCATGATTCGCGCATCATTGGTGCGCAAAACCGCGCACGAATTGCACGCATTTGCAGTAGAGCATCAATTGCATGTCGAACCGGAATTCATTATCTAAACCTACCAGGCCCGCGCAAGCGGGCCGCCAGCGGAGCTCAGACCATGCTGAATAAAATTCTCGAAGTAATCGCAGCGCTTTTCATTGGCGCTTGGCTATACGTAATGCTCGTTTTTCTAATGTCATTCTAATAAATATTTGGGAGCAAATAACAATGAAAATTTCAGTTACTTCAAAACTTGACGGCGTGCGCTCATGGTCTTTACAAGCGCTCGAAACTTGCCCAGGATCAATTGCAGCGCCAGGCGTATTAGTCGACGCGTGCGCGGGATGCTATGCCACTACTGGAAACTATCGGTTCGAAAACGTCAAAGCGCCGCGGCGTCACAATAAAGAAGATTGGCAGCGCCTGGCGTGGGCCGATGATATGGTCAACGAATTAGCCCGCGATACGCATTTCCGCTGGTTTGATTCGGGCGACATGTATACCTTGGCGCTTGCTGAAAAGATTCTCGAAGTAATGAAGCGCACGCCATGGGTTAAGCATTGGCTGCCCACGCGCATGTATAAATTTCCGAAATTTCGGCAAGTATTGTCGGAAATGCAAGCGCTCAAAAACGTCTGCGTGCGCTTTTCTAGCGATTCAATTACTGGCGAATATACGCGCGGATTGCATGGCAGCGTCATCATCCCGACACCGAGCGATGCCAAGCGCGGTATGACACTTTGCGGCGCTTATGACAATGGCGGCGCTTGCGGCCCATGCCGCGCCTGTTATGACAAAAAGGTCAAGGTGATTGCCTACCCTGCACATGGCAAGAAAATGAACAAGGTGATCCGCATCAAATTGGCGGCATGATGAAAACAATTACGGCTAGATATGACGGATTCTGCGCGGCCACCGGCGCGCGCATATTGCCCGGGGATGTTATCCAGTGGGAGCGCGGCCGCTCGGTGCTATTGGAGCGCAAAGCGGCCCGTATCGACACTATCACGCTAGTGGGTGAACACGGGCCGCGCGATTATTACCGCAACGCACGCGGCCGCTGTATCGACGCGCCGTGCTGCGGTTGCTGCACTATTTAAACTTAAACGGAGGGTAAACAATGGCATATACACTGAAGCGCTCAATTAACGGATTAACGCATGATGATATCCGGCGGATATATGAGCAAAATCTCAATATGACACTCAAAGAACTGTCGAATTTGACCGGCTATGCAATACCGTATCTTAAAAAAATACTGATGGAGGGTTAAAAAATGAATCTATATCGCTTTGAATGCACCGTATGGGTGCGCGGTGAAAGTGAACAAGCCGCTTTTGATGAATTACATGCCGAAGCAAATTATCACTTTGGCCAAGATAATAACCTTGTCGCATTGGAAACGGACGGCGGCGAACTAGTAGAGGGGGGTTAAAACATGGGTAAATTAAAAGAAGCGCTCATCGGCGCTCAGGAAACGGCCGCGCTCACTGGCGCGAATGAAGCGCTACTCTGGCGCGCGCAAGCGGCCCTAGCGGCCGCGCTGTATAACATGGGCGAACCCGATGAGGGCCTGGCAAGCGCCGAGCACGCGCTGCAGCTGCTGAATACTTATCTGATGGAGGTGGAGCTATGCAAACAATAATTGTCGACGGAACAACCTATAAAGTGAAATTTGACCGAGACCCGATTGAATTAGCCAAAGCGGCCCGCAAACCTTATCGGCCGAAAAAGCCGAAAGATATCCGCAAATTCCCGTTCTGGACTGAATCGGTATCAACGGCCGAATACATTCACCGGTTCGACGTACTCAATTTTCTGCAGCCGGTCCAATACGCTGGCGCAAGCGCTAAAACGGCCGCGCAGTACGATCCGACAATTCCACTATGCGAGGTTTTCAATGATGACTAATACCGCTGCAGCGGCCGGATCCAGCGGCCGCCCATATCCGCACTACCTCGATCGCGTCGACGTACTGCTAGACGATACTTGGTGGTCTATTTGGGTTGATTTCGAGCCCGCTGATGCCTCTGTAGGGCTACCGGCTACCGCTTGGCTAGTACATGCCCATGTCGCCGAGCATTACGCCGATATCGCGGACTATCTGAGCGAATCGACAATCAAGCGCCTGGAAACGGAAGCGGCCGATTATCTATCGGGAGGCGACTGATGTTTGCGCTTTTAGGTTTATTGCTTGCGGCCGCACTTGCTATCGTGCTAGGTTTATAGCGCGCGCCATTCTCCCGCGCGTTTCACCCTTTGACCCGCCCTCCGGCGGGTTTTTCTTTACTTGACAAGCCGAACGGCGGCCGGAACCGGTACCTGTTCGACCATCCGCCTGAGCTCCGATTTTGTGGCCGTGTCGGCCAGCTCAGGGGCGGCGAATACATGCTTACGGGCGCTAAATTCCCGCGACATAAGCCGCCCCATGTCCACCCATCCGGCCTCTTTGAGCGCGTGTAGCAACGCCTGTTGAACCACCCTTGTACCCATCGGCGCGCCACCTTGTAAACGGTCACACAGGCTATAAAAGGGTGATGCGATCACGCCTGCGGAAAACTCACCCAGGCGGCGCTCGATCATCTCGACAAGGTACGATTCGGCCGTCGATCGGCCTTGCTCGATCATGATGACTTTCGCCTCGGTCAGCGGTGGCGCGGCGCCCGGATTGAATCGGCTCACGTCACGCGCATAGAGCACCTTGCATACGGCCTCAAGGCCGCCGGATGCGTACCAGTCCCAAAACGCCTTACCCTCGGGGTCAGGCATCCTCGGCGCGTCTGAATACGTCACGAACCAGCGCCGATCATCTGAGGGCAACGATAGCGGCGCACGCTCATTCGAGAACGCAAGCACGAACACGCGGTTCAAAATATCGTAAGGGTGTAAGCGCTTACGGTTGACCTGTAAGAACTCCGGCGGCGCAGCGATAATCGGCTTGAGATGGTTCTCGAGAGCGCGACGATCTCTCGCTTCGCTCTCACGCAGCTCCTCAAAAACCATAATCTCAGACTCAAGCGAATAGCCCCACTGCGACGTTATTTCCTCGTTCTTGAGGGTTTTTACGTTCGCTTTATTTGCGCCGCCTACGCCCCACAATAGCGGCTCCCAGAGGGTATCCTTACCTGACCCTGGGCGGCCAATATGCAGTACAGCGTGGTTAATCTTTTTGTTTGCATTTTGCAATTTGTACGCCATCACGTTTAGGACGTGCTCGCGCTCGAAATCGGTGGGGATTAACTTTTCTAAGTGATCAAACCAGCGTTGCGGGCTGCAGGTGCTAGTAGGTATTGCGGGGCGGCGGTTGACCCAGCGATTGCCATATACCTGCCCCTCACGCGATACCAGCACGCTCTCGCCAGCGGCGTAAGTAATTCCAGCGAGCGTTAAAGCGTTTTTAGCGTGGCGGTTTTCGTCGTAACAAACCGACGCCTCAATACGCCGCGAATTTTTGCCTGTCTTATGAATTGAATAACAGAGTACATGCCGGTACAAGGCGTTAAAACCTGTGCGGTCTATCTCATACCGCATTTCCATATCGAAAAATGAATCTTCATTCAAAATGTACGCAAAGCGGGAATACCAGTTTTCCTTCTCAACCCTATCCAGTTGCTTTTTCTCTACCTCGGCGATCACCTCGGCGCCCTTGTCAGGAAACGCTTCGGTCGGCTGCAGTTTGGCAAGCGTCTGATCCATCACGGCGGCGAGCAGCTCGTCACGCAAGCCTGGCGCGTGTTTCGGGCCGCCCTGCTCGGCGACCCAGTCGAGAAACGTGTGCGAGTCGAGCTCGAGGCAGTGCGAGTGCAGGCAGCAGTAGGCACGCATGGCGGGGTTGTAGCGGCCCTCGGGGTTGCCATCGGTGTGCTCGCCACTGTTCGGGCAGATGACGCCTGCCCAGCCCTGCGGATTCGGTTTGGATAGCAGCAAGCCCTGACCGGACAACCACGCCATCACGTCGTCAGCGCCATCGTCCGACAATCGGATCGGGCGCAGTGTCAGCGAGTCGGCAGGCGCAGGCGTCACGCCAAGCCCTGCGCAGAGCTCGGCCAGCGTGTACTCGCGCTCGGGATGGAACTCAACCAAGCGGGCCGCGAAGCGGTTCTTGTTCGGTTTTAGATTGATCGAGCCTGGTAGCCGGAAGTTGCGCACAGCGTTGCAGGCGCCGGGGTCGGTGTAACCAGCATCAGCCACCGCACGGATAGCTGCGGCGTACTCGCCCTTCGTCGGCTGCTCGGAGAACGTGTAGCCCCACTGGTACGAGCCCTCGGACGTCTCGATGATCCACGTCGGCGGCACGGTCGGGGTGTTCGGCGCCTTCTCGGGGTCACCCACGTCATCCAGCACCATCACGAGCACGTACTCGCAATTCGCTGCGGACGCGCTCACATGGCCGTTATCGAAACGGTCGATGATGAACGACGCCGTGTTGCCGTAGATGGCCCAATCGGGTTTGATGTTGTGGCTTGGCAGATACGCAGGCCACGTACACTTGATGGCGCCGTCGGCGTGGAACTGCAGCTCGCCAGCTTTCAATTGTGGCTTTTGGCGCACAATCAGCGCCGTCTCGCCTTCGGGTGCTAATTTCTGATAGTATTCAATAAAATCCATTGCAGTCCTTGTAGTTGAAGAAGCCACCCCGCCAGGTGGCTTTTTTATTTGCCGTAACGCGTCATTGTCTCTACTTCTGCCGACAATGGCAGACCAGCCGCCCAATCAGGCGGCGTGCACATCACTTGTTGCAGGGTATTGGGTGCATCAGGATTGGCCGTCTCCAGAACGATCTCATCATGTACGTGCAGCACTACATCATCCAGCTGGCGTAAAGCGTGCCGCAGCAGATCGTTGGCGACTGCTTGCGTAATATTCTCACAGGCAAGCCCACGCCACAAGCGAGCACGCGGCCATTCCTTCGCATCCGCTGCAGGTTTCCATGCTGCCTTCACATATGTGATCTCATCACCCTCGAACTTAGCAAATGGATAGCACAGCACGCGCCCCGATGGCAGCGCGTACCAGAGGTGCTGGCCGCTGTACAGGTACGTGACCCGCCCCGCTGAGAACTCGCGCCCAGGGTTGCGCAGCGCCCGCGTGTACGCCTCCTCGAGCTTGGCCCAGTAGCGCACCGCCCACGCGTTCGAGCGGCGCCAAGCGTCGACAATCCGACGGGCATCCGACTCCGGCATGATGACGCCGTAGTTGCGGCCCATCGCCGCAAACGCACCGACCGAACCACCGAAGCCAAGCGAGAGAATCGCGACCTTGCCGATCTGGCGCTGCTCCTTGTCGACGCTATCCTCGGCCACGCGGTAGATACCGGCGGCTTCACGCTTATAGATGTCGCGGCCATCACGAAAGACCTGCAGCACGTCATCAGCCTGCGGGTCGGCGGACGCCCACGCGGTGACGCGGGCCTCGACAGCAGACCAATCAGCGACAACGAATTGTTTACCGGGCGCAGGAATCAGTGCGGGCCGGAGCATTCCCTTGAGAACATCAGTAACGCGTTTTCCAAATCTTGGGGTGATGCTGTGGCCTCTGACCATAGCGTGCCGTACATCATCGGGCTCTGCTGCACACTTTCGGGTGAAGTTGTGGACTTGAGCGCCATAGCTTGACGCGCGCCCAGTGGCCGAACCTCCTGCGAAGACAAATGCACCTCGTACACGGTGATCAACTTCGTCAGCCAGCTCGCCAAGGCGGCTGAACTTCGCAACCGACGACGCCCAGAGATCGTCGGCACATTGAATGACGTCCGCAACATGGGTCG
>Ga0315909_10006006_pt1 | contig 13805 bp, 15 predicted proteins | sample LakEriMetagenome_11_FD_203527 | JGI IMG/M metagenome (GOLD analysis project Ga0315909, IMG submission 203527) | Freshwater fungal communities from buoy surface, Lake Erie, Ohio, United States - Buoy 2 MA125 | ecosystem: Environmental > Aquatic > Freshwater > Lake | place: USA: Lake Erie, Ohio...
ACGAATCGCAATAACTAACGCATCCCATTTTGTAAGAATTTAAAATTTGGCTCTGCCCGATTAAATAGGATGAGCAGATTAATCCTACATAGCTGCGATGACTTTCACAAAGATAATAAATTTATTGTTGATACAAGTTGATGTTATCTTGAGTCAATAATCTGTCACCATCCTGTGCCAATATAAATGGCTCAGTGTCCAGATCCAAGATTGATGGAAGGCAGTTGGCATCGGCTGCCACACATACTGTCTTGCGCACCAGTGTATTCTTTTTAATCAGATCAATGGTGATGCTGCCTAAATTGTCTGCATCATTGTACTCAATATCTGGAAAGGTATTTTCGGCAGGTGCATACACCTCACCATTGATATACACATTATCAAAAAAGAAAACAATGCTTAAGAAGTCAAGCACATACTCAGGCATGCGCTCAAAGTAGAATGTCCACTTCTTTACAATATCGGCATAAGGTGTGACTGTGCGCCCCGATGCATAGCGGAATATATCTGAGTCCACCACATACTGAGCCCTAAACTTACGGCCCTGCAATCTGATGCCTGGCAAGAATGATGTGCCATTGAATGCAAGCCCAAATTGATTCTCAGCATTGCAGCCCTCAATCTTGAAGTATTTGCAGTCATCGGAGTAATCTCCAATGTTCACCTCATCAGTGTACTTATCATAAATTGCATGCTCCTTGTAGGCTCTGGCAGTAAGGTAGCTTACTTCCACATCAGCAGTCTGGCCGATGTTATTTAATAGCAGCAATCCAATCTTGCCGCTATTTGTGGGAGTGATATTAAATGTGTAAGTTCCTGCTGATGTTATAGGAGTTCCTTCAGATATCTGATCCACCACCAATCTCAATGTGCCATCATTAAGCGAGTCCACCACAATTGTGATGCTATACTCAAGCCCCTCGCATAACTCAGTCACGCTCTCCAAATAAGTGATATTGGCATTGGCAGTGTAGCTCAATGTTGCGCTACCACCACCAACAATCCAGTTGTCACTGCCTATCTGATTATCATTAGTCCATCCAATGGGCTCACATCCGATGCACATCGGATCACCATTGAAGTATGGATTGTACACATAATACTGCCCACAAGTGTTGGTGCAGTAATCGGCAATGGCTAAACGGTAGCAGCCCGGCTCAATATCATAATCTGCAAGGTTGATGGCAGCAGTCAGGTATTGATCAGATGTGGTGAGCACAGGATCAAACCTCTCCACCACAGCCAATGTCACCGGATCCACCAAGCCGACAAAGAGCCCACCATTGGGCACAGGTACCACTGAATCAATTACGAATGATCCATCAAAAGGTGTAGCACCTCCAAAGAATGATAATGTCAAAAGATTGCTGCTGCTGTTGGCTGTGCTCAAGTATATCTGATGAGTGCCTGGTGCAGTGATGGAGATGATGCCACCGCCCACCAATACCACATCAAGTGTGCCTGTGATCTGTGTCACTGTAATGGTGGCCAATACATTCTGCACCACATCGAATCTCCTATAATATTGAATGTACCCACCTGAGCCACCAGTGGAAGTGATGGTGCTGCCCGATTGAGTCCATGTGCCTTGCAACAGCTCACTGTCAAATTCCAAGTTCCCACACTGTCCGGCTTCAAGCTGAAAAAACAATTGATCATCGAAGTCAATGTACTGATTGTAATCTGTATTACAATTCGGGCATGGCTCAGATAGTATGGTATTAAATATTATTGGCTGATTTGGAATAGAAGTGTAGCTCATGGCAGAAGTTTATTTGATCTCAATTCAAATTGTGTATTCTTGCGCATCACAGATTGAATGTTGATGTTTTGGATGTACGTTGGTATGGTAGCCACCGGATCATCTTTGCGGCCCAACATGATTGGCTTGGATGGCTCAGATGTGATGGCATTGATCTCTTGCATGGATAGCGGCCTATCGAACTTATAAGTGTAGGCTTTCACATCATTGATGTCAATGGCCTCAAGTTCTAATGGCACAAATGGCACACCACCTCCAATGAAGTATGAATCATAAGTGATATTATTTAAAGTATCTGTCCACTGTCTAATCAGTGTTACATTGGTCGGGTTTGGAAAGGTAGTGGTATCATTAGCACTGGCATAAACATTTGTCCGTACTAAATCGCCTTGATTGCAAATAAATGTTTCAGATACAAACGGGACTAATATACCGGCAGAAAGTACACTTGCCTGTTTAAAAGATACCGTTCCATCATATGCCTGGATAAGAGTTCCTCCAGAATCATAATGTTCAATCACTGCATAACAGTAGCTCTCCCAAATTTTCGGAAAGAAAGATAATACAAATTGACAACTGAAGGTGTACACTCCAGTGTATGGCACAGTGTAGGTGGTTGAGTTAAAATTATTGCCATTGTCATTAATCTCAAGCCATTGCGGAAAGACACCGTTCCATGATGTGAATGATGTGTAGGCAGGCCAATTGACTTCAAAGTCCTGAGTCGGATTATTGAAGAAAGTCATCTCGCAGAAGAACTGAGTATCAATTGGATTCCAAGGCTCCTCTAAAAATGAATAGAGTGAGTTAGGATATCCACTCAGCCAGTTTGAGCTCACCACATTATTGGCAAAGTTGCCATTGTAAATTGCTTGGCCCAATCCATAGGGATCATATTGCTGCGCCAATAATACATCTGGATTGGGGCCGAAATCTAAAAACCTTGTTTGAATTATAAAGTTGTCATTGTCATAATCTTCCACCGCAAATCTTATCACATCCTCAATGGCATTGGCATCAAAGATAATTGCCGGAGTTTGAAGGTTAAGCTTGGCCGATGTATTGCACTCGCCAACAAATCCAAAGGTTTCATTGCGGAAGCCTCTAAATGGTGTCTGAGTAAATGTGCAAGGTGTATTGCCGCCATCACATTCTTGTGCCTCAAGCACCACCTCATTGCCAAAGTCCACAGCTTGATAAAGCATAGTCCTATCAAAGCTCATCTCAATGCCGGGCTGATCATACAGATTGGCTGATGGATTGGATTGCTGAAAGTATGCAATGGGCTCTATCCTTAGCAGTGGCCTTCCATTTGCCTGCTTTTCAAAGCCCATTCCAAGATTAAGCTTAGACCTCATGGCAGCATACAGGCTTTCAAATGTTGCTGATGTTTGTTGAATGGTTCTGGTGCGCAGGCTCTTGCCCACCGTATAGGCAGGAACATTGAAGTCAGGCTTAACCACCTTGAAGTAATTAGACTCAAAGTCCACAAGATTATCAGACATGCATCCGATCAGATGTTTAAAGACATCATAAACAGGATAGCCATAAGCACATAATATCTCAAATATTCCAGTAGCAGGATTGAAGATCTCAAGCCGCCTCAAGGTAGGTGGTACAATCGGCTGCCCATTCTTGGTGGTGGTAAGATCAAGTGAGAAAGGAATGGACTTATTATTGTTGATCTTGGTGCTGAAGGTCTCATCATACATCTTTGTCTTAACCTCACATTTATCAAGTAAGAATAAGCACTCAGTCACTATGATGTAGCCATCCACCAATGGCTCCCATGTTCCGGCTGCACACTTGTACTGCACACTTAGTCGCACCAGTTCACAATATCCGCTTACCTCAAGCTTGGTGTAAAGGTAGTCATACACATCACCGCCAAATATTAAGTCATTGCCAAACGACACCACCCTTGCTCCGATGCTGTCCTCTGTATTGATGGTGATGGCAAACTCTTCCGGGTTTAATGGCTGCCCTCTGTCAAGGCCGTCAATAACAAACTTTAATTCTACTGCCATTGGTATCTGTTATCTGTGCCGTTAATATTGATGGTGGTCTTTTGCTTGCTCACCACCTTGGTAAGTTTGTCAAGCTTTTTCTCCACACCCTTTGCATTTAATGTGGCATTGACCTGCACACCTCTCTCTTTCTTGGCTGCAAAGTCAAGCAAGGCAGGCCGCACATATCTCTGCTCAATGTATTTCTTGAATGCATCACTACTTCTATTCATGGCATCCAAGGCATCCCGATGTCTGGAGGCAGATTGCTTATTCACCACGAACTCACCCTTTTCAGCTTCAATGATGGTACCGCCTGCCTCATGGCTGCGACCTCCCACAGGGCCACCCTTCTTGAACTTAGGCAGTGGCTGTGCCTGGATAGCTGCAAGCTGTATGGCACCACTGGCAGCAGCAAAGGCTGACCAAGGCAAACCAAAGGTGAGTGGAGATGCTGCCACAGCAGTATTGACTGCCTGCGCTGTCTTAATGATTACATCAAAGATGGCAATGCCTCTGTCAAGCTTTGCCTGCTTTAATTTCTCAGCAGCAATCTTTGCATTGGTTCTTTTCTCCAATGCCTCCCTTTGACGTTGCTTATCAATCTCGCTCTCCAATCCTTTGTTGATATTGTCAAGCTCTGCCTGGCTTGCCTCCTGTATCTCAGTGATGCGCTGCTCTGATGCTGCCTTTTGCAAATCGGCCAAGCCTTTAAATAAATCTCCCACCTCTTGAGCTACCTTAAGGGCATTGTCAATTGTGTCTGTGGTGCTCTCCACACTCTCAGCCCTGATGGCCGCTTGTGTCTCAGCATTGATCAGCTCAAGCTGTGCTGCAAGCTCCTTGGCATCTTTGATGTTATCAGTGGCAGCCTTGCGCCTACGCTCTGCCTCCAGTTCGATAAGTGCAATCCTGCGATCAAGTGAGCTGCCCTCAATGATCTCAAGCCGCTTAAGGTTCGCCTCCCTGGTGTTGAACTCTGATTCAATCCTTTTGTTGTTCTCCTCCTTGATCTCCTCATTGAGCTGCTTATTTAGGCCCTTCAATATCTCTGCATACCGCTTCTCAATCTCAACTTTATCGGCACCTGTCTCATTGATGGCAGCAAGCTCCAAAGCAAGCTGTGCATTGGCAGCATCAATCTGCTGCTGAGTGGTGGCATCGGCTTGTGCCTTGGCTGCCTCCAGTGCTTTCTCCAATTTATCTTTGGCAGCCTGTTGATCAATCTCTTTTACTTTCTTATCAGCTTCAATAAGTATCTGCTCAATAGCTGCATTCTTTTCTTTTTCCGCCTTGATCGCTTCTTTGGTTCCTTCCTTAAATCCTGCTGCTCTGAACTTCGCTTCAATCTCCTGCCCCTTTGCATTGGCCTCAGCTCTGATCTTATCTCTTTCATCAAGGGCATTGGTGAATGCCTCAAGCTCTGCCTCTGCCAATTCCTCCCTTGCCTTCTTTTGATCCTCCGCTGCTTTATTTGCAGCTTCTGTTGCTTTGTCTGATGCTGCCTTATTTATTGCAGCCTTTTTATCATTGATCTTTTTTTCGCCCTCTGATACTATGCCTGCCCTTTTCTCCAACTCTTCTGCCTCCTTCACGATGCCTTCACCAATTGCAAATAAGCGATCTGCCTCAGCCTGCTTTTCAGCAGATACCCTAACTTTTGCTGACTCCTTTACCGCTGCTGCTCTTTTCTCTTCGCCCTCCGATAAATCTAAAAGCCCAAGCGTTAAGACATCATTGAATGCATTACCTATTTTACCTGCATAAATATCAATGGTCTCTAATGTCGATAATGCTTCATCGCCTGTTACCGTTGCGGCTTCTGCTGCCAATGCAGCCCCTTCAGCAATTAATGATTGAGCTGTTGCTCTTAATTGTGCGGATTTAACATAAGCACCTGATGCAAGAACAAATCTTTTTTCTGCGGCATTAAAATCATTCTGAGTGCCAAGTGATTCACCAAGCTTCTCATTGTATGTTAGCAATGCTTCCTCCTTTGATATCACACCCTGCTTTGCTAAATCAAAGGCATTGCCTACCTCCTGGACAGTGACTATGGCTTCTGCTGTTTTGGATCTACTCTCCTCAACAGCTTTTGCGTAGGCTCTGGTGCTGTTGGATGTTCCATTGATCGCATCTTTGATATCATCAAAATATGCAATCAATACTCCAAGCCCTGCCACCAATGCACCTACACCTGTTGATGCCAGTGCAATTCTAAAAATTTTTAATGCCCCTGTTGAATTACCAACCACAACATTATAAGCTTTTTGCGCTGCACCTAACACAGCAAGCTTTACAGCACTCTGGCCTGTCAATGTATCGGCAATCTCTCTTACTCCATTGGCAATGGCTGTGACGGCTGTGGTCTTAGCAATTACTTCATTGAGCGCCTCTGACTCGCTACCAAATAAAGCTGCCGCACCTTGTGCCACCTCGAAGCCAGATGCCAATGTGCTCACTGCCCCCACCGCCGCATCAAACTTGAAGGTGTCTGAAGCGAGCACCCTCACACGCTCTCTGGTATCTCCGATCTGATCCTCAAGCTTTGCTGCCCTTAATGTCAGCTCTTGAAATTGTTGGCTTCCCTCTTCACCTGCCGCCTCAAGCAATGACAGCTCCTGCTTCAATTGCCTGAGCTGCCCGGTTAGTGACTTCTGCTTTGTCTCAGTGTCACCATAAGTATCATTGAGCTGCTTCTGCTGTGCCGTTATCTGAGCAATCTGCCCCTTAACCGCTGCCTGTGCTGCTGCATTATCTTTGAAGGCTTTGCTCACCAGATTGCCTGAAGCAATAAGATCAACCTGCTCATCTTGAAGCTTCTTTAAATTGGCAGTCAGCTTAAGGCTTTCATCATTCAATTGCTTGAGTGCGTTCTTAACCTGGCTGCTTCCGAATGCAGCCGCAGCCGCACCGCCTATCTTCTTGAACTCATCGGCCACCTTCTTACTGGTGTCCTGAGCTTCCTTGACTAATGTGTCATTTGTTTGGGTAATCTTGCCAACAGCAGCATTAAGGCCATCTGCATTGGCTTTATAAATGATCTCAACTTCTGCTGCTGCCATTTTTCTGCTGCTTTATGAACAGCTCAAATTTAAGCAAATAAGTTGAAACATCGGAGGCCATCAGTTCTTTGAACTCAACTATGTTACCACCGCAAAGATTGATCACTTGCTGACGTAGCTCATCGGCTACTTTTTTCGCCCGGTGTCCAGGTGAGTATTCAAGTGGGTTAATGCCTGTGTCAATTTTCGTTGGGCTTCCACGTTGTACTCCCACAAGATCTGAAAGTCTTGTGGAGACATAGTGAGCAAGGGCATCAGTGGATCTATATCCAACTTGGTAAAAAAATCATGCGATGCCTCCTTACACATCGCTTCAAATAAGGTGAGCTTCTGCTGATGGATGTCAGGATCAATCTGCCCTGGATCTTCATCCTCCCTCACCACCCATGTGGCAGCAAGGTTAAGCAGCAGGTCACGATGGATCACAGTATTCTGCCTCTCCCGGATCACATGGATGTAGGTTGCCACCACCGCTGCATTCTTTGGATTGGATAGCCCGGCACTGAGTGCCCTCTCCATCCCTGCCAGTATTCTCTCCATCTCCGCACCGCTTAGCCCTGAGCTTATGCGCTCCATCAGTGACATGGACATGCTGAATCTCTCAAGTGGCAGATTCAATTCTTTTGGGAATCGGTAATAAGTATGGCCCTCATGCTTGAACAGCTCCACCATCGGGCGCAGTGGCTTGGGCTCTTTGCGTTTAATTAACCAACCAATTAATTGCAGTCGCTTTACGAAGCTTGTTAATGATTTCATCAAGATTGTCTTTTACTTTTAGTTCGGTATTATTCATCAGCACAATGGTGCTGTAATCTTCATCATCGGGCTGATATGCATGACTGATGTCATCAGTGTTGAGGAGGAAGTCTATCTCTTGCGGATTCCGGTTCAGCACCTCATTGATCTCATCATCGAATTTCAATGCCTTCACCAGTATGAATCCATGTAACATGTCACCAGAGATCAATCGGGCATTGCTCATCCTTAACTCTTGTTTTGGCCGGCAGGAAGCAGCCACACTCCTTGCAGGTATTGGTGAGCTTTATCTTGTTCGGGCACAGGTTGCACAGCGGCATCCTTGTCTCCATCAGGTCTCTGCTCTCCTTGTTATCCAAGGCCCACAGCCACCATCCTTTGTAAATTGATATTAACTTCTTTAGCATGCGCATTCGATTAAGTTTATTACTCCAGTATCACCCGGATCAATATTGCTGTTTACCACGCTGAAGCTTATGCAGGTATATTCCTGCTCACAGATGGTAAAGCTGTCACATGACATCAGGCTGATGGTGTAGCCTTGCAGTGGATCAATCTTTATCTGGCTGATGGTGATCATGCCGGACTCATCTGACTCAACCGGGAAGGATTGGATCCGGCCTGTGGCATTGTGCTTGATGTTTACATGGTAGCCTGTCTCTGGTGTCACCACACCAAAGGTGATGCCACTGGCACACTGATCAACTATGATCCCCGAATCAAAGCATGGACTGCATACGCTCATAAGTATCGTTTAAGTATTGCGTTTACAAAGTAACGAAAACAATCTAAAAAGTCAGCACGCTCAGTTAAGTTTTTACGGTTGCTCTTTATGATCTGCCCATCAGCATTACATTGCACCTGCTTGGCATCAAAGACAAAGCCCTTGCACCTCTTGCTGTTCACCTTGATATCAAGCTTGCGCAATGCTGCATTGCAATCAATCCTGCTGTTGTAGTGAGTCGGATTGGCAGGAATCAGGAATTGGCTGTCCGATAATTGCAGCCGCCTCTTGATTTGTGTGTAGGCACTTGAGTTATCACGTTGCTGAACTGTGCCACCTTTGCCCATCGCATCACCAGTGATCCTGATGAGGCCCATCGGCACACCAAGCGCAAGCACAGCATCGCAGAACGCATCTACGCTGCCCTTCTCAATCTTGATCTCATCCACAACATTGGCCCCTCTGCCGGTGTGCTGAATCACCAGAGCGCACAGCGGATTGATATTAAAGTCCACACTGATATGCACAGGCACGTTGCTGTTGAGCTGCACACTGTCATCAATGTGCTTCTCATCGGCCCACTCATACAGAAAAGGATTGGCCACCTCATCCATGACATCCCAATCACCCTCCACGAATCTGGCATACTGCACTGGAGGCAGCTCCTTCAAGCTCTCAAGGTACTCAGCAGGGATGTGCGGATTATCGGTAATCTTGGATGGAATGAATGTCCACCGCTGTGGCAGTGTGCCATCCTTGTATCTTTCGTAAATGATTGACTTCACCCAATTGTTGGCAGGGTTGCACGTTGCCAGGCAGATGATCGGTGGCCTGCCTTCTGCCTTATTCCATGATCCAATCCTTTCCTGCACCTTGTAGAAGGTCTGCTCCTGCAATTCATTCACCTCATCCAATCCTGCGCCATTCACCTCAAGTCCCTTGAATCTGTTTAAGTCCTTATCCTCATCAAAGCTCTCAGCCATGAACATCAGCTCTGATCCATTGATGAACTGCACCACTTGAGTATCTCGGTTCCAGGAGCTGACATACTCATTGATCCCATCGGCCAAGATGGAGCTGAATGATGGGAAGGTGGTACGCTTAAGATCGGGCAATGACTTACGAATGATCACCCATCTGCTCCTTGGGTATTGCAATGAAAGGTAAGTTAAGGTGAGCAGGAGCCAGTATGTTTTACCACCTCGAATGGCACCTCCGAAAACAATCACCCGGTATTCTCCTGATGCCGCTGCATCAAAGGCAGTGCTCTGCCTGCCGGTCAATTCATACTGCATCACTCCTCCTCATCCCGGTAGTCAGGCATGCAATCAATGATGTCCTTAACAATCACGTAAAGCATGTAAGCCACACCAAGCAGCATGGCCGCAAACATCAATCCGATTGCCAGTGCTTTAAGCATCGGGCTCCTTGGTTTTAATTATCACAAGTGGCTCAGTGGTCTTAAGGTTCTGATCAACCGTTTGCTTTGGCTTGCCATAACCACGATCAAGCAGGAGCTCCGCTGCCCTGGTATCACCCTTCTTGGCCTTGGCATGCAGGGCCAGCAGTATCTCCTCAGCAGCAGTGAGGCCATCCTTATTCTCCTTGCCAAGCACATTGGCAAGCAAGATGTGAAGGTCAGGCAGCTTAGGTGGTCGGCCACCGCCATTGTTGCCTCCTGTTTTAAGTTTACCGCCGTTTCTGCCTTCTCTCATGTTTACGGGATTTTAACGAGGTTTATCTTCTGCGCTTAGATCTGTACTTCTCAGCCTCTGCATAAGCAATGGCTGTGGCCTGTTCAGGTGAATATCCCTCCTCAATTAGCTTGCGGATGTTCATCTGGATGATCTGTGGGCTGTCTCCTTGGAATAGTGGCATGTCACAAATTTAAAGATATTTTTTCAATTATCGAAGCTTCATTGATTGAGTTCACTTCGAAGCCTGCTTTCATGAGTTCTGCATACTGGCTTGCGTAGATCACAAGATTAAGGAACTTATGATCGTAATGTACCTTAACAGTAAAGACATCATTATCCTGCTCATCTGTGCTCTGAAGCAATAGGCCGAATCGGTACATGTCATCCTCTGAATTGATCAATGTCTTATTCGTTACCTCAAAGCTGCTGATGGCATGCTCAGGAATCGCAATGGCCACCTCGTATTCAAGGCCCGGATGTGTGAGATAGCCGAACAAAAAGGCCCTATCTTCAATCTCTGATTTGATGAGCACTCCTGCTCTTATACGCTTAGTCTGCATAGTGCTCAAAGGTTGTGGAGAAATACTCCTCTCCTGGTGAAGTGTAGATCCTTGATGTGCTCTTGTTAAGTAGCTCATGCATCTGCCCATCATTGAAGGCATCAATGATCATCTGCCGTTCAATCTTTTGGGCCTCAATTAAAAGCTCAAGGCTTGGCTTGCGGCCGCTTGTGATCTGGCTGAATAGCCATTCACTGACTCTTGTGTTAGCATCCATAGTGTTCTGATTTTTTAATTTTAGTTTGGTGCGAGATTGTTTCAAGGTAATCAGCCACCATCTTGTAGATGATTAGCTTATGCGAGATTGGCACACGCAATGTAATGTTTATGGTGGGCTCTCCATATTTTGGCTTTCGGCCTGCCCCTGCCCGGACACCACCTCTTGTGCTTTTGACTGTTTGCATGTTACAAAGATAAGTTTATTTGATTGCGTTGTGCAGTTTGATGTTGTTTTTTTTTAAAAGCTTCAGCCAATCGTAGCACCTGAGCAGGTACCAATACTGAACTGATGAGTCAGGCCGGGCATGATTAAGCTGCTGCTTGTAGCTGTCATGAGTGAGCCTGGTGCTGTGGTATCTAATCGGCCCATCCAGAAGCGGCCCATCATCGGGAGTCAGCTCATTCATGGCCTTGCGTATTTTATCGGGTAGTGTCATGGGTTATTTGAAGTAACTATAATTAGATTTCTCCTCCCAATGTTTTTTTTGGTTTAGTATTTCTGAATATACAGAAAGAGCACCTCTTATAAATTCAACTCTTTGACAATCTTTCTGCATTAACTCTTCCATCAGTTCCAAATATTTTTGCTGAATAGATGAATAAAACAAGCTGACTTCTGTGTGTTTAAGTGTTTTTTCGTTATCTCTCATGTTTTCAAGTGTTTAAGTGTTTTTAGGTTCGTTTAATTTGTTGCAGCTTGCTAAGGATGCAACACTGCAAATTATGGTAAAAATCGCCTCTATACCAATCGTGCCAAGGCTTACAGCCATTTGTTGCAGCCTGCAACAAAAAAAAGCCCCTATACATATACATGTGTGTGTGTGTGTGTGTGTGCATGTGTGCGTATAAAATATTTTAGTATTAATAGAAAAGTAAGGTGTAAGTTGCAACAAATCGCTGCAGCCCTTGATACGAGAGCCTTTGAGATGTTGCAACTTCAAAAAACAAAGCTGCAACAAGCTGCAACAATTTTAGGTTGGATTACGGCTGACATAGTACATGGTAACAATTGAAGAGCCTCTGCGCCTGCGATCTTTCTCATATCCTAAAGACGTTAAGATTGATCCGATGCGCTGCAAATTCAAGTAATTAAGCTTTGTCTCCACAAGCAAGCACTGTTGAATCTCAGTGAGTGACATCCACTCACCATACGATGTGGCAGAGCCAGGAGTGAGCTTCTTGTGGATGAGATCCTCTTCTGGTGTAGAGTGCTTGAAGATGTCGGTGGCCTCATTAAGATGCTCAATATCATTGCGCAATATAGAGCAGTCATATCCAGCCCGGTAGAGCGCATAGAGCTCCCTCCAAAGATCAACCTTATTTACTTTATTGTACATCTCCTGATCAATATCATTGACATGGATTGGGAGCTGCCGCCTGTTGCCGGTTGGATCGTTTAAGATCTGAGTGTCATTCGATGTGCCGCAAAATACTGCAAGCCGCCTCATGTCCACCGACACCCTGCCGTATGGCTCCCGGATATTGATAAACTCTTTAGATGTCAGCTCCTTCAATCTCTTCTCCTCCTTCTTTGATTTACCTCCGTACTCATCATCCAGGATAATTAATTTTTTACACATGAGAATCTCATCATCCTTGCCTGCATCCATCTTTGACTCTGCGAATAGATAGCGCAGCTCCTTTGGTAGCAGATATCTAAACCAATGTGTCTTACCTGTGCCCTGCTTCTCACCACTAAAGATCAGCACCAATGGTGAGTGCTGCCCATAGGCAGATGCCACCACCGACACAAGCCACTTGCCAATCCACTTATCAAAGTTCGGAGTATCAGAAATCACGCTGTTGATTAGCATATCAACATTGGGATAATTGTCATCGGTGTGCAGCTCCTCTTCAAAGAATTCATGGAGTGGGTTGTAGGTCTCTATTCGATTGGAAAATATGATTGATGTGATCAGGTCTTTAGTGGTCTCTTTGAAGATTGCTTTGCAGTCCAAAAAGATGGAGTTTAAATCGGTGTCATCAATGGGCTTGCCATCAAGCTCAACATTGCGAGTCACCACGTTTTTGCGAAGTGGATAAGTCTTTATAAATGCCGCAATATCAGCACTTACATTCTCACTTTTGTATTTGATATCCTTGACAACTATCTCATTGACAACTTCCGCTGATTGCTGCTCCGATACACCGGAATCAGTGAGTGATTTCATGATGTCCTCAGGAGACATGCCAGATGCCCTAAGTGATGTAACTGAACGCATTAGCTCCTTTGACTCCTCAGAGTATATTGTGATGCCGTTCTGCTTCGCATGGTAATATAAACTACCAATAGTGGACTTCTTACCTTTCGACTCAGAATGGTTCTTAAGACAGGCCGAATATTGGGCATCACAATCAATGCTGTTGTACTTAGATGAGTGGCTGCTTAAGGTGTGAAAGTAATCTCGACCACCTTCGCCAAACTCGCTCACCAAAGAATATGCGATTGAGATCCACTCTGAGTAGTCCTCACAAAGATTGAGGCCCTTGCGATCCATTGCCTCAATCATGGCATCAAAGTCTGATTTAATGACTGCCACCTTCGATATCTTACGCTCCTTTGGCTTGGGCAGGTACTTCTTAAAGATTACTGCCTTAGTGTTGATGTATATCCAAGGATCATAAGATATGAATCGGGCCCTGGAGACATTCTTGCCGGACTGATCCACAATGAGCTGATAAGAATTGTACAGATAGGATGCAATGCCATTAAATGCATCGGCATGCCTGGTGCCATCAATCTTGAATATCAAGCACAGCCCATTGCCACCGATGGAGACAAAGGCAGCATAAAGGTGCGGATCAGGCTGCACTAATTTCTTAACATCTTCCGGCTGCTCCAGATTGTCAATGTCAATTGCTATGAATCCAGAGTGGGCTCTTAACCCATCATCATTGGGAGCACTGAATGAGCCAGAGACACGAACTAATGGAGCCGATTTTTTTTTATTTGATTTTTTCTCCTTGTCTTTCTCAGCCCTTACATTGAGCACAATGTCCTGCCATCTGCCGGTGC
>Ga0315909_10006007_pt1 | contig 13805 bp, 10 predicted proteins | sample LakEriMetagenome_11_FD_203527 | JGI IMG/M metagenome (GOLD analysis project Ga0315909, IMG submission 203527) | Freshwater fungal communities from buoy surface, Lake Erie, Ohio, United States - Buoy 2 MA125 | ecosystem: Environmental > Aquatic > Freshwater > Lake | place: USA: Lake Erie, Ohio...
GGGCAATCCAAAGCGCACACGGAGGGAAGGACGCGAATGGTGGATGGAGAAGTCATGGGTTTCCGCCGTTGAGCCGGGTGCACCAGGCATGTGCGATCGAGACGATCATCGGGATGTCTTTCTCGTTGTTGGTCAAAAGGTGATTGCTGCCGGGCAAGGCCACGAGCGTTCGTCCGGAATCCCCTTGAGTGCCTTTGTCGGTATCTGTCCGAGGGTCGTGATCATACCCGGCATTTCGAACCGCATGGTAAAAACCGACGGTTTCATCCGCTGGGGAATGAAAAACCAGGAGGGGTTTCCGCAGGCTCGCGACGGTGGCAGCAAGGTCATGGCTTCGGAAATCCTCGACCATCTGACGCCGGATTTGAAGTTTCTGGCCGCCGATGCTGACGGTCCCTTGTCCGAAGCTTGCGATATCCGGATCCATACGTACCAACAGATCCGCAAGATGGTACGTGTCGCTCGGTGCGGCCAAAGCGATGACCCCAGCGACGCTGGGAATTTTTCCGGCCATGGCCAAGCTCGCTGCGCCGCCGAAGCTATGCCCGAGGAGGAATCGAGGTGCCTGGTACTCTTTGGCCAAGAACTCTGCTGCCGATTGGAGATCTTGGCAGTTGGTGGTGAAGTTGGTTTCGGAAAAGGTTCCTTGGCTTGCTCCCAGTCCGCTGAAGTCGTATCGCAGCACAGCCCAACCGCAATCGGCGAGCCCCCGCGCGATGCGCACGATCGCCTTGAGGTCCTTGTTGCACGTAAAGCAGTGCGAAAAGAGAATCCAACCGTGAGGTTCGTTGTTTGGAAATTCACCATTGGGAACTTCCAGGATTCCGGCCAAATTCCCGCGTCGGCCAGGAAACTCAACTCGGTGGCTTTTGCGCATCGCTTGGCTCATGCTCAACGTCAATATTCACAAAACCGTACTATAAAGACTTAGCGAACACGGCAAAGGCCTAGCGAACACGGCGCATGGTGATCGTTCCGCGATCGCCGGCGGCTTGAAAGCCACCTGAAAGGGAGTCGCCGATGATTTGAGTGTTCATTTGATAGCTACCGAGGATGGGTCCTAATTTCTTCGACGAGGTCAGAACCGTTTGGCCTTGGGAGGTCGTTTGCGGGACCAGTTCGGCGCGGTAGGCAAAGGGGATCACCAGAGCGAAGCGCCCTGTGAAGCGTGCTTGATAATTCCCGTTCGAGGTCGGTCGTATCGAGACGTTCATCGGCCCGCTATGGCCGGTCGATTCGCTTTGCCATCGGCCGGACCATCGGCCTTGGGGGTTGCCTTCTTGGGCCGTAGCACTCGGAGAGCAAGCCACCAGAGCGACCGACAGTGCCAAGCCTATTTTGAGCGTAAGTGATCGCGAGGTACGGCGCGTTGATGATTTCATGATGGGTTGTTGGTTGTGGGTTGGAATCAGTTGGCGGGTGAAGGTTGGCGATAGGATTTCTTCTTTTGAAACAGGGCACGGTGTTCGGCAAATTCAATTCGCAGTGGCCCTTCTTCGGTGATTTGGATCGCTTGGTTGATGGTGTTGATCGCTTTTGCGAATTCGCCTTGGGCCGCTTGGGACATTGCAAGCACATCGAGCAGATGGCCAGTTAGGTTTCCGTTGCTCGCATCGATTGCCTTTTGGGCGGTCTTTGCGGCCGCATCGGGATCTCGGTAAAAGTCCTCGGGGCACGTGGCCATCATCCAAGCGGCATTTTGGAGGGCACGCACGTAGTTCGGGTCGGCTTTGATCGCTTTTTGATAAGCTTCGGCGGCTTCTTTCCAGCGACCGAGGGATTGGCAAGTATCGGCAAATTCGGTTGCGATTTTTGGGGAGTCCGGAGCGAGGCTCATGGCCGATTGGTAGTCGGCCAATGCGGCTTCGATTTGCCCGAGTGCAAAGCGAGCGTTTCCTCGTCCGCTGTACAGATCGGCGACTTGTTTGTCCAGCGCGATAGCTTGATTGTAGTCGTCGATGGCCGCGTTGTGATTCCCTTTTCGGAAGTGGATTTCGCCCCGGTTGTGGAAGGCTTCGACAAACTTGGGGTTCAGTTCGATGGTTTTGCTGAACGCTTCGATGGCCTTGGAGAAATCTCCTGCGATCGCCATTAGGACACCGAGGTTATGATGGGCGCGCCAGCGGCCTGGATCGTTTTGGATCGCCAAGCGGAAATCATCAAGGGCGGCGCGATCGAGGTTTTCGGCTTCGGCCAATTGCCGATTAGCGACCATTTCACCGGCCATATCGGAGCGGAGTTCACCGCGACGGTTGGCAGCCCAACTGAGGAGTTTTTTGGTGTAGTTGCGTTCCGAGACGATTCGGGTCGAGTCGCCAGCGATATTTTTGCAGCGTTCGATGATGCTGTTGAGTTCGATGACGGCACGGGCTTGCTGGGCCGCATCGAAGAGGGCTTGGAGGTCCGCGGGGACTCCGCCGGGGACTTCCTTGGCGTTCTGGGTCCGTTTGGCCAATTCGGCATCGACGGTCGGATCGCTGGGGGTCGCAGGGTTGGATTGCTCGGGAGCATCAAGCAGCCCGGGCAGATCGGGCCGAGGGTCTTGGCTGGTTTTCTCGTCCCAACTGGTACGGGGGATGGCCCTCTGCGCGATGGCCACCGGAGAGCAGATCGCACCGGACAGGCAAACCAATACCAGGCACCATAGAACTCTACGGTCAATCCGACTCGGATCGGTCCACCGAACGAACCTTTCTTGCTCCAACAAATCGCAAACCAACATTCCCTAGACTCCCTTCGTTGACCGGACTCGAAACTTCGCATTCGAATCATGAAACGTTGAAAATATCATAGCAAAAAACCTGTCGGGAGCATCGGCAATATCCCTGGTTTTTCGGGTGGCTTGTAGGTACATTGCCCTTAAGAACGATTCAAAAGCCCTTCCATGGCCTGTACCTCCTAGAGTTTGACCGCTATGCCAGTAACCGATGCGATTGTACGTCGACTTCACGAGGTCTTGCTCCAGGTAGCAGATATCCGGGGGCAGATCGAAAGGGGCCCCAAGCAGATCAAGGCGGCTCAAAATCGAGCTCAGCAAGCCCGCGATGCGGTGGCGGCTTGCAAGGAGACGATTAAGAAAAACCGAATGGATGCAGACCGCAAGCAACTCCAGCAGCGTCAATACGAGGCCAAGCTTTACGAGTGGCAAGGAAAGCTCAACGGGACCTCGAACAATAGGGAATATCAAGCGGTCAAGGACCAGCTAGCAGCCGACACCCAAGCCAACAGCGTCCTGTCGGATGAAATCTTTGAAATCCTCGAAAACCTTGACAATTTGCAGAGCCAACTGACGGGTTTGGAAGGCGAACTCAAAACGGTCGAAGAGGACACGGCCAAAGCGCAAGCCAGGATTCAGGATCGAATCGTCGTGCTCCGTGGGGAGCTCCTTCGGGTCGAGGATGAGCTCAAGCAAGCCGAAGGCCAGTTGCCCGACGACTTTGCAGCCATCTACCATCCACTTGTCAAAACCAGCGCTGAGGACGCTTTCGCACCGCTCGAGGATCGTTCCTGCGGCGGTTGCAACACCAGCCTTCCCCCACGTGTCGTCGACCAACTGCGTCAGGGCCACCCGATCCCCTGCTCGAGCTGCGGTCGATGGCTTTATAGACCGGAATGACTCCCACTGAAGTATTGATTTCGTCGCTACCTGTGCACCTGCAGGAACGCACTCGGGAAATCCCAAGACCTGCGTCCGGCCGCTCTAGGTTAGCTGAATTGCAGTTATCTCCATTGCAAGCATCGGATCGCAGGCCGGTTGTCTACTGGACGCACCACGCCCAACGCGTCGAGGAGAATCCAGCCCTCGATGTCGCATGCACGCTTGCTCTTACCCTCCGACGACCTTTGGTGGTCTATCACGGCCTGTCCTCGCAGTACCGTTATGCCTCGGATCGGCATCATGTGTTCCAGATCCAGGGTGCCAAGGATCTTCAGGAGGAGTACACTCAGCGAGGCATCCGCTACGCGTTCGAACTCCAGAGGCAAACAGAGAATTCACTCGGTCTTTTGCGATTGGCCCAGCAAACCGATTTGTTGATTACCGACGATTTCCCGGGTGAGCCCACCGATCGATGGCTCAAGCGATTGGCATATCTGCAGGGTTTGACGATCCTGGCCGTCGATACGGCTTGCGTTGTGCCGATGCAACTCGTCGGTCGTGCGCATGATCGGGCGTTTGCGTTCCGCGATGCGACGACCAAGCTCTACAAAGAGCGACTATCGAGGCGTTGGCCGATTCTCGAGAATGTTCCGCAGCGGTTCGATGGCCAGTTGCCCTTTGAGGCCTTGGATTGCTCGACGATCGAGCCTTATCAGATCGTAGCACAGTGCGACATCGACCCCACGGTCCCTCCGGTTGCCGACACTTGCGGTGGGAGTCGGGCCGGGTACAAGCGTTGGAACGATTTTTTGAAGTATCGGATTTCCAAGTACGCGGCGAAAAGGAATGACCCCTGCGCCGAGTACTCGAGTCGCATGTCGGCGTATTTGCATTACGGCATGGTATCACCGATGCGATTGGCCCGCGAAGCCAACGAGCGCAAGGCGGAGAAGTACCTCGATGAACTCCTGATCTGGCGAGAACTCGCTTATGGATATTGTTTTTATCGAAGCGACTACCATTCGATCGAGACGATTCCATCCTGGGCGATCGAAACGTTGCGCAAGCATCAGAAGGACCGAAGAGAGAAATTGTATTCTTGGGAGACTCTGGCTCGCGGAAAGACCGACGATAGGCTCTGGAACGCTTGCCAAGAGAGTTTGATTCGCCACGGTGAACTCCATAACAATCTGCGGATGACCTGGGGCAAAGCGATCTTGTCCTGGACCCAATCGCCCGAAGAGGCCCTCGGGTGGATCATCGATTTGAACCATCGCTATGCGCTCGATGGTCGCGATCCTGCTTCTTACGGGGGAATCCTCTGGTGCCTAGGACAATTCGACAGACCTTTTTATCCTGAGCAACCGGTACTCGGGACAGTCCGGGCTCGACCTACCTCCGGTCACTCGAATCGGTTGGACTTTGACCGCTACGAACGGATCGTACGCCGGCCGATAGCCAAAAGCCCATGCAGGGTGGCGGTTGTCGGAGCGGGAATCGCCGGTCTGCTATGCGCACGATCGCTTGCCGACGTCGGATTTGAAGTCGAGCTTTTCGAGAAGTCGCGCGGCCCCGGAGGTAGGGGAGCCACACGTCGATTGGACTCTGCCGGCACGATCGACCACGGAGCACCTTTTTTTCAGATCTCCTCGCGACGGTGGGAGAATCTTTTGGCCTCCTGGGAGCAAGACTCCGTGATCGCCCGCTGGGAGCCGAAGCTTGGGATTTGGACAGGCAGATCTCAGGCGGGTATGACGGCTGTAAATTCTGGGCTGGCCGCAGGTTCTATGGTAGCTGCAGATTCTGTCTCTAAAGATTCTGTCTCTAAAGATTATGTCGCGGAAGGTTCCCTGGAAGCTTGTGCTTTGGAACGGGCCCCGGGTCGGGTCGGCAAGTGGTGGGTCGGCAAGGGGGGAATGAATCGGATCGGCAAGCATCTATCCCAGGGGCTTGCGATCGGTTATCGCAAGACGATCGAAGGGATCGAGCGCAGGGGTCAGGGGTGGACCCTTCGGGGGAATGTCCAAAGCGAATCGAGTGTTGAGAGTTTTCAAGCAGGGCCGTTTGACTGCGTGGTCCTTGCGATTCCCTCCCCGCAGATCCCGGCCTTGGTTGACCCTGATTGCCGATGGAGAGAGGTTGCAAGCTCGCGGACGATGGAACCGACCTGGACCGTGATGCTCGAGTTTGCGAGCCGTTGGGAGATCCCTTTCGATGCGATCCACTTGGAGGCTCACAAGAGTCTCTTGTGGATGAGCCGCGAGTCGAGCAAACCGTCGAGCTACTCGGCGGGCTCCTCGGCGGATTTGCAAGTCAACTCTCGAGGACTTGCAGGTCCGGAGGCTTGGTGCATCCAGGCGACGAGCCGGTGGACCGGCGAGCATCTTGAGGAGGACCCCGAGTGGGTCAAATCCGAGCTGATCGGGGCGATTTCAAAGCTCGGAGTCGTTGCGATGCCCGAGATTCTGCAGGTTCAAGCCCACCGGTGGCGATATGGCCAATCCGTATCGGAGGGCGGTCGGCCAGAAGATTCACGCCCTTACTTGTGGGACCCGGATTTGCAGTTAGGCGCCTGTGGCGATTGGGTCACGGCCCCTGGGAGAACTCAGGAGGGGGACCGCATCCAGGCGATTCGCCCCCAGGGAATCGAGCGGGCCTTGGAATCCGGAGCGGCCATGGCAGGTGGGCTATACCGGCACTGGGTCGAGCGAAACGGACTTGCCTGCGACTTAAGTGTTGGAAACAAGCCCTATCAACCTTTGCTTTTCGATCCCGACGTTTAGTCATGTCGGTTTCGTCATGTCGGTGATCCGTCATTTCAATCGGTCGTGCTTCAGATACGGCTGACTCGCACGAGTCGGACTTGACGCAGACTCTCTATTTTCACTATTTTTTGCGCCTGCGGTGGGCTGTCGATCGGTGTCGGCCCTAGCATTGCAGAGCCGATCTGGAGTGTCGAACGTGAAGATATCCGTTGTTTCACCTGTGTATAACGAATACGAGGTCCTTCCGTATTTGTTGGATGCGTTGCCTAAAGCCTTGGTCAAACTCACCGATCACTACGAGATCATTCTGGTCGATGATGGCAGTACCGATGGGTCCGACCGGGTCATCCGCGAGCGTGCCGAGTCCGACAGCAGGATCAAGTTGGTCCAGTTCAGTAGAAATTTTGGGCAGCAAGCTGCGATCACTGCGGGATTGGATTGCGTCACCGGGGACATTGTGGTGGTGATGGATTGCGACATGCAGGACCCCCCTGAGATGCTCGGACCGATGCTCGATAAGATCCATCAGGGATACGACGTGGTCTCGTGCCGACGGATAGGTCGCGATGGAGAGTCGCTGTTCAAGCGATGGAGTTCGACGGCATTTTATCAAGTCATGAGATCGGGGATCGACCATCGGATACCTCCTGAGGTTGGGGATTTCCGGATGTACACGCGGCGAGCTGCCGATGGACTACGAGCGTTCCGAGAGCAGCACCGATTCATGCGAGGCTTGGTCGCTTGGTTGGGTCTCAAAGAAGCGATTTTGCCCTTCCATCGTCCGGCTCGTGCAGCCGGCCAGACGAAGTACCCACTATCGAAATTGGTCAAGTTGGCATGGACCGCGATCTCGTCTTCCTCGCCACTACCGCTCAAGGCCAGTTCGTATCTAGGAGCGGCAATGCTATGGATTTCTGCATGCGCGGCGTGTCTGTTTCTCATTGGATTTTTTGCCGATTGGAACGCCACCTCGAATTTGGCTTGGGTATCTTTTTTGCTCGGACTAAGCGGGCTTCAAATGACCGCGATCGGCCTTTTGGGGGACTATGTCGGAAGGGTTTTCGAGGAATCCAAAAGTCGCCCTTTGTATGTGGTCAGTCAGGTGTGCAACATCGAGCGTTCCCCTGAGCAACCAAGAGCCTTGTGGCTCGACACCCATGAAGCTCAATCGGCCGTCCGGATCGAGCCTCGCGTCTATGGACCGATCGTCTTACCGAGTACACCTCGCAAAGCGGGCTGATCGATCGGAATGGAATCCCAAGCACCGATCGATCTTGAGCGCAAGAGCAACTGGCGTTGGGACATCCTCCTGCTCCTGGCCGTTTGTTTTTTAGTACTTTGGACCGGACTTGGGGCAACCCGACTTTGGGACCAGGACGAAGGGTATTACGCCAGCGTCGCAAGGGAGATGCATGAGCGTGGGGATTGGGTAGTTCCGACGTTCAATCAAGAGCTCTTTGCGCACAAGCCGCCCTTGATGTACTGGGGGATGATCTGCGGCTTTCATTTTTTTGGTGTGTCGGAGTTTTCCGCGCGTTGGGCATCGGCGATCTTCGGGACCGCCATGGTCTTGATGACCTACTGGCTGGGTCGATTGCTTGCCGATCGCCAAACGGCTCTGATATCTGCTTTGGTGTTGTCGAGCAGCTTGATGTTCACGGTGGCATCTCGTTCGGCGACTGCCGACGTGCACTTAGGTTTCTTCGTTTTGGTCGCCCTGACTCTCTGGGTACGCTCTGCGAAATTGTCGCTAGATCGAATCGATGAGGGCTGCGATCGAACGCAGGACTACCCGGTGACGCATGGGGGGACCTGGTTGGCGATTTATGTTGCGATCGCCTTTGCAGTCCTTTCCAAAGGACCGATAGGCTTTGCCTTTCCGATCGCGATCCTAGGGACTTTGACCCTGCTCTGGCCGTGGGTGCAGGGTCAGCGTAGAGCATTCTGGGGTCTGGTCACGCCCAAGCGTTTTTTCGAAGCGACACGATCGATGCAGCCTTGGGTCGGTGCCATGGCGTTGATTGCGATCGCAGCCCCTTGGTTTTGGATCGTCCATCGGCGAACCGATGGAGCGTTTTTCGGCGAGTTTTTTGGGGTGCAGCATTTGGAGCGGTTCTCCAAGCCGATGGACAACCACAGCGGCCCGATCTACTACTACATCGTCTCGATTTTATTGGGCTTTTTCCCTTGGACATCCTTTGCGATCCCCATCGGCTTGCATGCCTTTAGGGCACGAAATTCCGACCGAACCCGATTCGCATCCATGGTGATAGGCATCTGGCTGTTTTTCTACTTGGTGGTTTTTTCGGTCGCCAGCACCAAACTCCCCAACTACATCATTCCGGCCTACCCTGGGATTGCACTTTGGATAGGTAGTTACTTTTCAGGTTGGTTGGATCATTCGGCTTGGAACTCAGGGGTCCGGGGAAGATTTTGGCCCAAGGCCGGTTGGACGTTTATGGTCCTAAGTGGCGTGGTCCTCAGTGGAGTTCCATGGATCTTAGCCTCACGGTTGGCCGAACCATGGCTCGAACGTTTGGCCGTCGATCCAAAGCTGCTCCCGGCGATTGCTACGTTCGCATGGCTTGGGTTGTTATTGCTCATCGGTGGGATCCTCGGTCTGTTCTTGGTGTCAACGAACAAGCCGGTTGGGTCGCTGGGGATTTTGGCCGGAGTTTGTTTGGTCTGGGTGGTGTTGATCTGGCAGCGGATTCTCCCTCAAATCGATCGATTCCAGACCCCCCAGCAAATCGCCATCGAGCACCTTGGGCCCTCGGGGTCGAGTGCATCGGATGGGTCGACGTCCAAGCGAGGTTTATCGCAGGGGGTTTCGGTGGTCGCTGGAATGTTTCGCCCGAGCATGGTTTTTTATTCGGCACATGTATTGGATTTCTGCCCCGACGATGCTTCCTTGGAGAAGTCACTTTCGGCCCAGGAGCCCCCGAGCTCGGTGGTGATCCATCAGGCCAGTCCCGAGGCGCATCGATCGCTTCAAGAGCATGGCTATCGGATCGTCGATCGGCTCGATAGTTTCCCGAAAAGAGGCTCGATCGAGGTCTATCGGAAATAGGCACCCTCGAGTTTGGTATCTGGTTTATTTACCGGTTCGCATCGGGTAGGATGGTCGGCTTGCGACCTATTTCTTTGCTTGTTGGTTTCGTGCTTGCAAACCCCAACAATCCTCATCCATGGAGAATCGCCTCGAGCGATCGAAAATGATGCTTTCTGAAACGAAGTTCACTCGCCGAGGCGTCCTGCAGCAAGCCACCGCGCTTGGCGGCGTCGCCCTTTGCTCGAAGATATCTAAGGCTTACAGTCCCAACGACGTATTGAACTTGGCGTTTGTCGGCGTCGGTGGTCGCGGAGGAGGGAACCTTCAGGAGATGGTCTCAGCCGGGGGCGTACGCGTAGGGGCGATCTGCGATGTCAATCGCAATACGCTCGACGGGGTCGGACAGCAGCACAGCGAAGCCAAGAGATACGGGGACTTTCGACGCTTGCTCGATGACCTAAATGGAATCGATGCGGTGGTGGTCTCATCGACCGAGCACACGCATGCCTTTGCGACACTTCCAGCCCTGCAGCAGAAAAAGCCGGTCTATTGCGAAAAACCGCTGACTTACAATGTCCAAGAAGCCCAACGGATCATGATCGAGTCGGCCAGGGCCAACGTACCGACGCAGATGGGAACCCAAATTCACGCCGGTGCCAACTACCGTCGAGTGGTCGAGTTGATCCAATCGGGCGCGATCGGTCCGGTCAGCGAAGCCCACGTCTGGACCTCCCGAGCTTGGGGACTCCAGAGCCAAGAGGATTCCAAGAAGAACGGGGATATCGTTTATGTGACGGATCGCCCGAGCCAAACGCAACCGGTCCCCAAAGAAATCGATTGGGATCTTTGGATCGGACCGGCTCCTACCCGGCCATTTCACGAGGTCTATTTGCCAGGTCCCAAGTGGTACCGATGGTGGGACTTTGCCAACGGAACGATGTCCGACTTAGGAAGCCACTTCAATGATCTGCCTTTCTGGGCGCTGAAGCTCGATCATCCTCAAACCATCGAGTCGTTTGGCCCACCTGCCCACAAAGAGATCGCTCCTGCCTCGATGACGGCCCTCTACGAATACGGACCGCGCGGAGAGCTGCCCGCCTGCAAAGTCGCTTGGTACCAAGGTGCCGACAAACCCCAATTGTGGAAAGACAATGCGATCCCGAAATGGGAAAGCGGCATCCTATTTGTTGGCCGCGACGGAATGCTCCTGAGCGATTACGGTAGGCACGTGCTATTGCCAGAGAACAAGTTCCAGGGGTTCGAGGGACCTAAGCCCTTTCTGCGAGAGTCTCCGGGCCAGCAACGCGAGTGGCTCGAAGCGATCCGCAATGGAACACCGACAGGAAGCCCCTTCGATTATGCCGGCCTATTGACCATCGCAAACCATTTGGGGAACGTCGCCTACCGCGCCGGCAAAAAGCTCCAGTGGGACCCGAAAGCGCTGCGCGCTACGAACTGTCCTGAGGCCACGGAGTTTATCGAACGCGAACCTCGGAATGGATGGTCGTTGGCCTAAGCATGCAAATCGCCAACCGAACGGTATTGGTCTCGGGAGCCAGCTCCGGCCTCGGGGCTGCCTGCGCACGGAGACTCTTGAAACTCGGGGCTAATGTCGTGGGTCTCGACCGATCGCCGCCGGGAGCATGGCTATCGTCCAACGAAACGGCTCAGGTTTCCTCGGATCGCTATTGGCATGGACAAGCCGATGTGACCGATGAGGCTTCGGTGCAACGAGTCGTTGCGCAAGGGATCGAGCGATACGGCGAATTTTCAGGTGTAGTCTGCTGTGCGGGTATCTTGCATGGCGAGCGGGTACTGCGTCGCGATGGAATCGCATCGCTCGATGCCTTTCGCAAGGTGATCGATGTGAACTTGATCGGGACTTTTCATGTCGCTCGCTGCGCAGCCGAGTCGATCGCCAGGGGAGAGCCACAAACTCCCGATGGAGAGCGGGGCGTTGTGGTGATGACCTCGTCGATTGCCGCCTTCGATGGTCAGATTGGCCAGTGTGCCTACGCAGCCTCCAAGGGTGCCGTGGCGGCGATGACCCTACCGATGGCGCGGGAATTGGCGAAATTCGGGATACGAGTCGTAAGCATCGCACCGGGCATATTCGAGACACCGATGATGCAATCCGCTTCGCAAAAGGTCCGCGGGCCACTGCTCGAGACGACCGTTTTTCCAAAGCGGTTCGGTGACTCCGAAGAATTCGCGGCGATGGTCCAGAGTGTCTTGGAAAACGCGATGCTCAACGGCTCGGTGCTCAGACTCGACGGCGCGTTGCGCATGGAGTAAGAATTGCTTGCATTCGAGCTATTTCAAGGATCTTGAGAGTTGGCAAGTTCGAATGGGAAATTCAACGGGATCGCCTCGTCTGGCAAAAGGCAAGGGATTCCGTCAATTATCGGGTAGAGCCAGCGTTGATCTTGTGAAACTAGAGCTTGCGTTGGAATTGCGGAAATAGTACGACCGATCTTATTGGTCATCGGGGAGCGTCCGTGGCGATCCTCTATTAGGCTCAAAAGTTGAGCCGAGGCCAGAGACAAACATGTACCTGAGTTAGGGCAGCGTATGACTCCCAAGATCCATTCTGGGAATTCGTGGTCGTTGGCGGTCGCGTGGTTCTTCATGGCCGCGATTGTAGTGGATTCCCTCCCGTTTGCCATTGCCCAGTACCCTACGACCCAGTCCCAAACACCCCAGTCCCAAACACCCTCGGTCGATCAGTTCCAAAACAACGTCCCGGTCATGACATTTTTGGATATGTATAGCGGGCAACCCTGGGGCCGCTATGTCGTTTCCGAAACAGTGACGGTGCCAAAGTACGAGTACCGCGAGGTCAAGGACAAGGTATGGGTTCCGGTATGGGTTCAAGAACCTAGGCAAACGACGACCACCCAGTACGACCAAGTCGTCTCGTACCAGCTTCGCCCCCGGTCGGTACCCAGCGCTAATCCTTTTGCTGCACCGCAGCAGATTCTCGAATACGTTCCGATCGTTCAGTACCAGCCCAGGAACGCGCAGACGACTCAGATGACGGCTTACCAAAAATACGAGGAACGCGAAGTCAGCCGAATGGTCCCTGTGCTGGTCAATGCCAGCGAGCAGAGGCAGAGGTTTGTCGACCGACCTTTATCAGCCAGTGCCACTCCAGGAGTTGCAACGAGCAATCTGGTTCAGGATTCGGCGATGCTCGCGCAAGCCAACCGGACGACGGCCCGATACCCAACGCGTGCGATCGATTATCCTGCGCAGCCCAAGTACGGTTCGCCCGTGTATGGATATACATCGTCGAACACAACCTGGAACGCTCCGGTGACACTGGCTCCTCCCCCTCCGATGACCGTCCCGCAGTACACGGCACGTCAAACGGCGACAGCTCCGATCATTCCAATCGCATCGCAGACGGCCGCACCGGCTTATCCTCCGATGTATGCGGGAACCGGAACACCGATTCCACCTCCGAGTGGTCCACCGTCGATGCCATCGATTTATGGATCCCCAGCGGCTCCAGGTGGGTATCCGACTCCTGCTTACCCTGGATATCCGACGGGTGCCCCGACAGGGCCTCCGCTTTACGCCGCTACTCCAAATCCGCAGGCTGGGTATCCACAAGCTGGGTATCCACAAGCTGGGTATCCACAAGCTGGGTATCCACAAGCTGGGTATCCACAAGCTGGGTATCCACAGGCTGGGTATCCGCAGGCTGGGTATCCGATGGCTGGGTATCCGCAGGCCGGGTATCCGCAGGCTGGGTATCCGCAGGCTGGGTATCCGATGGCTGGTTACCCACAGGCTGGGTACCCTGGATATCCTGGATACCCCGGGTATCCTCCTAATGGCTATGCTGCTTGGTATGCCCAGCAAGGGGCTTTGTTCCCCACGACCTTGTTTGCGACCAATGGTGGGCAAGCATCGATGGCAAGTGGTGGGTATCCTTACAAGGGATATCCCCCCGGTGCCGTTCCACCTCCTACTTCGGGCTATAGCTATGGGTCGCCTGCCTATGGGGCTCCTCGGGTTGCAAGTGGTCCTTTGGGTGTTTCGTCGAATGCTCCGAACTTCCTGGGTAGAAACTCTCTGCCTTTTGGAACCGGCAGTTACTGAGAACCCAAGCAAACAGCATTACTTTTTCGGATGAAGCTGCTGAAGTAGGTTTAAAAGGGCTCATTTTCGGCCATCTGCGACCTACTTGAGTTCGAAGCGGTTCGAATGGTTTGACAGATTGATAGGATCGAAGTTAAATCAAGGATCTACGGTATCCCACCCCCCGCCCCCCCCCACTTCTGGAGAGACAATTCGATGAAGAAATGGATCGTTTATTTGGCCGGTGCGATGACCGCTTCGATGGTTTCGCCCAATGCGTTTGCCATCAAGGAGTTCAGTGAGG
>Ga0315909_10006009_pt1 | contig 13805 bp, 5 predicted proteins | sample LakEriMetagenome_11_FD_203527 | JGI IMG/M metagenome (GOLD analysis project Ga0315909, IMG submission 203527) | Freshwater fungal communities from buoy surface, Lake Erie, Ohio, United States - Buoy 2 MA125 | ecosystem: Environmental > Aquatic > Freshwater > Lake | place: USA: Lake Erie, Ohio...
AATGGATTATTATCGTATGTATGCAAATATGTGTGTAGCTTTCTAAATATAGAAGGCATTTTATAAGAAAGTGCTTCTTTAACTGAAAGTGGATTTAATTCCAAAACAGATGAAAAATAAAAAAGGTCACATGCTGAATAGAATGTATCCACATCATCTCGTTCACCCCACACAACACAATTTTCAGGTTTATGCTTCATTAAAGGTAACCAATAGTGCTCATAGTTCATAGCTTGGTTTCCAACAAAGTGAAATTTAATTTTGTATTTTTCCAATTGCCTTGCAATTGAGAAAATTTCGGCTTGGTTTTTACCGGGAGAAAACAAACCAACCATTAGTACATGCTTCCAAGTTGGGTCTAATCCTAAATTTATCTTAGCTTGTTCTTTATCAAATTCATATTCTTCGATTGGATACTCCCACACATCTAAATCAACTCCTAAGTTAGCTTCTTCAAATTTTTGCTTACTCCATTCTGATACTAAAACGTATCTATCAGGGTGATAAACTATTTCAGATGGATTTGTAAATGAGCCATGAGTTGAAGCTAGAATAAAGTAGTTTCTATCTTTTGTAAAAATTTTATCTAATATATTCGTTGCTAAATCAAATTGTGGTATTTCTTGAAAGTGTATAATATCAGGATTAAATTCCGAAATTACATCTAAAATTTTAGATTTATCTTCTCCCAAAGTATGAACCACTGCAAGTGATTTGATACGATTTTTTTGAACAACAAAGGCATCTCCACCACTGTTGTTTATTTCAACTACTTCAATATCAAAATCATTGATAAAATGTTTTATCTGCTTGTATGTGTATTGAGGTTGTCCGCCTGTTGAAAGGTGCGGACATACATACAATAGTTTTTTTCTAAGTTTGTGCATTTAATATAAAATTATAACAAATATACGAAATTTATTTCGTTTTACCAAATATTTTTAGTAAATAATTGTCCCCTCACCCAAATCAATTTCTGCATTTGGATATTTGTTTTCTAATTCGACCAATTCTTTTTGAAGTTCTGACCCTACAACATCATATTCATTTTCTAAAGATGCTTGAATTTTACTTAATTGTTTAGTTTCCAAGTATACTTGTCCTATATTAAGTAATAATTCACTTTGCTTACTTTTTAGCTCTCTAAGTTTTTCAACCAATTCCGGTTGTAATTTTTCAATAGTTTTTTCCATTTGTTTAGTATTTGTATATAAATATATATATTTTAATTTATTCAAAAATTGCAGAAGCACATCCTCTACAAATAGTTTCATACGATTTTTTAATCATTTCTACATGCTCATCAGTTCCCCAAAAATCTCTTAATTGCTGTTGTTTAAAATCTCCAACTTGCATTTCCATATCATAATCGTTACAACAAAGGAATGCTTTACCACTTGCATTTACATGCACCCATCCTATCGGCCTTCCACCAACCTCTCTACCATTTGCACAACCTATAACTTTTTTGTTTTTGTTATTTGCCATTAAATTTCGTTGGATGGCCGGTTTATTACTCATTACCTCATCTAGCAATCCAGCTCTATCAATTAAATAAGGAACAGTGAATATATTAACATCAGGAAACAATTCCTCTGCTTTTTTCTTTTGTTGTATTAACTCACCACTTTCCACATTCAAATCTATATCGGCTGGAAATTCAGGTCCTTTCTCTAACCATCCTCCTTTATCACCAAACGATAATTCATGTGAACCATTTATTTGTATTGAGAATGCTTTATTCTTTACCATATTAGGTAATTGCTCAACTGCGTATTTTATATTGGATATTAGTTTATCAAATTGCTTTATGTTTATACCACTTCGTTTACTCCAAGTTTCCGCATCAAATGCAGGTGTATTTAAACATATACCGCTAAGAACGTCTTGGTACTCTTTCAATATATCAACCTTTTCAGGTGTTAATGGTATTCCGTTTGAAAGCACCATTGTTACCAATTTATACTTTCTACATATTTTAAGTATTTCCTCAAAATGTGGATATAAAAGTACTTCATTATAATGCGCTGTATAGAATCCATTAAATGCTTTACTAACTAACCCATCTGGCTTTTCTCTTTCATCAATTAGATTTTTTATAATTTTTTCAAACAATTCCGGGCTCATTACTTCTTTACCATGCTCCGGATTTCCTTTATATCTTACAGGACAAAACCAACATTTAGCGTTACAAACACCATACGGGTCTATTTGAAGATTTGTTATTTTGTATTTGTTAAAATCATTTCTAATTAATTGTTCTGGTGTTCTTTCTACTAATATAGATTTTTCTGCCGTTTCACATATTTCTTTCCAATAATACGATGATGCATATTCATCATTTATTTTTAAGGATTTGTTATATGGAAGTTCATTTACAAAATCACCTTTAAAAAAAAGTCCATTCATATATGAGTGCGGACTATTTGGGTCTGATACAACCCCAGCATTATGTAGTATAGGGTGTTTATCTATATCTGATATAGGATTCGTTACCCATCCAAAATTTAATCTGTCATCTACAATAGTTTCATGTCCTGCTAACCAAGCATTCCATAGTAAACTCCACATACCTGCAGTCCATTTTTGAATTGGATAATCATGCTCATTTTTTTTAATATGCAAATGTTCATTATCACAAAACCATTTATATAAATTTATACTATCATTTTCTACCTTATCCCAAAATTCGTATGTGGTATTTTTTACAATATATTGAGCACCACCTGAATTATTATTTAGTAATTTTGGTATTAGTGGGTCTATACCTATAATTTTGCACATCTCTCTATAAGTCCAATCACCTTTAGATTGTATGTAATCATAATTGATGTAAAATTTAGTATCACTTAAATACCAAGAATTTCCAGCAATCATAGAATCAAATTTTGCAGGTTTTGTTAATATAATATCCGAATCGTGTAAAAATAATACATCGTTTTGAATTTCAGGTCTTGCAACAATATGTTGCTTCATTAAATTAAAATAAATGGATGGTTGATAATTTTTATCTTTTCTAGTATCATTATAAAAGAAAAATCTAACACTATTATAATGTAGCATTAGCTTTCTCCATTCGTCTGGAATTATACCATTTTCTATACCACAAACTATGTCAATATAGTTTGGGTTTATTCCCATTTTTTTGAAATTGTTAATTAGAACTTCAACTTGCCAAGTGTAGTAAGTGATTGCCGGTTGGCAACAAATGTATCTCAAATTTTTCATAACCTTTATTATATAATTTTTATGGACTTATAGATGAATCCAACCCTAATGCCACATAGTTACTACCAGCTACCATAACAGCGGTTGTGAATGTTGTGGTAGTTCCAGACGCAGGTGGACACGATGCCGAATCATCTCCAACCATTATACAACCTATGCTCGTACTAAATGTTACAGTATCACCCGGAACCAAAACACCAGAGAATGTATGAATTAATGTACAAGCACTACTCAAACTACCATCAATTGATTCATCCCAAATATCAAAGCCAGCACCACCATTGATTCCCGCGTATAAAATTAGATTAGAAGCACCTTCATCGGATGCATAAACATATAATGTAGATGTTGGTGCTGCAGTAGTTGTAGTTGTTGTAGTTGTTGGTGCTGCAGTAGTTGTAGTTGTTGTAGTTGTTGTAGTTGTTGGTGCTGCAGTAGTTGTTGTAGTTGTTGGTGCTGCAGTAGTTGTTGTAGTTGTTGGTGCTGCAGTAGTTGTTGTAGTTGTAGTTGTCGGTGCTGCAGTAGTTGTTGTAGTTGTAGTTGTAGTTGTAGTTGTTGTAGTTGTAGTTGTTGTGGTTGTTGTAGTTGTTGTGGTTGTTGTAGTTGTTGTGGTTGTTGTAGTTGTAGCAGATGCACATGTACTTATATTAGAAACAAATCCATCGGATGCAACTATACCAAAATAAGAACCATTTGAATAATATCCATCAGGTGCTTTATTAGTTAAAATACTATTTGTAAATAGTTGAGTGGAATTAACAAAATTTGAACCGGCTCTAGCATAATATGTTGCTGTTGATGTTGCATAATTATTACAAGCTGTTAATGCGGATGATGCATCGTATGATAATGTAAAACTCGCCGCAGGCGCTTGTGTTGTTGTAGTTGTAGAAGTTGTTGTAGTGGTTGTGGTTGTCGTTGGTATTACATCACTATTTCCAGTTCCCAAACAATCCGATGAACCATCTCCCAATATATCAATAGTAGCGCCTATTGGAGCAGATACCGTTCCAACTTGCGCTTCAAATATGATAGATGTTAATTTTGAATTTAATAGTTGTGAAGGTCCTTGGAAACCTTCACATTCCGTCCAACTAACCAAACCATCTGTAGCACCTTTAGTTACTCTATATATTTTTACTGTTGGCATAATCTATTATAAAGAACCACTTATTTGAGCTTCTAAATTATTTACTTTTTGTGATAATTCCTGTATAGCTTTAATCATTGGAGAAATAAATTCTTCATATCGTAACCCCAATACTTCATCATTTTCAACATCCCCAGCTACATAACCAGCAAAATCTTTAGTTGGTATTCCTATTTCATCTAAAGTTTGTTTTACATCTTGTGCAATTAAACCATAGTGAGTTCGTTTACCCGGAATAACTTCAATCAATGGTGGAAATTCTGGGTTTGGTACTTTTATAATTTTTTCTTCCTTCAATACAATTCCAGTATCATCAATATCTCCCGCTTGTAATACTTTATCTACAAAGTTAGGCCAAGGTGATTGATATACCATACTACCAGTAATCATTCTATACGATACTGGTTGTAATCTATTTATAAAATCTAATCCTAATTGAGATGTTTGAATTTCAAATTTCCTAGTTCTATCAGATGTGGTTGTTACTGCACCATTTGTAAAAATATCTCGCCATCTATAAGATGTACCACCTAAATCATATTTATCATCTTGATATGGATATATGTTTGATAAAGATTCTACTTTGGTTTGATTTGCCAAAGTTGTATCAGAATACTTACCACCAATTGTTAATGAAGTATATGCAGATGTACCAGTAGAATAATCGGTATTACCTAATGTATTACCAGCACCTTCAGATGCAACATATATTCTTCCAGTAATATCAAGTGCTTGTTGAGTATAATAAGAAGGATATGTACCATAAGCTTGAAATCTTGATTTTGCCCCAATTACATAGGAAATTGTTTCCGATGATGAATATGAACTTGGGTCAAGTCTTACAAATTTTACATACGCATCTTTGTTTGATAATACCTGAATACCACCATTCGTTATTTCCGTTTTGTTTACGTTTGGAGAAAATTGAAAAGTAATATCACCAGTTGTTGTATGATTTGAAGTAGCAGTTGTAGCATAATATGTAGATGTACCACCCGTAAAATCAACCACAGCAGCTGAACCAGCAGTAACTTTTAATACCAATCTAAATTGATATGTACCAGCAGAGGGTATTACCATCTGACCTGCTTTTGGTCCAAATGGTATATCTCCTTGATAATATGCCGTAGATGTATATGAAACATAGTTCCAATAATATGTTTCTGTATAGGATGGGAATCCACTGTAAGATGTTGCTGCTTGATAATAATTATTAGTTGCAGTACCAGTTCTATATGTAGATGCTCCACCTATTGCAACTTCAGATATAAAAGTTGTTCCAGTAGAATTAAACATTTGTACATACCATTGTAAGCTGGTTGAACCTGCGTATGCATACTCCGATTGATATGATTCATACGAATATTGCGGTGGTTCTGGTGGATAATCTGAAGTTGCTGTTGGTGAAGTTGTTGATATTGCCAAACTAGTAGCTGGGATATATACTTCAAAATTCGTATTACCAGCTTCAGAAAATGTGGTAACTGTGCCAGAGAATGTAGATGTTGCAGATATACCAAATGAACCACTATATACTTCAGTAACATTCGTATTAACACCAGCGGTAGTTCCAGATACTGCTGTTCTATTACCATCAGTACCATCGTATTGAGAGCCACTTATGTATATTATAGTTCCACCCGGATCTGTTAATGTTGCTTTTGGATTTAATACTACTTTAGCAGAACCAGTTGCATTTGTATAAAATTCAATTTGTGGAATTTGTGTATCAATTTTTAATAAACTACCCGATGCAACCAATTGATTATTAGCAATAGTAAATCCTCCAATATTTCCAGCATCTGCTGTTATTACTCCATTAATATCCAATGTACTACCATCCCAATAAACGAAATTACCTTCGGTAGCCGTATCTGCCCCAAATCTCATTCTACCTGCGGCATCCATATAAAATCCATTACCACCTCCAATACTAAGTGCATTTGCCGAACGGATGAAACCAACGTTAGTACCTTCAGTTCCAATTACCAAACCTCTAGTGATGTTTGCGTCTTGTGCCAATAAAACATCCGTTGCTACTGAACTAAACTGTGCTCCAAATGATGACCAATTTGAGTTTGGAGGCGTACCCCAAACAGAACCAGAGCTGTTATTAAGTGATAAGTTATTTGCCAAATAGAATGAACTACCTGCTCTAACTATATCCCTTCTTTCTGTTGTATGATAATAAACATTTCCAGTTGCAAAGTTTCCTCTAAATACAACACCTGCGCCGGGAGAACCAGCAGCACCATTAACTCCAGAAGTACCAGATTGGCCGGATGAACCACCAGTTCCAGATGAACCACCAGTTCCAGATGTACCTGCTGCCGCATAAACCGTCCAACTATTTGTTGCATTTGGTGGATACCCTGTATCTATATTAGTATTGTTAGTAGATGTATGTGTTACAGAGTTAATCCAACTTGCATCAGCATGTGTTACAGTATCATCAGGATAATAAGTTACCCCAGATGCCCATGCTCCTCTAAACGAACCTTCCGGTACACCCGGTTCCCTCTGTCTAATCGAACCAACGATTGTTAAAGTATCACCATCCCAAGACATTCCTTTACCAGAAGTACCAGTAGTTTTAATTGAGAAGCGGCCGGTAGTTCCATTACCACCATCCTCATAAACACCTAAGAAAATACCAGGTCTATTATATCCAATTACACCCGGCGTTACCGCAGATGAACCAGCAGTACCAGATGTTCCTTGTGTACCAGTTTGACCTATTGCAATATATGGGTCGGTTCTTCCACCAGCGATTACAATATTTGCAAAAGCACCGGTATCATCTTTTGTACCAACGTTAATTGTATTCTTAACATAAGATTCTTGGAATATTGCAATTTGAGCTGCAACAAAGAATTCTTCTTGTCCCAAATATTGCCAATACGCAGAATCCGTATATGGAGCAGTTCCATCAGGTTGTTGTGGTCCTATTGCTGTTCCAGGTCCAGACCCACTTACAGCTGCCCAATAGTGGGTTTCTTTATTATTTGTAGCAGGGTCAGGCCAAATAACTGAATCTCTACGAGAATTCGTTGTTTCTACAGAACCTATATAATCAATACTACCACTCCAAATACCTCTCATTACAATACCAGGTCCAGTATTTCCTTCGTAGGTTACCGATAACGATTGTGTTTTAAAAATAGTCTGTCTTCCTTCACAATCTATTTGATAAACCACTTCTGCTATTTGATTTGCTTCAGGATTTAACCAAGCAGTTACACCACCCATTGTTGGTGGAGTTCCACTAACATGAGAACCAGCAGTTAAACCACCGGCTAAAGTTATATGTGCGGATTTTGAATAAATACTAACTCTACATTTATCTTTAGATAATCCAGTAGAACCATAGGCATCGGTATCCGTTGCTGGCATTGATGATACATTTGTTAATTCAGTGTTACCTCTGTAAACTCTTATTACATTTGAACTACCACCCAATTCTATTTCACCAGAAACTCTATAAACTATTCCGGAGTTTTCATTTTGTAATTTTACATCGTATGGTGCAGGTGGTGTAAATTGAACACCTAATGATTGTGTAACAAAATCAATCTGTCTTCCATTTTCATAATCAATTTTATAAATAACCTCTGCTAAAGAATTAACAGCTGGTGCAGACCAGGCGGATATATCCGGTATTGTTGCTGGATTACCTAACAATCTTTTTTGAGTTGCTGGTGTTATGTATGATGATGTTTTGTAGATTGATGCGGAATAAAATCCTAAGTTACCAATAAAATTACCCAAATAATCAAATACTTCTTGAGAACCTACATACGATGATGTATGTAATAATTGAGTAGTTCCTTTAAAAGCTGATATTTGTATTCCACTTCCAGTAAATTGTGTAGTCCATAAATCTGCAGCAATAGATGTATTTAGATTAGTTGCAGAATATTTGTATGCATCTGCACCACCCTTAATACCACTTATTGTCAATTGCCCTTCAGCTCTTACAGGTTTGTTACCCACTGCAATCGGAGAACCTCCATCAGAATCACCATCCCATATTTTTACCTTCCAAGTTTTAATTTCACCCGGTCCAGCAGCATCACCTCCACCAATTTGTATTGATGCTTCTTTTGAAAGTGGTGTAGTTTCTGGGTCAGGTCCAGCATAAGGTATTTCAGACCCATCATAATCAATATAATACCACCTAAACCAAACCGAACCAGTTGTATTAAAAGCTGTTGCTGTTAATGTAATATCCCCTTCCGGTTCAGTTACAACACCATCTCTATCATAATTTATTGTATAAGATGATGCTTTAAAATCTACAGAACGTGCTGCTGGTGGTGGTACATTTTTAGTTATAGTTTGTGTTCTTTGAAATACAGATGATGTATATAAGTGACCAGGTCCTAATGAATATGGAAATGCAACTATATTATACGTTACACTTGCAGATACATGCGGATAATCAAATCTATTAAAATTAATAGTTGCTGTATCTAATGAAGATGATGATAACGAACCTGTTCTGATATTCCAAACTCCGCTCGTTGGGTTTCTAGTTTCAATCGAAGCTATTCTCCAAGTACCAGGAGCTGATGATTGTGTTGTGTATGTTAAAAAGTCACCACCTTCTTTAACTCTTAATGTTGTATTTGCACCAACATATCCAGCTGGTGCTATAAATCCAACTTCATCAGCATTTAATGTTGTTGTTGATGGATTTATTATAATTTCAATTTGGTCTGGCGAATCCAATACCTTCGTATATTGCTGAACCACACTGGCAGTGTAGATTGATGAAGTATAATATGGATGTATGATAAGCGGATAAGTAATACTGCCGCTCAAATCAGTCAAATTTGAAGAAGCACTTACTATTAATGATGAAGTATAATTTACATCAAAATAAACATTACCAGGAGTTATGTTTTCACCAAATATTGAATTTTGTGCAATATGAAACTGCCCATGTGATTTAAATGGGTCTAACGCTGCACTGCTTGAAAATGATAAATACTTAGAACCCTGCTTTAATTTTATATCAGTAATAGCTGGTTTATAATCTTTTACAACACCTCTTGCTGTTGCTGTTAGAGTTACAGTAGATGGAACTAATTCAAATACAATACTCTCATCACCGGTTTTACCTTCAGGAACTATTGTAAATGTTTTATCAAAAGAAACCGATGCAGATGTCCAAGGTTCAATATAAGTAAAAGTAAATGTTAAATTTTTAGTTTGTTGAAGTGGTGAACTTACATAAGATGCTACAGGTCTTGATGGTATTACTAAACCATTTTCATCTTTAGCTGAAACAAGTATTGTACTATCAACACTTTGAGTTGTATAATACATCCAATATTCAGGAACCCAATCTTGATTTATTGACATAGATGGAAACACTTGAAAAGATGCAGTAACAACTACATTATCTGCAGTTCTAGTTATGAATGATGCAGTTGCTCCTGCAAATTCGGGTCTAAATAATGTTTCGTTTCGTGCGTTTATTGTAAATGTATCTGAACTATATGTAACTACCCCAGTATCCAAACCATCTTGCAAATCTTCTAATATAATAGAATAATAAACCGAACCAGATGTTTCAAACGCAGGACCGGATGCTGCTGATTGCGATGACATCAAATAGACTGTTCTTCTGAAATCGATGGAATCTCTATTAAATGTTGCGTTGTAATTTATTTCACCAGTACCTATCGAACCTGTGCCCAATCCTTTAACATATCCACTTGAAGATGCAAATGATAGGTTTACAAATTTTTCATTACCTTCTAAAGATTTTGAGAGAATATGTAGTTGCTTATCCGGCCAGCCTTTTTCAGGTTTTGTTAAACTACTAATTTCAATATCATTTACACCATCAATACGAACCACTTGCAATTCCAATGAAGATGTACTACTATTTCTAATTTGAGTTCCTCTATATGGTCTAATAAGATGATTAACGCCACCAAATCCATCTAATACTCTACTGAATATAACAGTGTCTGTAAACCCTTCAACCTCACCAGTAATTTTTACCAACTGAATTGTTTTATCTATTCTAGAACCAGTAAAATTACTCACTGCCATTGTTGGTGCATCGGATTCAATACCATCAAGCAAACCAGGGTATCGTTGTCCGGTAAAGGATGCAGTATAATCAGAACCAAATAATTCATTACCATCAAAATCAAAGGACTGTGATGTATATGTTACAGAACCAGTTAATAAGTTTTTAGTAACGGTAAATCCTACCACAGTTGGTGGTACAGGATTTGAACCCGAGTCGAATTGGAATTGCAAAGAACGAGGATTAAATACTAATCCCTTTTGTAATTTTTGTAAGTTACCCCCATTAAACGTTTTTGTAGATTCAACTAAAACAGGAATATAGTTGTTATTAATATCATAAAATTCAAAACGATACAAGAATGTTTCTTCCGGTAAAGTTCTTGGAACACTTTGAATAAATGTAATTTCATCAGGAGAAAACGATGTTTCTTGAGATGCTCTCAAACCAACATCCGATATGTACCAATTATTACCTTTTATTTCAAAGTAAAGTCTTGCATCATTTATTTCCTCTGCTTTAAAATTTGTAGTTAATTGAGTTTTTTGCAATAAACTACTATCAGAAACTATATTTACAATATTTTGATTAATTTGTATTGTTTTAGGTAACCCATTGACTGTTGTTTGTCTTGAACCACTTAAATATGCTTTTATATAGTTATCCGTTGTTACTTGAGATGTTCTTACATTTAAGTTTAACGCATATTCTATGTTTTGAGTTATATCTAATGATTTGGATGTATAAAAATTATTAATATCAATACTATCTAACTTAATAGAATTAAATAAATAATTTTGACTAAAATTTGCTGATAAATTGTTTGATGAAGTTACCCAATAGTTTTTATAATTAACACTATCAAATATACCATAAAATTCTTCATTTTTAATTTGTGATTCCAAATCACGCAATATTTCATTTGATTCAAGTCTTATTTCTTGAACAAATTGATAATCGGCTAAATCGGATTGTGATTTTCTATATATTTTTACTCTAGCCACATCCCCAACAAAAGTTGTTAAATCACCTATTCGTATTTTAGCAAATGAACCCGTTAATGCTGTTTTTAAATTATTTGCATCTTCTACATAATTGAAAGATGCAGTATATCCTTCGTTTTCAAAACCACTTACTATACCATTTATTGTATATGGATTTTGAACTAATAATTCTTTATTATTTATAACACTATCTGCTAAAGTTCTATATCCAATGGCTGGAATATCTATGTACGTTCCTACAACAGAACCAGTCCAATTTGTATTATCATCAATCGATAACAGATATGATGTTGGTGCTCCGTAGTTTGCTAAAGGTTGCCCTAATTGTGGAGCTTGTGCCAATCCACTAACAGAACCAGTTTGAATTATAGTTGCTGTTACATTATTGAATATTGGTTTTACTATTTCATCAATACTAACAATAGGTCTTTTATAAAATCTTACCTTATCTTCATTTGGTAATAATTTATTTACCTTTATTTCCTTTTCCCACTTTACATTATAAACACTTTGCCATTCGGTTGGAACATTTTGAACAAAGCCATCATCATCAATATATGTTTTTAATTCCCCTAATATTGTAATTTTAGAAATACCAATAGGTGTATCTTCATATACATAAACCGATACAACCTTTGATGTACCTTCGTAATATTCAGGAACACCATCACCTGGTTCAAAATAAATAGGATTGCCATTTACATCTAAAATTTGCAATCTAATTTCAGTAGATTCTTTGAGATGTTCACTACCTTCAATTAAAAATCCGTTTTTACCACCAGTAAAAGTATCGTTTAATTCAGTTATTCTGAAATACGTTGAGTTTGGATTAGCATCAACCACAAACGTTTGATATGTAGATAGTGGTTGTGTTAATACTTCTGCGAATTTTTTAATTATTGCCATAGTGTGCTTATATTATTCTATGATAAATATTTACTTAATTTTTTTATGTTTATAATTATATTAGAATTCTAAAGAAAACTAAAGAATGTTATGAAAAAATACGCAATGATACAAATTGATGCCGATGTACATCAATTATTAAAGGAGTTTTGTAAAGAGAAAGGATATAAAATAAGCGGATTGATTGAAACGCTTATAAAAGAAAAAGTGGAGTCTTCAAAGAAAACTCCACCTAAAAATGTATTACCGGTTACTAAAAATTAATCTTAGAGAACCCATCTACTTTTTTAATTTCGATAAGTCCATCTACAATATCTCTCATTTGTTCTAAGTGAGAAATTACCCAAATAAAATCAAATTGAGTTTTAAGATATTGCATCATCATAAATAAGGATGATAGGTTATCCGCATCCAATGTACCAAACCCTTCATCAATAACTAAGAAGTTTGGTCTTGGTAGGTTGCAAATGTTAATTAGAGCCACTCTAATCGCTAGACCTGATATAAACTTCTCCATACCACTACACATCTCTAAAGCCCACTCCTGGTCTTCGTAAACGATTCTAGCGTTAATGTTCTTTCCATCGGTATCCATTGATATTGAGAAGTCCACCACTTGTCCTAATATATTGTTCACTTCATTCTCAATTGCTGGAAGTGCTTTCGATATTAGTTCGTAAGGTACACCATCTTTCTTAACTGCATCTAAGTAAAATGTATATAATTGGTTTTTAGTTTCCAATTCTTTTACTTCCTCCATTTTATCTTTCATATTATCTATAAAAGTTTTTGTTGCACCTACCTCTGACATCAATCGTAACATCAATTTGTTCACATCGGATATTTGAGTTTCTACACCTTGCTTCAGTCTACGAACATTTTGGATTTGAACATCCAACGCCTGATTGTTTGTGATTGTTTCCTCATTATCATTATAACGTTGAATGTCTGCTTTTACACTTTCTAATTGAAGTTGTAATAATTCAATCTTACTATCAGATGTCTTAACCTCACCTTCTAATCTTTCTCTTAATGAAATCAATCTTTTGTGTTCATCAGTCCATTCTTTCCATTGGCGGAATTGGTCTTCCACACCAGCCAAATCATCTAATTGAGTTATAAGAGCAGTATGTAGAATATTTAGAGTTTCTAATTGATTACCTTGCTGTTCTAATTTCTTTTCGGTTTCCTTTGCATCCTTTACGAATACATTGTTCATACAAAAGTTACAATTAGGGTCATATTCATGCTCTGCTAAATGTGATAACTTCTCTTTGTTACTTTCAATTGATTGTTCTAATAATTGCTTTTGATGTAAGGTATCCCTAATCTGTCCCTTAACTAAATTCAATTGAATTTGTGCTTCTCCAATATCCGTTCCATTTATAGTAAGTTTAGAATCAACCATTTCTTTGGCTTCTCTAACTAATTCTTTGGTTTCGGTGTGCTTTTGTATCTTATCAAATTTAGC
>Ga0315909_10006013_pt1 | contig 13799 bp, 15 predicted proteins | sample LakEriMetagenome_11_FD_203527 | JGI IMG/M metagenome (GOLD analysis project Ga0315909, IMG submission 203527) | Freshwater fungal communities from buoy surface, Lake Erie, Ohio, United States - Buoy 2 MA125 | ecosystem: Environmental > Aquatic > Freshwater > Lake | place: USA: Lake Erie, Ohio...
AGTAATGGGCGTTCGGGCGATGTCCCAGTACAAACCCATCAGCATTCCTCCAATACCTAGCGAAAGCATGACATTCGGCGGCGAAAGCCCGACTCGCTGAGGTCTTAGCCAAGTCAGTGCTACGCAGCCCGACACCATGCTCCCTAGCGTGATGAGTAGGAGTTGCACGTCGCCATTACCCGCCCCACGCACTTGCATTAAAGATAAAAATACGCAAATGAGTAGTACAAGAGTTACTAAAGTATTACTGGTATTTTTTATCGCGCTCATATAGCTTATACGTATACCATTTATTTAGTGATAGTATGACTGAGTAGTATAAAAAATGTCTACTAAGTTGCGCTAATAGTAATACTATGATTTTCTTGTCTGACTGTAGTCGTTAAATAGGTCATTTACAGCCTGATTGCTCCAAGTGCGCGTATCCATTTAAACCATATGACTGCGTTGGATGGCAGAAAAAATAAACAAGGAGACAAACGATGATTCCACCTTCATTTGATTACCACTGCCCGAAAACGATATCTGAGGCAGTCGCACTTCTTACTAAGTTTGGTGATGAGGCAAAAATTTTAGCGGGTGGGCACAGCCTGCTGCCCATGATGAAATTGCGGTTTGCCGAGCCTGCTAACCTGATTGATATTAATAAAATCCCCGAGTTAAGGGGGATTAAAGAGGAAGGTGGCATCATTTCGATAGGAGCAATGACCACTGAAAACCAGCTTATATTTTCAGATGTATTGTTAAAAAAAGTGCCGTTATTACCAGAGGCAGCCAAATTAATCGCCGATCCCCAGGTACGTAACCGCGGCACCATAGGCGGCGATATTGCTCATGGCGACCCTGCCAACGATCATCCCGCTATCGCCATGGCACTCGATGCAACATTTGTTCTGCAGGGACCGAGTGGGCAGCGCAAGGTTAAAGCAGTTGATTTCTTTCACGGCACCTACATGACGGAGTTGGCCGAGAACGAAATGTTGGTGTCCATTGAAATTGCACCCTTTGCGCCTAAAACAGGTTATGCATATCACAAACTCAAACGCAAAACAGGTGATTGGGCCACTGCCGCTGCAGCAGTTGTTATTCAAATGTCCGGTGAAAAAGTAACCCATGTAGCTATCGGTCTGACCAATGTTGCCCCTACAGCTTTGCGAGCAACTGCGGCAGAACAGCTCATGGTAGGTCAGGCAATCACTCCTGCATTACTGGACCAAGTAGCCCAAAGTGTTCGCTCTATCTGCGACCCTGCAGAGGATTTACGTGGCGATGCTGAATACAAAACAGCGATGGCTGGTGAGATGACGCGCCGCGCTATCACCGCAGCTATAGCTCACTGCAAATAAAAAGTCGGAGGAATTATTATGAGTAAAAAAATTGTTTCTATGAACATCAACGGCAAAAAAGTCGAAGAGGCTGTTGAGCCACGCACTCTGCTCGTTCACTTTTTGCGTGAAAAATTGAATTTGACTGGTGCGCACATAGGCTGCGAAACCAGTCACTGTGGTGCATGTACGGTTGACATTGACGGGGAGTCGGTTAAATCCTGTACTTGTTTTGCTGTGCAGTGCGAGGGTAGTGACATCATTACCGTGGAAGGTCTGGCGCAAGGTGGTGTACTGCACGCAGTGCAAGAAGGTTTTTATAAAGAGCACGGGCTGCAGTGCGGCTTTTGTACGCCTGGCATGCTGACACGCGCGTATCGCTTTTTGCAAGACAACCCGAATCCTAGCGAGGAAGAAATTCGTGTTGGTATGTCTGGAAATCTCTGCCGCTGTACGGGCTATCAGAACATTGTTAAATCAGTTCAGTATGCAGCTAACAAGTTGCGTGAAGACGCAAACAAGCCAGTGACTGCTTAACGCTCTAACCTACACCGGAGACAATTATGAATGCACCTGACCGCAAGGCAGCCCTGCAGGGCATGGGCGATTCTCGCCTACGCAAAGAAGATGCGCGTTTTATTCAGGGTAAGGGAAATTATGTTGACGATATCAAGCTACCCGGCATGGTTCACATGGATATCGTGCGTTCCCCGCTTGCCCATGCCCGCATCAAAAAAATAAACAAAGAAAAAGCGCTCGCTATACCGGGTGTGATTGCTGTGCTCACAGCCGATGATTTGAAGCCACTTAAATTACATTGGATGCCTACACTTGCTGGCGATGTAGCCGCTGTACTAGCCGATGAAAAAGTTCATTTTCAAATGCAGGAAGTGGCTGTTGTGATTGCAGAAGACCGCTATATTGCTGCTGATGCTGTCGAAGCAGTTGAAGTCGAATACGAAGAACTACCAGTAGTGATCGATCCTTTCAAAGCGCTTGAAAAAGATGCTCCTGTACTGAGAGAAGACCTCGCAGGTAAGACCGAAGGTGCGCATGGTAAGCGCTACCACCACAATCATATTTTTACCTGGGATGCAGGTGATAAAGAAGCGACCGATGCGGCATTTAAAAATGCCCCGGTGACAGTGACAGAAAAACTGCTGTATCCGCGTGTTCATCCCTGTCCGCTCGAAACCTGCGGTGCTGTTGCCTCGTTTGATCCGGTTCGCGGTGAACTGACTACCTATCTCACCAGTCAGGCTCCTCACATAGTACGTACCGTTGTTTCGATGTTGTCGGGAATTCCCGAATCAAAAGTACGGATAGTTTCACCTGATATTGGCGGCGGATTTGGTAACAAGGTCGGCATTTATCCGGGCTATGTCTGCGCCATCGTTTCCTCTATCGTTTTGGGTCGCCCTGTCAAATGGGTAGAAGATCGTATCGAAAATTTATCGTCAACTGCTTTTGCGCGTGACTATCACATGACAGGCGAACTGGCAGCCACCACGGATGGGAAAATTCTTGGTCTGCGTGCTCATGTTATTGCTGACCATGGTGCGTTCGATGCGTGTGCGGATCCAACGAAATTTCCCGCAGGCTTATTTCATATTTGCTCGGGTTCGTATGACATCCCGGCAGCGCACTGCACCGTCGAAGGCGTCTATACCAACAAAGCACCAGGGGGCGTTGCGTATCGCTGTTCTTTCCGTGTGACCGAAGCGGTGTATTTGATTGAACGTATGGTGGATGTTCTGGCGCAAAAGCTGAATATGGACAAGGCTGAAATCCGTAAGAAAAATTTCATCCGTAAAGAACAGTTTCCCTACACATCCGCCTTTGGATTTGAATACGATTCTGGTGACTACGATACAGCGCTGGATAAAGTGCTTAACGTAGTCGATTACAAGGCCTTGCGTGCTGAGCAGGCAGTAAAACGGGCAGACCCAAACTGTCCAACCTTAATGGGCATAGGGCTAGTCACATTTACCGAAGTCGTAGGAGCAGGTCCTTCCAAAATGTGTGACATCCTCGGTGTAGGTATGTTCGATTCATGTGAAATTCGTGTTCACCCCACGGGCAGCGCCATTGCTCGCATGGGAACCATTACTCAAGGTCAGGGGCATCAAACCACCTACGCGCAAATCATCGCCACGGAACTGGGCATACCCTCAGAAGTGATTCAGGTAGAAGAGGGCGATACCAGTACGGCGCCTTATGGACTAGGCACCTATGGTTCACGTTCCACACCGGTGGCTGGTGCAGCGATTGCTTTAGCTGCGAGAAAAATTCATGCTAAAGCGAGAAAACTAGCAGCACACTTGCTGGAAGTTGGTGAGAACGATCTCGAATGGGAAATCGATCGCTTTAAAGTCAAAGGCGATGCTGAAAAATTCAAAACCATGACAGAAATTGCCTGGGCTGCTTACAACAAACCGCCCGCAGGAATGGAACCAGGGCTGGAAGCGGTTCATTATTACGATCCGCCTAACTTCACCTTCCCGTTCGGTATCTATCTGTGTGTCGTTGATATCGACAAGGGAACAGGGGAAACGAAAATACGCCGCTTTTATGCATTGGATGATTGCGGTACGCGTATCAACCCGATGATTATCGAAGGCCAGATACATGGCGGCTTAACAGAAGGCTTCGCCGTAGCCATGGGCCAGCTGTTGTCGTTTGATGCGCAGGGAAATATTCAGGGCAATACACTGATGGATTATTTTTTACCTACAGCAGTAGAAACACCTCATTGGGAGACAGATTTTACGGTCACGCCATCACCTCACCATCCGATTGGTGCCAAGGGTGTCGCCGAGTCGCCTCATGTGGGAAGTATTCCTACCTTTACCGCCGCAATGGTCGATGCCTTTGCACACCTGGGTGTGACGCATTTAGAAATGCCTCATACCGCTTACAGGATTTGGAAAGAGCTGAAAGCCCACGGTTTGACTCACTAATGGAATTGACGGATGCAAGTACTACTTGATAAAAGCTATCCAATTAAGGCTCCCCTCGACGCATGTTGGGGGGTTCTTTCGGATGTTGTTGAGTTGGCGACCTGTATGCCAGGGGCCGCCATTACAGAAAAGCTTGACGATAACAACTACAAAGGCAGCGTCAAAGTCAAGGTGGGGCCAGCGACTGCCGCATTTGCGGGTGATATTGAACTCATTTCTATTGATACAGCTACTCGTACATTAGTCATGATGGGCAAAGGCTCGGACAAAGGGGGTTCGTCGGCCTCCATGCATCTGACGGCCTCGCTGGTGGCAGGGCCAGATGGTTCGACAAATTTACTGGGTAAAGCCGATGTGATAGTGAACGGTAAATTTGCGCAGTTTGGGGGCCGCATGATGACCTCCGTCTCGGACATGATTCTGTCTCAGTTTGCTGGCAATTTCGAGATCAAGGCGATGGCTGCAACGCCGCCAGATTCTGCTTTGCCAGCAGCAGAGCTAGAGGCTGATCATGCGCACGCAGCACCAGCGGCGCAAGCAGTCACCGAGCTCAATGGCTTAGCTATTGCGTGGATGCTTATCAAAGATTTTTTTGGTCGTCTGTTTGGAAGAAAGTCGTAATACATCATGACGCCTAAGGAAGTGTCAGGTTTACTGGCCACGGCTGGTTATGTGCCAGATGATGGTCTGGCAACGCTGGTATGGATGGCATTCGCACTCGAGCGACCAGTGCTGCTTGAAGGTGAAGCCGGCGTAGGAAAAACAGCGATTGCTTATGCGTTATCGCGTGCGTTCGATCGGCCTTTGTTTCGATTGCAATGCCACGAAAGTCTGGATTTAAATCAAGCGGTTTATGAGTGGAACTACAGCAAACAATTATTGGAAATTCGTTTGCGCGAGGCAGAGAAAGGTATCAATGCCAGCTTGCGAGAAGATCTTTTTTCGGAAGCTTTTTTACTTAAGCGGCCTCTGATGCAGGCGATTACATCTGAAAAACCCGCCGTACTATTAATCGATGAAATTGATAGGGCTGATGAATCGTTCGAAGCCTATTTGCTGGAAGTATTAGGCGAGTACCAAATTTCAGTACCGGAGTTTGGTACCGTAAAAGCTACAACACAGCCCATTGTTGTGCTGACCAGTAATGGCACACGCGATTTATCCGATGCATTGCGCAGGCGCTGTCTTTATCACTACGTAGATTATCCCAGCTTGCCGCGCGAAATAGAAATCGTAAAAAAAATGGTACCGAATGCTAATCACGAACTGGTGCAACAAGCCGTAGGCTTTGTTCAAAAACTCAGAAAACAAGATTTAGAAAAAGTACCTGGAATAGCAGAGACGCTTGATTGGGTGCGAGCCCTGTGCGCAATGGGTCAGGATGTCGTACCTGATGACCCGGAGGTAATACGTGCTTGTCTGTCTTCGCTCTTAAAAACGCGATCAGATCAGTGGCAGATGAGTACTGAAATCATAGATAAGTTACAGTCGGAAGCCAGGGTAGGCATCGACGTTGGTGTGGCCGGAGAGCTTCGATAGTGTGATGGTGAAATCTGCATCGGCGACCTTACCAAGTTTACAGATTCGTGGCTTTGCCGATTATTTACGTGAGCACGGATTCTTAATCGGTCTGGCAGAATTAGATGCCATGATACGCATCACTATGAATCTGGCGCCTATACATTATCCCAGTTTAAAATCATGTTGGCGTAGCATTGCGTGCTCTACTGCCGATCAGTGGCGTCGATACCCTGATCTGTTTGATGCATTTTGGTTTCCTCACAAAGTGCGTGGTAGTACCCGCAGCAGCGGCACTCAAAAAAAATCTAAATCACTTAAACAACTCGTCGAGCAAATGCATGCCGATATGGAGATGCCACCCGGCGAGGCTAGGCCATCCGTAGGGTTGGATTTTCAGGGTGGGCACGGCGATAGTATGGAATCTCCGCAGGCTATGGGTGGCGCTAGTAAAGTCGACCCCTTGCATGAAGATTTTAAAAAATGGATGCCTGAAGATATAGACAAGCTCGAAGCCTATATTCGTCCATTAGAGCAGCGCTTGCGAAAAAAACTCATGCGCAAGTGGATACATACCCATCAAAACCAGCGTATCGATGTTTTATCAACGATCAGGCAAGGCTTCTCCACCGGCGGCGAGCTGCTCAAGCTCAGACTAAAAAAGCGTGACCAAATCATGCCGCGGATTTATGTGCTGATTGATGTCAGTAAATCCATGGAAGCCCACGCACCATTTTTTCTTCGGATAGGGCGCGCCTTTGGTCACGTGCTGCATGCGCGAGTTTTTGTTTTTCACACGCGAATCAGTGAGATCACCCAGCTGTTAAATCGTAACAGTGGGCGGGTGCAGGAAAAAATCAATGCAGTGACCTTCGGCTTTGGCGGCGGAACCAAGATAGCCAGCAATCTCGACACGTTTTTAAAGGTCCACGTTGGGCGTGCCTTGGGCAGTAGAGATTTGGTGTATGTTCTCTCTGATGGGTATGATACTGACGCGCCGGCCGATACAGAGCGAGCTATCAAAGCCATCAGACAACGCGGTGCAAAACTATTTTGGTTACATCCCAATAAAGAAGTGCCTGGTTCAGAGGCCATTGCGCGCAGTGGTCATTTAATCAGTGGTTTTATGGCAGTCAATAATTTGCAAAGTCTGGAAAATGTAATTCACCTGAATTAAAGCGTTGTGTGTAACGATTTTCAAAATTCATTAGGAGCAGTAGATGGGTTGCTTATTAAAACAAGGCGGTGGCTTATATGAGCGGCTGCGGGTAGGCGCCGTATTATTAGCAGCGGGTGAAGGTTCGCGCTTGGGAGGTGTGCCTAAATGCCTGCTTCGCCTTCAGGGTGTTCCTTTAATTAACCGTCATCTGATTGCGTTAAGTGGTGGTGGTGTCGACGACGTTGTTGTTGTAACGGGTTATCACCATACAGAGATAGAGCCCGCTGTAGAGACATTTCCTGTGACGGTCATTCGTAATCCACAACCTGAGCAAGGACAGCAATCGTCTGTGCGAATAGGCTTAGAAGCATTAGGAAATAAATTTGATGTCATTCTGATTGTGTTGGCTGATCAGCCTTTGCTCAGCAGTGCGGAATTTACAGAGCTTATTGCCGCCTTCAAAAAACGTCCTCCGGGTACGTCGATTGTGTACCCGGAAGTTAAAGGGCAGAGAGGAAATCCTGTTGTATTTTCAGGAGATGTTATTCCAGAGCTGTTGGCAACGAATGCGTCAATTGGTTGTCGTAAATTTATTGACGACAATCCCGTCTTGGTTCATCGGCACATTACTGAAAATGATCGATTTACACTCGATATTGATACGCCAGAAGATCTTGCTGCCTTTGAAAAAAGAACAGGATGGAAATTAACCATGCCAGTCGAGATGCATAGCTAATGCAAGCTCTATGGCCTATACCGTTAGACGTGCAGCGATGTCCAGACGCTAACGATATTAATCCAGTACTTGTTCGAGCCTTTACTGCCATGCGATCGCTGCACGGCAAGGACGAATCAGAATTTTTTTACGCTAGTTCTGATGACTTGATCAGCCGTATGCAATTGCCTGAATTTAGTTCACTGTTAAATTTTATAGCGGGTGCAGTTCAGAATCTTGCCAAGCAATCCAATTCGCAATCCTGGCCAGCTGGTAAGCTTTTGATGGATCTACAATTTGTGGGCTGTTGGTTTCAAATTCAAAATGGTCAGGCATTTCATGATGTGCATACCCACGGTAATTGCTCATGGTCGGGCGTGTATTACGTACAAATTGATGCAGCTGAGCGACGACACCAGCATGCTGCGCTAGGTGAACTTAACGGGGTGACCCGCTTTTATGGGCCCTATACCCAGTATCAAGCTGGCGCCTACATCGATATGGGTAATTCATATCTTCAAAATAACAGCATTGATATTCAGCCTGAAGAAGGCATGCTGGTTTTATTTCCCTCCTATTTGCCGCATAAAGCCATGGCCTATGAAGGTGACAAAGACAGAATTATTGTGTCCTTCAATGTGCAAATCAATTCGCGATCGGGAAATCAAATTCATCCATACGCTGGAGCATAACTCGTCCATATCATTGTTTGATTGATGTACTGTATTGGTAGATAAAATGTCTCTTTGTGGATTTTTCCCAGAAAAAAAGCCACCCTTAGGTGGCTTGAATTTCAAAAAATAAAAACTATATTCCCAGTATTTTTTTAGCCTGAATTAGTGCTGCCATCGACTCATCATGCTTGCCTTCTTTGTGCGCTTTTTCACCAGCAGCTCGTAGCGATTTAACCTTATCCAAATCAGCGCCTGCTACCTTAGTGGAAGTTAATGCGGCATCGATAGCTTTCATATCATTCGGGCAGTTGTGCGCATACGCGAACGAACTTATTGATAGCGCTAACATTAATAGTAATTTTTTCATGCACAGTCTCCTTGATGTGTACCGAGTATATACACTCGTATAATTAATATACATGACATAACTTTAGTTTGCTGGAGCACCCTAAAAAGATGTTTCTCAGCGCGGCGTACCACCCGCAGATTGTATGTTCTTAATTTGAACTTTAAACGCGCCTGCCTGTTGGTTGGCGATGAGGACACCGATCTCCCTAACATCGGAAAATACTAATTCCGGGGCGTCTACTGGACGCCCTCTGAAGCTGGCTTTAAAGTCGCTTGCTTGGAAGCGGAAGGTTTTCCATGCAGGTGTCGCAGTGAAATCGGCTTGATACATAGGCGCCCTGGGCGAGGGGTCAGTCCGTATTATCAATTTGTACTGCTTTTCATTTCCACGAACAGTCACATCAAGAGCAGTGGTACCCGTCGGGATTGCTATGGGGCTGCGCATCGAGGCGAAGCCGCCGCCATTGTCCAGCGATACCACGCCTTCAAATAGCACCCCCTCGGCATCATGGCTAAAGCGTGACTCTGACAGGCCGCCCATAACGCCATCATTGACCACCCATAACTCGTTGACAGAACGAGCCTTGGTGAGGTCAAGCAGTTGGGCATGCGTCATAGCGGCAATAGGTAGCAAACTCATTATGGCAAGCAAATGAAAGTAACGTTTTTTTCGATCGGTCATGGTATCAGTTAAGGCAGGATTTAATGTATACAAAGCCATGACTATATTCGCTAGATTATGGTTCACGGGACAAAGTACTCTATTTTTTAAGTGAAGCTGTAGGCAGTTGTTATTTTCTGATTTTTTGTCATTTTTAGAATGAGATTGACTAGCAAGTCTCTCGTTGTATTATGACCAGAAATAATTATGCTAATTGTCATAAAAGCCGTGATTATCTTTTGCTGCAAAATAGTAGGCTCATCCTACGAGCCCAGTGACATCAAATGGTTGAGGAGATAGACAGCGTGCAAACATCTCGTAGCAGCGGGGCAGTTCCAGCTCGCGATTCCGGTTCAAAAAAACTCAAGCGCATAGCTACGATGGCTGGCGCCTACGGCCAGCGTAATTACACTATTCGCGATATTCGCGAATTAAAAGGTCATAAAACGCTCGTGGAAACCCTGGCTTTTACGCCAGAAGAAGCAGCGGCAGCGCAAGAGGCAGGGATAGATACCTTAAAAGTACGTTACGACCCAAAACATCCTGAGTTGGCTGCAGAAATACGAAAAGCGGCTCCCCATACCTTCATGTCGTTTTCTTTGCCACTGATAGCTGTGACGAGTCCGCAAGAGGCATTACGTTTGGCGTTTGCAGCGATGGAAATTGGTGGTGATGCCATCATGTGCCAGTGGAGTCCACGCTTTATTGCGGCACTGGCTGAAGCAGGGGTGCCGGCTCAAGGTCACGTGGGTTTGGTGCCACGACGCAGCACCTGGACGGGCGGACTGCGGGCAGTTGGCAAAACTGCCGAAGAGGCTCTGGTACTTTACAGAGAAATGAAGGCACTTGAAAACGCAGGGGCTTGGGCGGTGGAAGTAGAGGTCATCCCGCAAGAGATCTTACAAGAACTATCCAAGCGTACTAGTCTGATTACGTCGTCTATAGGTGCTGGCAGCGGTGGCGATATTCAATTTTTGTTTGGTGAAGATATATTGGGCGATGGCCCCGGCCCATTTCCCCGGCACTCTAAGCAATATCGCAATCTGTTTGCGTTGCGCCAGCAAATGCAGCAAGAGCGAGTGAGCGCCTTCCGGGAATACATCGCTGATGTACAAACGAATATATTTCCAGGGCCAGAACATATCATTAGCGTGCAGCCTGATGTAGTTAACGAGTTTTTAGAAAAGCTGGATAAAGAGCCAAACTAATGTCTATTAGCCTAGGAGTAATTCCATGACGACTTTCTCAAAGCCTATGGTCATGACTGAGCGGCAGAAAAAATTTCGTGCAGCCTATGTGAATCAAATCAGTCCGTTTTATAACGGCCTGTTTCATATCGGGGTTATGTACCTAGTAGGCAGTCTGGCTATCTATTACTGCACTACTCAGCTCAGCAACCCAACATGGGAGTGGCTGTTAATTATCCCCGTGGCCATTGCAGGAAATTTTGTGGAATGGGGTTTGCACAGATATGTCATGCACAGACTCGTTGATGTATTTGCTCTCAGAGCCATTTACGATAGACACACCCGGCAGCATCATCAGTATTTTACGGATACGGACTACACCATCTCTAGCGTTAAAGAACACAGGATCGTTTTTTTCCCCTGGCGAGTTTTAATAGTACTGGGCGTATTTGGGTCTGTCCTTGGGTACATAGCGTCTAAGCTAATCAACCCTAATGCGGGCTACATTCTTTATATGACGATGGTGGGACATTACTTAATTTACGAGACCTTCCATTATTGCTGCCATGTCCAAGAAAATTGGTTCGTTCGTACTATGCCATTCGTTAACACAATACGCCGACATCATGCTGCGCATCACAACTTAGGAATTATGATGCACAAAAATATGACGTTAACTTTTCCATTCGCAGACTGGGTTATGGGTACCAGTGATCTCAAGCGGGGATTATTGGGTACATTATTTAATGGTTTTAATGAAGAGCATATTCGTCCAGAGTTATTGCCCATCATTGCTAAATTCAGAGAAGACAAAATACAGCAGGATAGAGTTACGTTAGAAGGCCCCATCCTGACCAGTGATGAAAAAGAAATTCTTGGTGCTCCAAGTTAAAAACGACTACAAAGAGATCAGTAGCGATGAATAGATTATTCAGATTACCGATAGTTCTCTCTGTAATTTGGTTTATATTGGCTTTTTCATCGTTTTATATTCTGGACTTTTCAAACACGAAAAACATAGCTGATTCTTTTTACTCAAAATGTGTTGAGCAGCAAGCTTTTTACCCAAATGATACGATGCTAGTGTCTCAATGCAAAAAAGACAGAGACAAAATATTTAATGAATGGGCAGAGACCAGATTAATTACGCCATTTGTATTCGCTATCATGTCGCTTGGTATTTTTTGGATTATTGGATTTGTTTTTATGAAAAATAGCAAATGGGCTCAAAGCGGCAGCTAAAATCGCATCATAGTTTGTGCCACTTGCTTTTTAAGATAGATAGGCAACGCACTTACGAATCAAAGTGATACTTCTGACTGAAATTTACTGGTGAGTCCCTCGCATTTGCTTACAGACCTTATACCCAAAATGCTGTGGATTTCAATTGACAAACCATAGCTAGCTTTTGACCACACAAAATAGTCGGCTATTACCCGCATATTTACAAATGTGACGAGTCCAACCAAGTCGATTTGCAAAAAATAGATTTAAACTTAAAGAAAGGTTTCATGATGGAAGAAGACCAGCGTTGCTGCGGTAGCGGTACCTGCCTCATTAATTCCGAGGGTATTTGCTGGTGCGGGCAACAGTGGGATGGCGAAAAGATGGCCGCGCCAATTCCACTAGGGCAGGCACATGCAGCATCGAACGATGAATCCGATCATTCATCATAATAGTTATGGAAGTGAACGCAGTTACTACAAACGATCCACCCGCGTGGGCTCATTTACTAGGTTACGCTGGCTTGGTTCCGTTTGTTTTTTTATCCGCTGCATTTTGGTGGCCAGATCGCATATCGCACTCATTCATCAGCCATGCGTTAAGTAGCTATGCCGCAGTGATCATTAGTTTTTTGGGGGCGATACACTGGGGCTTGGAAATGCGCGATGTGCAACCTGCAGCTACTAATCCGTCACCATGGATTTGGGGGATCACACCCAGTCTGCTGGCTTGGCTGGCTACGCTACTAACGTCACCTTTTGATTTGCTTTTTATGGCCATACTGCTGTGGCTTTGTTACCGAGTTGATCAGAAGCGTTATTCCCATTACCAAGTGGCTTCTTGGTTGCCTATGCGATTTCGTCTAACCCTAGTTGCCAGCGTTGCTTGCATGGCGGGTTCAGTCGGTTTTTATATTTCTTCTAACGCTGTGACCTAATCCTTGTAACCAGTTACTAATACTTTTGCGCATCACTCTCATGTGCAGGGATGCAAAGCCGCGGCGCAGTAATTACCATTTCATACATAGTGATTAGTCCCTCGAAATGTGAAGAGCAGCGGTGGAGGTCGGACAGTAAAGGCAGCTGCCGGACAAGCACCACACACTTACAATATAGACAATAAGAATAAATTCATTAAATTCTATCGCCGGCAAATAATTTTCTTTTAAATTTTTTGCTCTGCCGCATTAGAAAAACTAGTTACATACTTCATCAAGAAGCTCGTCTTGGCCCAATAATTTTTGCGGCGCAATATGAAGAAAAACATACCCGGCTACTACTCGGCTCAAAGTAGTAGTGCGCTACTACCACTTCTCTGATTGACCGATCAATAATTACTTGTAAATTTTTGATTCGTGTCACACCATGCCTAAAATTATTCATACCATGATACGCGTGTTCGATCCCGAGCGATCGATACGGTTTTACTCTGAAGGCTTCGGCTTTTCCATTAGTCACAGATTAGATTTTGATGACTTTTCTCTTATTTATTTGAGAAATTCAGAAAACGATTTTGAAATTGAGCTAACTCATAATTTCAGCCGTACAGAGCCATACACCCACGGTGATGGTTATGGTCACTACGCATTTGTTGTTGATGATCTGGAGTCTATGCAGTCCAAACTAGAAAAATTAGGCTACAACCCGCTACCGATTAAAGAATTTAAAAAAGATGGGGAGTTGCTTGCTCGATTTTTCTTCATCCAAGATCCGGATGGATACAAGATTGAGGTATTGCAAACCGGAGGGCATTACCACTAGTCGTACCAGTTTGTTTGAAGCAGCGTTTAGTAGTTAATTCTTTTGATCAGCAAAATAGTGAAATTTATTTTTCGGCAGTGAATTGAGTAAAACAAATTAGTAAACTAACTACAGACCATTAGATTTACGTCGGAGGAGACAATTATGTACAAACCTACAGAACCAAAACGCCGGCAGTTTTTCAAGATTGCTACCGCAGGCACTGTTGCTAGCGCAGCAGGTGGTCTGCCTATGATGTTTATTCCAAATGCAGCACTGGCAGAGGATG
>Ga0315909_10006014_pt1 | contig 13797 bp, 14 predicted proteins | sample LakEriMetagenome_11_FD_203527 | JGI IMG/M metagenome (GOLD analysis project Ga0315909, IMG submission 203527) | Freshwater fungal communities from buoy surface, Lake Erie, Ohio, United States - Buoy 2 MA125 | ecosystem: Environmental > Aquatic > Freshwater > Lake | place: USA: Lake Erie, Ohio...
GCAGACCTTTGCCCAGATGCAGCAGCGGGGCATGGCACGTCCCGCCCCGCCGTCTGCCCCTCAAGCGCAAGCCTTCCAGCAGTACGGCGGATCACAGCAAGCGCAACAGATGCGCCAGCGGCTGCAGCAACAGTTGGAGCAGTTCGGGCAAGCCCCGTCCCGGTTTGACACGCAAGCCTTTCAGCAGATCCGAGGGGCGCAAGCGGCGAACCTCCAGCAGGAATACCGGGGCCAACTGCAGGCGCTAAACGAAGAACTGGCCCGTCGTGGCCTGTCCGCCTCGTCGGTTGGCGGTGGCCGGATGGGTGACCTCGCCGGGCAGCAGGCGCGAGCGTTGGCTGATCTGGATGCGCGGTTGCTTCAGCAAGCCGCTGAGACGCAAGCCCAAGACCGGGCGCAGTTGCTGGCGGCTGGGCAGGGATTGTCGGAGCTGGCCGGGTCGCAGGATCTGGCGCAGTTTGAGGCCAACCGCGTGGCACAGGCCGCCACGTTCGAGAACCAACTCCGCGCCGCCCAGTTCGGACAGCAACAGTTCGAGCAAGCCGGACAGGAGGCGTTCCAGGGCGCACAGGCCGAAGAGGCGGCGCAGCAAGCGGCGCGAGCGTTTGACCTGCAGGCGACCGGGCAAGCGGCGGGTCTGTCGATGGATCTCCAGCGCCTGTTGGGCCAGCAGGAAGTGGAGCGGGCGCAGCTCACCGGCCAGATTGGTGGAGCGCAAACACTGGCCGGTCGGCAGTTTGCCGAGCAGCAGCGCCAGTTTGACATCCAGCAGGCGCTTCAGCAGCAGCTCGGACTGGGCGGGCTAGACGTGCAGCGCGGCCAGTTGGGCGTGGAGCAGCAGCGGCTTTCTGAGCAAGCGCGGCAGTTTGGGCTTCAGCTCAACGAGCAGCAAGCGGCTCGACTGCAGCAGGGCGGCTTTACCACGCAAGAGTTGGCGCTGGAATCCCGCCGGGTGGAGAATCAAGCCGCGCAGTTTGGTCAGCAGCTGTCGGCGCAGGAGCGGCAGAATCAAGCGCTGAACAATCTGGAGCAGCAGAAGATCACGGATGATCGGTCCTTCCGAGCGCAGCAGTTGGGGCTCAACGGACGGGAGCTGGATCTTCGGGCGACCCAGATTCAGCAGGAGTTTGCCCAGCGGGGACAGCAGATCACGAACGATCAAGCCTATCGGCAGGCGGAGCTGGCCCTGCGGACGACGCAGATCCAGAACGAGAACGCCATTGCGGGTCGGCAGATCGGCGTGGATGAAGCGCGGATTCAGGCGCAGCGGGATTTGAGTGCGGCAGACAATGCGGCGCAGATGAACCGCCTGACGGCGCAGCTATCCTCGCAGGAAAGGATTGCCACGATGGAATCGCAGTTGCGGCAGCAGTTGGGGTTGACGGAAGCGACCGGACAGGTCTACACGGTCGGTCCTGATGGACGGTTAGTGGCGGGTGCTGACACGCTAGAGTCGCAGCTCCGCCGGGCACAGTTGACCGGGACGCTGGGCGGACAAGCCACGCTGGAGCGACTGCAGCAGAACCTCCAGCAGGCCCAGATCATGTCGCAGATCACGGGCCAGCAGTTCACGGTGGATGCCAACGGGAATCTGGTGCGGGGGACGGCGGATACCGAAGCCCGCCGTCAGTTCACGTTGGAAAACCTGTTGCGGCAAACGCTTGGCATGTCGGAAGCGACGGGCTACGTCTACGATCCGATCACGGGTCAGCGTACCTCGCAGGAGACGGTGCAGGGCCAGATCGCCCGCAGCCAGATCCTCTTGTCGCTGGCGACGGCGTTTGGCAACCTCACGCCGGAACAGATCGCCCAACTGCTGGGAAAAGCTAGCCCCACCACGACCGGCGGTGGTGGGACGCCGACCACGCCGCCCAATACCGCAGATGACGGACGGCTGGGAGCCGGGCAGGCCGAGTTGCTTCAGACCATTACGGCCCCGGATAATCCAAGGGAAGGGTGGCTGTACAACATCGGCGGCACGTTGGTGCGATATAAGAGCGGGAAGTACTACAAGATGGATGGGTCGATCTTTACACCGGGGAGCACCCCAACGACGCCACCGAATACGCCAACCACTCCACCGAACACGCCGACTACGCCGCCTAACACGCCCACGACACCGCCGAATACGCCAACGACGCCACCAACGACTCCAACCACACCAGACCCCACATCAACGACGCCGTTGACGGATAGCGAGCGACAGGTGGTCACGTCATCGCTGTCGGGCGCGTTGTTTGACGGGCGGTACAAGTTCGAGCCAAGCCTTGGTGGATGGGTCGTCTACAAGGGCAACAACTGGTATCGGTATGGCGCGACCCCGCCAACGCAGAACATTACGTGGAACGGCCAGAACATGAATGTCTACCCCGGATACTCGACGTACTACAACGGGGAGATCCTGACGTGGGATGGCCGGACGTGGATTACTTCGAGCACGATGTTTTCCTAACCCGGAGATTCCCATATGGCACTATCACGCGGCATGACGGCGCTCCGGGCCGCCCTTGGGGCGGTCGGGGGCGGGCTGGAAGGATACGCCCAGATGCGGGCGCTAGAGCAGAAGCGGCAGCAGGAGCAGGAGGCGATGCGGCGGCAGTCGATGATGGACACGCTGTCGCTGGTGCAAGCGGGCGCGATGCCCACCGCCCAGCGACGGGCCGTGGCCCAGGAAGGCACGTCGGCTATCGGCAGCGCCATCACCAGCGCGATGAACGTGGCGGGGGGTGGCCCCGCCATCCCCTTCGACGCCGGAGCCATCCAGCGGGGCGCAGGACGGCTTGGCGCTCCCGCTGCCCAGATCACGCTGGGGGAGACAAGCTACGACATTCCATCGTTTGAGGAACAAGCGCAAGCCAGACAAGCGCGAGAGTTGGCGCAATACGAAGCACAGCAGGGGGTCATCGAAAAACGAGAGTCGGCCAAGGAAGAGCGAGCGAATCGCGGGTACTTTGATGTTCTGCAGAAGGCGGGTGAGATCCCACCAAACGCAACGTTTGATGCCTACCGGAACGCACCGCTCAAGCCAACCTTCGATGAATACCTCAAGCGCACGGCGTTACAGGAAGCGCTAAAACGCACGAATATCATGGCTGGAGCGCAGGCAAGCCGTGGCGGATATATCCAAGGAGTTGATCCTGGCACTGGTCAACCCCAGTACTATTTTGCGCCAAGCGGGGGTGGAGTCCCACAGCCAACTGGCGTCCAAGCGCCAGGGAAAGAGTCTCCGCTATCTGAGCGGGCAAAGAAGATTCAAGAAACGACGCGCCCGCTCAGTACAGATGACGCGGCATTTGTCAGAAGTTTTATGCCGACACAGAAGATGGACGCCCAAGGCAATGTGGTAGGGTATGACCCACCGCAGCGCCGCCTGCCAGCATCGCAGGCATTGGTCAGCCGAGGAGCAGATATTGTTGGTGGCCTTACGGGCGAGGCGATGTACATGGGCGCCAGTCCAGAAGCCCAGCGGCTTAGCAATATCATCAACCAGCAGGCCGACCGTCGCGCCTTAGCGGAGCAAGGGGGTCGTCTCTCGGATCGTGATGTGGCCATTAAGCGAGCCGAGGTGGCCATTCGGAGTGGTGATGTGAAAAACGATCCGGTGCTGTACCGTAAGCTGAACGATGTGTTGAGTTGGGCACAAACAGAACCAGCACCTCAAGCGGCACAACCCTCCGCACCGCCAACGCCACGGCCAACCGCACAATCACAAGGCATAAGCAAGGCGCAATTTGCCAATCAGTGGAAAGCCGCAAATCCGAAGGGCGCCAATGAGTCGCTGGAAGCGTATGCGCGGCGGATCCAATCGGCATGGATGGCGTCACAGGGAGGTCGGTGATGCGGCAACCCCCAGCAAAGAAGAAGCCGGTTTCAGGCCTAGATCCTGAGTTTCTGGAACTGGCCAAGCCATCTTCTGCAGCTCAACCGGCAGGGGATCTGGACCCAGAATTCCTCGAACTGGCCAAGCCGGCACAACGGCCTATTGACTTTGCGGAACAAGAAGCCCGTGGGGTTGAACGGGCGGCAAAGACTATGGCAACGCCTGGGGTACAGCGTGCTGCAGCCCAAGGGCTGCCGTTTGTCGGAACGTTCTCTGAAGAAGCAGAAGCCTTTATTCGGTCGCTGCGGTCTGGTCGTCCGATGCCGCAAGAGCTGCAGGCGATCCGGCAGGAGATGCAGCAGTTTAGCCAAGAACGCCCGGTGCTGGCTTATGGTGCAGAGATCGGGACTGGGTTGCTGACTGGCGGTGCGGCAGGGTTTGCGGCACGGAAAGCCGGGCCAGCCGTTCTGCAGCGGATGCTGGGGTCTGAAGTCATTCAAGGCGGATTGGCTGGTGCTGGCGCAGCAGAAGGCGGTCCAACCGCTCGGGCTGTTGGGGCGCTGACTGGCATGGCTGGTGGGGCCACGGTGAAGTCTATGCTAACCCCAAGCACCCGGATTGCTGAACGGGATCTCCCTCGGGATATTGCGGCGGCCACGGGAGGGATGGGACAAAACGTTCGGGTCGGGGCGATAGAAAGCCTGCGGAATCGTATGGCATCGGCTGGACAGCGGGCCATGCGATCTGTCTCAGACGTGCTGGCCAAGGAGCCTTCCGTCCTTGGCGTACCAGTGCCTGGGGCACGGACTATTGCTCGGGCCATTGAGCCAACGGATGTGGCCAAGGCTGAGCGGGTCATGTCAGAACTGTTCCCGCAGTCTGTCCCTATCACGGCATTGGAGCAGCAAGCGACTCGGGCGCAGGCAGCGGCAACGCAACTTGGCGAACAGGCCAAACTAGCCAAAGAAGCCGTTGAAGTATCCAAGGGAACGACGGCGGCTCGCGGCAAGCAGCTTGTCGTGCGGGCAGAAGAAAAAGCGGCGAACACCATGCAGCGGTTGCGGGCCGAAGCGGAGCAGTTGGTGGGGCCGCTGCGGACGCCGCAGGAAAGCGCCGCCGCACTCCGCGATGCCACGCGGAAACGGCAGGTCCAAAACGGCGAAGCCAGCTATGCCATCTTCGAAACGATGAAGGCTGGCGAGCAGTACCCGAAGGGTCTGTACCAGCGCATCCGAAGCGACAAAGAACTGGCGAAAGAATTTAACGAAGCCGTCGCAGCGCAGCGGACAGAAGCCACAGGCCGTCTGCTGAGCGATGAAAGCACAGACATCATGGCAGGGATCACACCGCCGCGTACTCCAACGTACAAGACTGGTCGCATGATTCAGACGGCGGATGGTGGATTGGTGGAGGAAACCGTTCCACGCATTGACCTGAAGATTCTGGATCAGATGCGCCGGAACGTGCTGGACAAGATGGATAGCTATCTGGACAACGCCAACACAGGAATCTCTCGGGCCGAAGGTCGTCGTCGCCTAGAGCAGATTACCGCACTGGAAAACGACTTCCTCAAGACAGTACCGGCTGAACAGCGGCAGGCGCTTATCAATGCGCGGCAGCCATACGCCGAGGAGTTCACCAAGCTGCAGATGCTGGCTGATGGGCAGAACATTCGGCGGTTTGCCCTTGGGGCCAAAGAAGACATCTTGGGCGCCGGAAAGAATGATCTACGGGAGCTGCTCAACGAAGTTTCGGCCTTGGAACAAAAAGGCACCCCGGCGGCAAAAGAAGCGGTGGCCCATTTCCGGGTCGGCGTCCGGCAGGCCATTGCGGACATGATAGACGCATCACCAGATGATGCCTCATCGGTCATCAAAAAGTTGGTCGGGACCGCACAAGAGCGGATGCGGATTCAGAAGATTTTCTCTCCTGAGGAGATCAAGCGGTTCCAGCAGTATCTGCCGGAGCGCGTCACGCAGGCCGGAGAGGTGGCGGCTGGCCCGACTCGTCAAGCCGCCGCAGCGTTGCAAGCGCGAGCCGCGATGGGGGGTGGTCGTCGGACCCAAGCCTTGCAGTCAGAGGCTGAACGATTGGCGGCTGATCTGACAGAGCAGCAGGCACGGGCAGAACAACTACAAGCCCTGACGGGAGCCGCGCAGCAATTTCGCGCAGGACTCCAGCCGACCGTCGCTGGTCGAGAAGCATCAGAAGGGCTGGCCTCAGTCATTCTCCCGACGATGCCAGCGCCAGGGCAGCGAGCGTTGCGGTCGTATGGTGGCAGTGCAATCAGGCGAGAGTTGGAGGGACTGACGCTGGAGCAGGCACAGGAGCGCGTGCGGCAGATGCAACAGAGCCCAGCGGCTCGGGCATTACTAGGAGCCGAGTTGAAGGAGCTGGAGCGCGGTATTACGCCACGGCCTCGGGTGGTTCGTCCGACGCTTGCGCGGTTTGCTGGTAGTGGCCTTGCTGGGTCGTTGACTGGATTCTTTGCACCCGGTACCGTTTCCCCTGATACAGGAGTTGTGCGGCGATGACCACGGAAACCGCCTCCCTCACCGTGGGGGCTGTCGCCGCCATCGGGTCTGTGGCGCTGCAGCAAACGACCGGCCAGCCGACCGGCGCGTCCTTTGTCGTGCCCGTCCTCTCCGCGATGGTCGGTGGCGCCATCAGCTATGGCGTCCTCAAGACCACCGTGAACAAGCTGGAAGAGCAGTTCAAGCGCCACGAAGAGCAGGTGCAGCGCAACACGGCGGAGTTGTACGGCCTGTTGCGCGACACGATGACGCAACTGGCGCACATCGAAGGCCGTCTCGAAACCAAACCCTGATCGGAGAGTCGGATGAACAAGCTCATGCTCACCATCGCCATGCCCGTCATCATCGGCCCGCTGACCTTCCTCGTCATGCAGGGGGCGAAGGCGGTCAGTGCCACGATTGACGCCCTCCCCGCTACCGCCAAGCGCATCGCCGTGCTGATGGTGGCCAGCCTGCTGACCCTGCTGGGGAGCTGGGCCGGGGTGGACTTCAACTGTGATCTGGACGGGGCCGTCTCCTGCCTCGACACGCTGGACAAGGATGCGGTCAAGGCCGCCATCGGCGCGGCGATTGCCTTCGTCCTGCACCTTGCCAAGAAGAAGGCCTAACCCATGCCTCCTGTCCCTCCACGCCGAAGAGTTCCTCCTCTGCTCGCGCCGCGTGATGTGACCGAGACGGCGCGGCAGGGGCAAGGTATTGGCGATCTTGAGGCGCTCCGTCAGGCTGGCGTAGAAGCTGGCAAGCAGGTACTTGGCGCCCTCCCGGTGACCGGGGAAGCCATGGCGGCGAAGGATTTCGCCGAGGCGGCGCAGCGCCGTGACAAGCTGGGCATGGCGCTGGCCACGCTGGGGGTCCTGCCTTTTGGGCGGGTGGTTGGCAAGGCCGTGCGGGAGGCAGCGCCGGCAGCCCGTGAAATGAGTCGGGAGGCGATGGACGAGGCGCTCCGGGTGGCCCGTGGGCAGGAGTATTTCCCACAAGAGGTCTACCATTCCACTGGCGTCACCCAGCCCATCGAAGAGTTCATCCCAATGACTGGCCGGCAGTGGCATGACCTCCCCGGGACGCACGTCGGAACCAGAAAGGCCGCGCAGCAGCGGGCTGCCGGGAAGTTCGGCATTACGTCATGGGACAAGCCGCTGACCAAGAAGCGCTTTGTCGATATGGGGGAGCAGGCGCCCTCGGTTATGCCGCTCCAGATGCGCATGGAAGACCCCTATCTCAACCAAGGGGTGCCATTCAAAGAGGAAGAGCTGCAGAATGCCGTGCGCACCTTCGCCGAGCAGGAGGGATACCTCCCCAAGGGCGGGAATAAGTACGGCATCCCGGGCGCCCAAGTCGTTGGAGAGGAGCGAGGGCCAGATTTTTGGCAGCAGATGGCGGCAGCGCAGAAAGCCTTTGCCGACCGGCTCATCGCGAAGGGCCATGACGTGGTCCCCTACGTCAATAAGGTCGAGGACGAGGGGAAGCTGAGTTACTTGGTCCTCGAACCCAACCGCCTGCGCTCCCGGTTTGCCCAGTTTGACCCGGCCAAGCTGGAGAGCAAGGACCTCATGGCGGGGCTGGCAGCGATGCTGGGTGGCTCCGCGCTCCGCCCATCGTCTGGATCGTCTGAACGATGAGCCAGCCGTTCCGCGTCCCCGCGCACTGGATCCGGCGCAACTCTCCCAACCACAACGCGAGGCCGGGGGCGGTCTCGGCCATCGTGCTACACGCCGATGCCGCCTCCCGGCTCGACTCCTCGCTCGACTGGGTGATGCGAGCGGAGAGTCGGGTGTCCTATCACATCATGATCGGGCGCAATGGGGCGGTCTATCTGGTCGTCCCACCCGAGCGTCGAGCGTGGCACTGTGGAAGAAGCCGGATGGAGGGGCATGACGATGTGAACGACTTCAGCATCGGCGTCTGCCTTGCCAACCGAAACGATGGCGTGGAAGAGTACCCGGCGTCGCAGTATGCAGAAGCCATGCGAGTATGCACACGCCTCTGCCAACACTTTGGCATCCCTGCCAACCGCATCACAACGCATGCGCTGATCGCGATTCCCACAGGGCGCAAGACCGATCCGCGTGGGTTGAACCTCGCGGCATTTCAAACCAGCGTCGACAACAGCCTGCGGACAGCACGACCCCCCTTGCGCTAAGTCAAGAACATGGTAGTATTGACTCCCGCACAGCCAACAACGTGGCTGGGCGGGATTCTCTTTCTCACCATGGGGTGTGTATGCCGATCCACAAGCTGGCCGAAGGACCGATCACGATCACCGTCGCTGCCGTCGAGACGGTGCAGGGCAACTACGGGACGCAGGTGAAGTTCACGTCAACGGACGGGACGGACGTGTACATCAGCGAACTCAGCGCGACGAAGCAGCTGGCCCGCCTCAACCTCACCCCGGATCAGTCCATCGGGGAGACGCTGCATTTCGAGCAGATCAAGAAGAACGGCACGACCTATACGAACGTCAGCAAGGCAGCAGCGGGATCGGCGGCACCCGTGGCCAAGGCCGCACCCGTCGCAGCGGCTCCGCGCCAGTCGGTCGAGGAGCTGGGCGCGATCTACGCGCAGTGCGTGGCGCAGGCGCTTACGACGCTGGGGTCGGCGTGTGAGGAGTCGGGCATCCCCATTGACGCCAGCGCCATTCAGGCGGCAGCCGCCACGCTCTTCATCAAGGCGACCCGCTAATGGAGTCCATCACGGTGACCGTCGACCTGACGGCAGACGAAGTACTGATCATCACCCTGCTGGCCATGCTGGGCACGGCGACGATGTCGCATGAGGCCCCCATGGCTGCACGGCTGATTCAGGAGATCATGGATGAGACGACGCCCGGCCCCGACGAGGCCCGCAGCGGGATTGAGAAGCTCGCCGCCAGTCTCAATGCGTCGGGGCGCGGACTGCTGACGCTGATCGAACCACGCGGGGAGGTGTCCTAATGGCGCAGATCACCAACGTGCACGGCTTGCCACAGAGTATCGTGGCAGCCGTGACCAACGACCCCTACGTCGGGGGTGGGGACATCAGCGCCACCAAGCTGATCGACTCCCCGCGCATCAGTGAACTGTCCCGGCAGCACCGGGATCAGATCACGGTCGACGTGTCAGAGCGCGTCTGGTCCTTGCTGGGGCAGGCGGTGCATACCGTGCTGGAGCGGGCCGGGCTTCGGCAAGAAGGGATGATTGCGGAGCAGCGCCTCTTCGCGGAAGTGATGGGCTGGCAGCTCTCCGGCCAGTTCGACGTGATGCATCTGGAGTCGAAGAAGATCAGCGACTACAAAGTCACGACCGTCTACAAGGCGAAGGGCAACGACAAGTGGACCCAGCAGCTGAACATCCTGCGCTGGCTCGCCCATCAGAACGGGTACACGGTCGATACGCTGGAGGTCATCGCCATCTTCCGCGACTGGCGCAAGGCCGAAGCGGAGCGTAGCAACGACTACCCGCCTGCCGCGATCCAGTCCATCAGCATCCCGGTGTGGGATCTGCAGGAAGCGCAGGACTACATCGAAGAGCGGGTCCACCTGCATCAGCAGGCGCGGAAGGGGCTGCCGATCCAGTGTACGGACGAGGAGCGCTGGTACAGCGGGACGAAGTGGGCCATCGTCAAGCCGGGCAATATGCGGGCGCTCAAGGTGTACGATACCGAGCCGGATTCGGGGCAGGTGCCGCAGGGCTACCACGTCGAAGTGCGTCCCGGCGAGTACAAGCGGTGCCAGATGTACTGCGATGTGTCGGCCTTCTGCGACCAGTGGAACGGAGGAGGGAATGCCTAAGCAGTATTTCTACTTCCGGCACACCGGCAACAAACCCAACGAGGAGAAGCGCGACGTGGCGCGGATGCTCTACAACAGCGGCCTGTCTATCCGACAGGTCGCGGAGGCCATGGGCGTCACGTTTCAAGCCACGCACGGGATGCTGCAACGAGCCGGGGTCAAGCTGCGCGGCAAGGGCGGCATGACCGGCGGGCACAGTCGGCGCAAGAAATAACCTCGACCCTTTCCCACCATGCCTCACCTATCCATCATCCCCGCCGCCGCCGTTGCTGACCCTGCCTTGACCGACACTCAGGTCCGGGTGCTGTGCGCCATTGGCACATTCACCAACCGGCTGGGCGGCAATGTCTGGGCGTCAGTCCAGACCATGGCGAAGTCATGCAACCTCTCGCCCCGCACCGTGCAGCGGGCGCTCCCGGTGCTGGTCGAACGGGGCTATCTGCGCGGGCTGACCCGCCCCGGACGAACGAACCTGTACGAGGTCGTGCTGGATCGGGGGGTGACACTGGAGTCGCAGGGGGATGACACAGCAGTCACCCCACCCCCGACTGCGCAGTCACCCAAACGATTAGAAGGGAACGATAATCCCAACGAACTGCGCAGCTTTGCCCTGCAGGTGACCAAGGCGATCTACGCCGTATACCCCAAGCGGGATACGCCCCACCTGTTTCCCCCGGCGCTTCGGGCTGTGACCGATTGCCTGAAGCGGGGAGCTGTCCCGGAGCGGATGGTAGAAGCGGCCAGTCTCTATGCGCAGGAGGTTCAGCGGAAGCAGACGGAGCCCCGTTTCGTCCGCACCATGGTACGCTTCTATGCGGATGGCGCATGGGAACACTACGTCAACGAGGTGCGGGTGCATGGGCGCACCAGAGAAGAGTGGGCACGTTCCGGTCAGGACGTGTCAGAGTTCGACCGACTGGCGCAGGGGGCCGCATGACTGAGCAGCTGGGGCTGGAACTCAAAGAGCAGGGGATGGAGCAGGCGCGTCAGGCGCAGGATGTGCAGACGTGGAAGGCACGGTTTGCTGAGACGGTCGAGGAGATCGCGGCACGGGGCTGGGCCTTCACCAGCGAGGATGTTCTCGCCTGTGTCGGGCTGCCGCGTGATGCGAAGATCAATGCCAACAACGCCGTGGGCGCGATGATGAACGCCATGGCGAAGAAGGGTGTGATCCAGAAGACGACCGAACGTCGGCAGGCGATGCGGTCCAGTTCGCATGGCCGGGAGTTGGCAGTCTGGGTGCGAGGTGAGCGCTGATGCCGCACAACATTTCCCTGCCGCGCCATCGGTACGTCTGGGTTGTCCCGTCGTTTGTCCTGCGTGATCCGCTGCACCGGTCATTGATCCCGGCTGTATGGGTCGGCGTCAGTGTCACGGCGGGCCGGTCGATTGGCTGCCATGTGCTGCTGGAGAACGGGGCCGTCGTTGTGGATCTTCCGCTCCATGCGCTGCGTGGGGCGTTGGCCGAGTGGGAGCCGCTGGCACTTGCTGAACTGGTGTCGTGGGATTGCTACGGCTGGAACGCCGAGGCGTGGGAGCCGAGCTACTTGAGCGGCCTGTCGTGCGGGATTCTCAGTGCCAACCACAAGGAGGTGCTCGACAAGGGCACGATGTGGTTCTGCATTGACCACGTCCAAGACGGGTACAGTCTCGCGCCAGAGCAGCACAAGCACCTGTGGATCGTCGAGCGGGAGCGCGACCATGCGCTGATGCTTTTGCCGCAGGACCGTGTGCTGGTCGAGGAGTTGAGCTTTACACAGATCGATGGAATCCCGCCGATCAAGCGGCAGTCCGTGATCTGGAGCGCCGAATGAATACGCTCGACGCGCATGGGCTGATCAAGTCGCACCTGCTCCGGGGGAGATATGCGGCGAAAAAATCGGGCAAGAGCATCGCATTTCGCTGTCCTCGCCACAACGATTCCACAGCCTCCGCATGGCTGGGAGACCATGCGTGGGGCTGCAGCGCCTGTGGTTTTTCCGAAGGGCTGGCGTCGCTGGCCGAGGTGCTGGGTGTGGAGATTCCTGCAGAGGCCAGCAGCGCAGGCACCGGCCTCACCGTCGCCGAGTACAGCGAGCGCAAAGGACTCGCGCTTGCCACCCTGACGAAGGCTGGGGTGCGGGATGCGCAGGGCAAGTACGGGCAGCCGGTGGTCGAGATCCCCTACTTCGCCGCTGACGGCAGCCTCATCCGCACCAAGGTGCGCACCCGGAAGGGGACGTTCTGGTTGCCAGACGGCACGGGGACACCGCTGTATGGCCAGTGGATGCTGGCCAAGTTGTCTGGCCCCGTGTTGTTGGTCGAGGGGGAGTCGGACTGTCATGCCGCATGGCAGCGCGGGGTGTGTGCGGTGGGCCTTCCCGGCGCGTCGATGTGGAAGCCGGAGTTCACCCCGCTGCTGGCAGGCCGGGAGGTACTGGTCTGGCAAGAACCTGACGAAGGCGGTGCGACCATGGTGGCCAAGGTCAGCGGCTCGCTGCCGAAGGCGAAGCTGCTGCGCGAGGTGCGCTACCGGGACACGCCGATCAAGGACTTCTGCGATCTGCACCAGTCGGTGCAGGCGCATGGCGACACATGGCAGACGGCATGGGCCGAGGTGCTGCGAACCGCCACGCCCATCGGCGCAGAGTCCCCGGTCGTCACGTTTGACAGCATCACCGGCAGTACCCTCGACCACCTGCTCGACGAGAAGCTGGCCCCCATCGATGCGGTCCCGACCATGCTCGACTCATGGAACCGCCTGTGCAATGGCGGTGGTGGTGGGCAGGGGCTGGCACGGGGCTGGTATATCACCATCGGGGCGAACACGGGCACCGGCAAGACGCTCATTGGGCTGAACTTGGCAGCCCATGCGGCGAAGCAGGGCGAGGTGGTGACGTTCATCTCGCTGGAGATGGGGCGCTCCGAGTTGGCCAGTCGGCTGATGGCCATTGCCAGCGGGGAGTCGACCGCGCTGCTGGAGCAAGGCACGTCCTTCGACCCGGCTGCCTACAAGCGGGCGCAGCAGGCGATGGATGCCATGAAGCAGCAGGCGGGCGGCGAGGTGCTGATGAACCGGCGTCCCATCTCCAAGCTCCCGGACATTGTCTCCTGCATCAAGCACCACGTCGAGACGTTTGGCAGCCGGTACTTCATCGTCGACTACGTCCAGCTGATCTGGACCGCCAATGCGCACAGCATTCAGGAGCGCATGGAACTCGTCAGCCACCAGTTGCGCGAGCTAACCCACCAGCACAATATCGTGATGGTCACCCTCAGTCAGTTCAACCGGCAGACCTCTGCGCTGCGGGCCGAACGCCCCGTGGCGCAGGGACTGATGGGCGGCAGCGCACTGGAGAACGACTCGCACCAAGTGCTGCTGTTCGATCACTCGCGCTTCACTCGCACCGCGAACTTGGCGGACACATGGCTGATCGTAGACAAAAACCGGCACGGCCCCGTCGCCGACCTGCCCGTGCAGTGGGACTACCGGACGTTGCGCCTGTCGCACCGCATCCCCAGCATCCGGGAGGAGGAGGCGATTCACGGGCCGATGCTGCCCAAGTGGAAGGAGCGCAACTGATCTTCATCGTCCCGTGGGATTGCCTGTGCAGTGACAACCGGAAGTACGTCAAAGGCTACACGTTGTCGAGCGAGTACCGCCGCAGCAAGCAGGCCATCGGGTGGCATGCACTGCA
>Ga0315909_10006017_pt1 | contig 13788 bp, 8 predicted proteins | sample LakEriMetagenome_11_FD_203527 | JGI IMG/M metagenome (GOLD analysis project Ga0315909, IMG submission 203527) | Freshwater fungal communities from buoy surface, Lake Erie, Ohio, United States - Buoy 2 MA125 | ecosystem: Environmental > Aquatic > Freshwater > Lake | place: USA: Lake Erie, Ohio...
GTTACAGCATTTGTATCGACAGTAGCACATTCGTTTGTAGCTTTTAATTTATAGCTTCCTAAGTTAGTACCAGCATTTGCTATTACTAAACTCTGTGTAGTTACACCAGAATAATCACCAGTATTTGTAAGAGCTACAGTACCTTTGTACCATTGATAACTACAACCAACACAAGTATATACAGCTGTTAGAGTAATTGTTTGATCATCACAAGCTGCTTGGTTTATAGGCTGTGTAGTTACCACAGGACTATTAGGTTTACTTGTAAAGGATACTGCTGAACATGCTTTTGTTATAGTATCAGCTTTAGAAATAACCTTTATCTTATATGCTGTTGATGCAGTCAACCCGGTAAAACTACCAGTTACTGTTGCTGCAGCAACTTTTGTTTGAGTAGATATAACAGCATCAGCATTGCTTAAAAGCTGAATATCATAGTTATTTACATCCCCTCCAACTTGAGCAAAAGAATAGTTTACTATTCCATCGCAAGCTGTTGTTACTGTAACTGGAGAAGGACAAGTTAAACTTGCAAACTCTATTACAGCTGAATCCTTTGGAAAACCATCAGTACAAAAACCTTTTATCTTAAACTGTTGAATCTTATTATCGGCAACACCTACAACAGAGTAAGTAGTTGTTGAACCATCAAGTGTGGCAATCAGATTCCAAGAGCCACTATATTTAGGTTTAAGATATAGTTCCTGTTGGTATGTTCCTGCGGCAACACTCCAAGTCAATGAAAAATTTGCCATAGGTGTTCATTATGATAAGGTTGCAGTAACGCCAGTAATAATAGGACAAGGTGGAACAACAGTCTTCGTTGCAGTTTTATTACAAGTCTGACCACTCTTCACAAGACATCCTTCAACAGTTACTGTATAAGTAAGTGAAGGATTCAAGCTTGCTCCAGATACTGTAAATGTTACACCATCAGCATCTGAAACAGCTGCTACTAAATCCACATATCCAATAAAGGTATTATTTGCAGAGTCTTTAATAGTTACTTTAGATCCAAGTTGATTACAGTTTGTAAACCCAGAAGGAACTGTTAGTAAACCTTGGAAGAATAAAGTAACTTGAGTTCTAGCTTCGTTTGCAGCAGCATTGAAGTTAAGAACAAACTGAGAACAGTCAACAACGTTTGTAAGACTTTTAAGATCCGCAATAGCAGCTCTCATATCACAAACAGTAATCCAAAGATTCTGAAAAGACTGAGCCATATTAGATACTGTAGCATTCCAGCCTGTAAGACTACTTAGTGTACCAGTTTGACTTAAAGCAGGTTGTGCTCCTAGTGCAGCACACTGTTGAGCAGCCGCAGCTGTAAGTGAAGCATTAGTTCCAAGTACAGCTCTTAAGTTACAATACTGAGCTTCTAGTTCATCAAGAACCAGATTCATGTCAGTAGGAACATTAGGAGTAAGAATACAGTTAGGAGTTACTTTAGGTAGAGCAGCAGCTGTTGCATTTTCAAGAACAGTTACTCTTGTACCTAAACTAGTAATCTGAGAACCTTGAGTAGTTACAGTTGTCTTTAAATCACAAAACTGATTAGCAAGTCTTAAAGTTGCTGATCTGTGCTGTAACTGAGTAATAGTCTGACCTGTTGCAGGATCTGTAAACTGTAAACAAGAAGGAAGATTAATATTAGGTTCTGTATAAGAACCACCACCGCCAGGACTAATAGCATCAACTTTAGCATTTAGTCCACAAACCTTCTTAACAATATAATCCAATACTGCTAACAGGGTCTTCGTAGTTGGAGCAGGGCCAACAGAAGAGGCAAATGAGACCAGGCAAGATAAGTCCAGGGAGGACAGCCCAAGCTCTGCCTGTAAGGTACAGAGCTTTTCTGCTACCTTGTAGACTACGTCCGAAACAGTGTCACCGTTGCAGAGGTTAAGGCAGGCAATATCAGGGCCTTGCCAAATGACACAGTTAGAAGAAACAGGAGAACAACCCTGATCAGCAGTATTGGATTTTACAGGTAACATAATTATTTGGGTATCAATGAGTTATTAACAATCTACAACATTAGCTTCACCAAAGAGATCTTGTAGTTTAGCTTTAAGTTTACCATAACCAAATGCAAAAATATCTACATCTTCAGCTTGTGACATATCTGGTACAATAGAGACAGTAGTTTGTTCTACATCCTGCTCTTGCATTTCAGTAACTATTCTTGTTTCCATGATTGGATTACCATCTGCGTCATTAGATCCAGTAGAAACTTCTCTTTCTACCTGTATAGGAACCATCTGTTTTACAATAGTTGTATTAGATACTTCTTTAGTCATAGGGCTATAAAGATTTTCTCCAATCTGTTGATTACGAGCAGTTCCCATTGTAGGAGAAGGATTACGACCTAATCCAGGAATATCATTTTCTGACATATACAGTTCAACACGGAAATCAGCATTACCATATTTACTAATACGATAGTCTGAAATTCTAACATAAGCTTCTGAAGTTATACCTTTATCGGTACCAATTTGTGTAGTGATCTTAAGTGCCATGGTTTATATAAGTTTAATGTTTACATAGTCTACAATATAATATACTGAATTTTTGGAACAAAAACAAAAAACCACCCCGGGTTAGTAGGGTGGTCTTAGATATATAGAAACCGTGAACGGACAGGTTAGATAGGCACTACCTTAGTTTCTTCAGTTTTAATAAGCTTGAAGAAAGTTACATAGTTCTCTCCAGTCTCAACCTTTTCAAAATCAGCCAGTTTAAAAGCAGTATATTCCAACTCTTTTTCTGTCTGAAGAAGCTCGTTGAACTCCTTCTCAAACTGCTGAAAATCAGGGTTTAACTTCTTTCGAGTAACTTCATTACCTTCAGAATCTGTATCTTTTACAGGGTTTCCGTCAGCGTCAGTCTCGTCTACTACCATTGGGATAGAGATAGAACCACGCTCATCTTCTTTACCATACTTCTTAATAAGGTCATTCTTGAGTTCTTCAATAGAAGCTTTCTCAGCTGATACCTTCTTAGAAAGATCGGTCAACCAGTACTTGGTCACAAGAGATAATTTTTCTTGGAGTAAACCAGAGCTAACCTTTTCACCGGTTTGCTGGTTTGTCATACCACTGAGTTCTGCCTCCAAATTGTAGAACTCATAGAGTTTTAATGAAATTTTTTCCATGGGTTTAAGATTAATCTATTACGAATATAGTTACTTATACAATATTCGTACCAAATGACATATTAACAGGTGTTAATAACTAAGCAAATCCACCACCACCTGGGCCAGGACCTGTACAACCAGAACTATATAAATAAGCTGGACCGAAGTTCATACTATAAGCACAGAAGGTATCACCAGGCTGGAAGTAAATATATTGACTGTTACCGCTACAGTCTGTATAAGATACATAACCGTAATCAGAAACTGAATATGTACTGCAAACTTGACAGTTTGGAGAGTTATATTCTACTGTTGTATATGTTCCACAACTTCCATCTGCATAAACCCTATTCCAAGTTGAGCCATCACAGAATTGTTCTAAAAGAGTACCGTTTGCAGGACAAGACGCATTTCTCACATAAGTTACAGATGAATATGGTCTTACATTAGTAACAGCATAAAAACTAGCTCCGTTGTCCCCCGAGACATACATAGCTCCTCTGACGCTATCATTATTAGCAGCATAGATTGTTGCTGCATTTGAACTTACAGCAAGTCCTGTCCAAGATCCATTAACATTATTGTTATTAGGATATATACCTGTATAGCCCCAAGACCAAGACCAGTTGTTATAGTTTACAGCTCCACCAATAAAGTTCTTTATAATAAAACTAATATTACCATAAGCAGCTCCTGGTTCTATAGTAGCTACTGTATTATTGCCAAGATTATCTGTAGCAATATTAGAAAAGTTAAATGGACTACTTATATTTCCTATACCAGGTACATTAATAGTAATTGGCACTTGAGCAAAAGTAGCTCCACTATCTGTTGATAAATAAAGATGCGAGTTATTTCCTGCTATCCAGATTACTGATCCACTAGCATTCATTGTAATAGACGTCCATGAAATACCTGACGTACCTGTATTAGATTGTGTCCAACTATTACTTGCACTTATCTGTGAAAGTGATGACCTCCAAACTGTACCATCAGCAGCAATGGCTACCATAAGGGTTCCTGAAGTATTCATAGCAACACCTTTCCAGTTTCTTATACCTGCACTTGTTGAGGCTCTAAAATTATCACCAGCCGGAAGTGGTTGAATATTATGATAAATATATGCAGAAGTACCTACTACTACATAATAACCATTTTGACTCATCGCAAGACAAGTTGGGTTATGTGTACCAGATATACCATTTGATATATTATTAAAAGTTGCTCCTGAATCTGTAGAAAGCTCTACTTTTCCACCACCTTCGGGTATAACAAGATTTCTAATAGCTACTATATAACTACCAGTACTATTAGATTTAATATCTATCCAATCTCTACCTAATGTATAAAAAGGATTAAAGCCTGTGCTATTTTCACCTCTTGATGCTTCAATTATTCCTGTACCGTATCCAGATGTCGTAGCTAAAACACTACCAGGACCTATTGGACAAATGTTATTAATTGAAGAAACTAGACCATTGCTAACTGTAATATAGTTACTACCTTGTGTAAGATAGTTAAAGGAAGAATATATACCATTTGGTGCTGCAGTAGTCCTTTCAGGATCTGTCCAAACAGGACATCCCACATTAAGAGTAGAACAGTAAGAAAATAATATTGCGTTACTTGCCATATTTTAACATTGTATACATCCACAGTTACCGTCACCACCACAAGCGTAATAAGCATTATTTACATCATAACAGTTGTCATAAGTATATGCTATTAAAGAATATGCTTTAACAACATAAGTAGTATTGTACTGAACTGTAAATGTATGACTTAAACTTTGTAAGTTAGGACCATTATAAGGATACTTCCATAATGTCTGATTAGTAATTAGTGTACCATTAGCGTATATTTGAAGCTTACCTATACCAGGTGCTTCCCATCCCCATGTAGATCCTTCTGGAGCATTGAGTCCAAAGTTTGCTTGTACAAGAACATTATTACCTACTTTTATAGAAGAACTCATTTGTGGACTATATTGTGGTCCTCCAAAAAACATACCATCTAAATTATTAGTAGGATCTAGTCTAAGAATATTACCATTTACATAACCAAATAGATCACAGTTAAGATAGGGATTACCTTCTTGATTCATCTCAAAAGTTATAGAACTTGACCTAATAGCATTAATCTGCTCATATTTAGGCAGCCAATTTGGAGAAGGTCCTATTACACCAAAACCATTCTCGTCTGTATAGTTATATAAAGGAAGATAATTCTCTCCGGCTGGTGTACCCGTAGGACCAGCATATACCCAGACTCTGTCATTTATTTCTTTGCCTGTAAGACAACGATTAGTATTAGGGATACTCTGTCCGGCTTTTATGGCTAGGAGTTTATCATTAACCATGCCTTGAAGCTCTTGTCCTGTGACAGCAAAACCATTACTTCTCATCTTCTAGCTGTTTTATTCTGGCTTCTAATTCCTGTACAGCTTTAATCAAAAGACCTATAGTGCTATTAGCATCCATTACATTTTTGTCTTTTGTAGAAAGTTCTACAGGAGTGTCTTCCGCAATAAAACCTATGCGTCTGTTTTCCAGATCTGTTTTATAATAAAAGGAAACTACATTTGTTCTTTTCAGAATATCTAATGCTGATTCTGTGTAAGGGTTAACATCTGTCTTTAGTAATCTACTAGAAGACTGAAAGAAACCAGCAGCTGTTAAGTTAGCACTAGCATCTCTTAGAGCAATAGTGTCAGCAGTTGAAGCTGTAGTAATTGTTTTAGTTACACTAAAGGTTGTACCACTAAGTGTCAATCCTGCCCCAGCTGAATAAGTTGTATTAGTATCTGTATCAGCATCGTCACGCCATCCAGGATTACCATTAGCATCTGTCTTCCAAACTTTATTGGCTATTGCTCCAGGAGCTGTTACATATCCATCTTGTGTTTTAGTATTAGCCTGCCAAGTATTAGTGTCAGTATCTGCGTCATCTCTCCAACCTGGATTACCAGCACTATCAGTCTTCCATACTTTGTTTGCTACAGCACCTGGTGCTGAAACATAACCGGCAGCATCTTTTGTATTGGCTACCCAAGTATCTGTATCTGCATCTGTTCTCCAACCAGGTACTCCATCAGCATCAGTTTTCCAAACCTTACTTGCGTTACCAGTACCTTTAGTTACATAACCATCATTATCTTTAGTATTTGCTTGCCAAGTGTTCGTATCTATATCAGCACCCCACACCGCTGTACCATCTGCTGACCATCTAAGTATTTCACCAGCTGCTCCACCAGCAGGAATATGTTTATTACCAGCTGTTGTTGGATGCACATAAACAGTATCTGTGTCTGCATCATCACGCCATGCTGGTGCACCAGTTCCATCTGTCTTCCATACCTTATTTGCATTACCTGTACCTGCTGCTACATAGCCAGCATTATCTTTACTATTAGCAACCCATGTATTATTATCAGCTGCCCATGTACCATCCGCTCTTAAAAACTTTGCCTGATCTCCTGCCGCAGGCCCTGGAACAAGACCACTAGACCCCGCTGCACCTGCTGATGCTCCGCCAAATACAGAATAAGTAGTACCTACTGGAATACCCCATGTACCATTACCTTGTAAAAATCTACTCTGTTGACCTGCAGCTGGTGCTGGTACAAAACCTATTGACCCAGCAGCATCAGCTGTTGCACCACCAAAAACACTAGTTATTAAAGCTACCCAAGTAGCATCCCCTCTAAGAAATCTACCTTGCTGCCCAGCTGCAGGGCCTGGTACTAATCCAGATGTACCTGCATCATTTGCAGTAGCTGCACCAAAAACACTATAAGTGGTGTCAGCATCTACTCTCCAAGCTGGATTACCGTTTGCATCAGTTTTCCATACTCTATTAGCTACTGCACCTGGAGCAGCAACATATCCTGCATCATCTTTGGTATTAGCTATCCAGGTGTTTGTATCTGTAGGTGTAACCCAAGTACCATCACCACGTAAAAACTTTGCATTATCAGCTAGAACTGCTGGAGCTGGCACCAAACCATTTACTCCTGCAGTTACTACACCACCTGGGTTAGTAGCTGCTGTAAATACCGCATAAGTTGTGTCACTAGAAACAAACTGGAATACCCCAGCAGTGGTTTCTGTAATAGCAACATTTGTACCTGCACGTAGTGTGATATTTCCTGTTCTATACGTTGTGCCACCGGTTGTACCATCAGCATCTATTCTTCTGATCTGAGTTATAGTATCAGTATCTACATAAGTAGAATTAATTGTTATCTCATCACCAGATCTTCCTAAAGTTACATTAGTACCTGCAACAAGAGTAACATCATCTGTAGTACTATCTGACCCAGTAAGTCTTATTACTTTCTTTCCTGTTGTACCATCTGCTGCACTAACTGAGTAAGTAGTATTTGTATCTGTAAAAGAAGAAGCTATTTGATATACTCCTGCTACAGGTTCTGTAATAGTAACATTGTTTCCAGGTCTTAAAGTAAGATCCCCGCTTCTATAGGTACTAGGATTAGTAGCTCCATCTGAATCTACTCTTCTTAATCTTGTTACCGTGTTTGTATCTATGTAAGAAGAAGCAATAGTTATTTCTGTGGCACTAGTTCTTGTAATAGTAACATTATCACCAGCTGTTAAAGTAATATCTGAGTTTACAGCATCACTTCCAGATAGTCTAATCTTTGTTGTAGCATTAGGAACAGTAAGAGAGTAATTAGTATTAGTATCTGTGTAACTAGAAGAAAGTACACCATTTGCATCAATAGAAAGGTTTGTACCAACTTTGATACCCCCAAGCACTGAGGCTGAGGCAGTTGGTAAAACATAACTATTACCTGCTGATAGAATTCCGTCTGCGTCTATAGATAAGTTGGCACCTACTTTAATACCTCCTAATACAGAAGCAGAGGCTTTTGGCAAAGTATAAATAGGTAAGGTTTGCCAAGTTTTATCACCTCTCCAATATTGTGCTGTAGTTCCTGCAGTAATAGCAGGTTCTTTAGTACCTATCAAAGTTGTAATGGTTGTGGCAAAATTAGCATCATCACCTAAAGCAGCTGCCAACTCATTAAGAGTATTAAGAGTTGTTGGGGCAGAGTCTACTAGATTAGCTACTTGTGTAGTAACATATGTTTCTGTGGCATAACCTGTAAGATCTGTAGAGTAATTAGGTATATTCAATACTCCGTTTACATATGTAGCGGCACCGTTTGTTCCAGTAGTTGTAATACTAATAGCAGCTCTTGCTCTAGCTGTTGTAAAGTAAAGGTTACCACTTTCCGTTATCTGACTAGTCAGATAGTCTCCTGTCTGACTAGTTACTGCACCAATTCTTCCAAATACAGAAGTTACCGCACTTTCTGACGCGGTAAGCTGATCTACAGTAGCAGTAGATATCTGACCATCTGGACCAGCTACTAATACGGTTGTACTAGTGCCAGGTATAGTAGGTATATTTTTTAGATATACCCCTGACGGTAGATGCAGATTATACTGACCATCTATATTAAAGAAGTTATCCATCAAAGAATTTTATTAATGTACTGGTGGTCTATCAGGTGCAACAATAGTATCATAAGGATTAGATACTGTATTTAGAATACGGTAATTACCAATACTTGTTGCGGGTGTAAATGTAGCCAAAGAGATAACTGTATAAGCTATCAAAAGTGCTACAATAAATCTAATAGATTGTCTGTAAGAAATTGTGTAAGTCATATATTATAGTTTATGATGGTGTTCTACCTTGTAAAGCTGCTCCAATAGTACTAAGATCTCCAGTTGATAAATAAGAATTATATATTGCTACATAACTAAAGTCTGCATTTATCCAGTTGTTATAACGTAATCCTAAAAAGAATCCCCAACCACTAAGACCTGTTATACTACAAGAAGTAGAAGCTCCTGCTCCTGAATAAAGCGTTGAGTTTTTATATACATGAACTTGTTGGGAAGTTCCGTTAGATCTTAAAAAATAAGTTGACCATGCTCCTATGCCTGTATTAGAAGGATAGTTTAAATAATCAAATCCATTGCTTCCACAGTTAAGATCTCTCCATACTGAAGATCTACTATTATCTCCATCTAAGTACCATGATAGACCTTGAGTGTCACTACCATGACCAAGTATACCAGGATAGTTACCATTATAAGAATAACCTTTAGGTTTCATATGTACTACAAAAGTAAAAGATGCAGTACCTGTTGGTTTAAGAGCATCTGGTATTCTTACTGAAAGTTGAGCACTAGATCCAGGTAAATTAAGAAATCCAGATCCACTATACCCACTAACTGTTGTAGCAGATCCATTACCAGTACCTGTACTAAAGGTTCCATTATTACCATTACCGCTAAGATCCGCTATACTTGTTCCACTATTAGAATAGTAACTAGTTCTTGAAAAGTCAAAAATAAGCTGGGGAGAACCATAAATATAAGCTCCAGTACCAGTATAACCATAGAACTCACTCATAGCATCTGGTGTAGATTTACCAGCTGCAGCACTAAGTGTTCTCAGACTATATGAACTACTGCCTAGTTCTGTTTTAATTTGACTTATGCTTATAGCACCACTACTTTGTAAGGCCATCTAATTTATTTTTAAGTTCTTCAATTTGTTTCTGTTGTTCTTTAACGGCTTCAATCAATACTGCAGTAAGACCTTGATATCTTACTGACATGAATCCATCATCATTAGTTCTAGCCAACTCAGGCAGTACTTTTTGCACCTCTTGGGCAATCACACCTACGTCCTCTTTAATATTAGCAAGGGGATCTATAGTATTCCAGTCAAATCTATAACCAGTAAGACTCATAACTTTTGAAAGAGCATTAGGAATTATTTCCTTAACTTTCTTTAGTCTAGCATCAGAAGGAGAACCATAAGCCACAACATCACCACTAGATGTAAGAGTACCAGATGCATTTATTTCAAGTCTTATTGAACTATTTACACTAAATAATAATTTATCACTAGAACCATTATGGGTATATGCTATACGACCTACTATAGCATTATCAGAAGTATTAACAAAATGCAAACCTTGGTCATATCCGTCTGGACTAGAAAACAACAAATAAGCATGACTATTTCTAGTGATATGAACAACATTATTCATATCACTTGTTGTATAACTTGCACTACCACTATTACCATGTATTCTTAACTGGCAATCCCATTGAGAATCTGTATCTCCTATAGTAGTTTTACCTGTTGAATGCTCATATGCAGCATATGTCCTAACGCCAGGTTCTCTAAATATAAAGTTATCATTGCTATGATACCATGCCCAGTCTCTATTATTAGAAGCTCTAGAACGTATAGTATAATCATTACTTGGATGCTTAAACACCGCAGCTTCAGTATCTGAACTTCTAGCTGTTACATACACACCACCAGCAGGTATCTCTAGTTGACCGTTATAAACAATTGCATTCTGTCTTCCATCAGTAGATATCCACTGTGTATGATGTGGAGAACGAGGCATATCTACAGAAGAACTACTATGATTTGTATAAGTAAATGGTCCGTGAGTCATACTCAAATCTGAATACTTAACTTTTACTGTATAGTACTTTCCTGCACCACAAGACGGATTAACTATTAGTTTTAAAACATAGTTATTTGCAGGGTCATCACCATAAACACCACGCAATCCATATTGGTTAGTACCATTCCATAGACCAACATTATTATCAGAACCTGCTGATGCTACCAAGTTTGACGATATTCTATCTCCTACCCATACTATCCACTTTTTATACTCAACATATCCTGCAGGAGTATATCCACGATGTGAACCAAATACTTCAATTTCTATAAAACTTCTGTAACTTCCTCCACCACTTAGCGTTCCAATAGTGTATATCCTTGCTTTTTCTGTACATGAAGGATAATCATCAGGAGTTGATATATTACCACTATATTCAGTAGTAGGAACTGTACCTGTACTATGCCTTAAATAAGTATTTGTATCTAACCCCCCAGAAGATATAGTTACATTTAATGCTTGCGATATTGTTAGTCCTAAAGCATTATCCCCCCTTCTAATCTCATAGTTTTCTGAATTATATGTACCTACTAACCATTTATCTACTCCATTATGTTTATATCTTACTCTAACATCTGCACCGCTTGTAGTATCCATTGAAATCAAGCAGTTATCAGATGATATTAAATTAAGAAGTCCATAACCACCAACATGAGATCCTTTAACATGAAGTATGCCATTTGCTGATGTATCACCTATTGCAAATCTTCCTCCGTTGTTAATATAGTTTGTTTCTGTAGAATTAGCTGTAAAGTCATGCGTAGTTGTACCGTTAGACTTAAGTTTTATGTAGCCTACTTCAGAGCTACCTGAAGTTCTATCACCCATTTCAATAAATGTATAACTTGGACCTGCCATGTTAAGTCTTGGAGAATCAAGACCCGTACCGTTTATTGTTAAAGTTCCTGTAGTTGTAAAGTTTACATAAGACCTAACCTCATCTGATTTAAAGCCTATAATCTTAGTCCATCCTGATGAATATATACCAAATGCTCTACTAGAACTTGTATGAATACCCATTCCGTATCTTCCAAATACTCCATTTGTAGTATTTGCTTTAATAATACCTTCATCCCATCCATTAGAAGTATCAGCTGCTCCAAATCTTACATATGGCCATTCAGTAGTATCAGCATTTGTAAATGGAAACTGTACATAAGTGCCACTTAAATATACACTACCGTTAAATGTTACATTAGAACTTGTCGACGCTCCTCTTCCTGTAACTGTAGCTAAAGTATCAGTCAAAGAAGTTATAGCATATGAACTTATATTACCACTATGTAATAACCTATACCAACTACCCCAAGTACCCGCACTATCTCTATGACGTAAAGCAAATATACCAGTAGGATCTACATCAGTATAAAATTGTGTTACATATCCACCACCTGTCCATCTCCAAGCTTGAATATAACCATCTCCACCACCAGTAGAAGATGTTACAATATAACTAGCTGTTTGATTAAAACCCGGGAATGCATCATTTTCTGCAACAGCTGTGGTGTTCATCACTTGAGAACCTGTAATACTAATACCCCACGTACCACTTGCTCCACCACCTGTTAAAGTTGGAGAGTAAGAGTTATAGTTTGCTTCATGAAGTACAGCTCTATATACAGAACTAATATATAACTTTAAAGAACCAATACTAGTTGTTCCTTCAGGTGCAGCACTTGTTGCATATATTCTTAATTCATTAGTTGGTTGATGATAATATACTCTAGCAGAACCACTACCAGCACCTTGATAGTATAATCTAAAGTCATTAGAATCAGTATTATAAATATTTACAGCACCTGATAATGTAATAGCCGTGCTTGTTGTTGCACCACGACCAGTTACAGATGCCAAAGTATCTGTTTCTGTGTAAGAACTTAACTTACTATTTAACTGAGTTTGAATAGAGCTAGTAACACCTTTTACATAACTAAGTTCTGTAAGAGATGGATATGTTGCTGTCAAAAGAGAACTAATAGTACCACCACTCCAATACGCAATAGTATCATCGGTACCTGATAAAGTACCTAATTGTTTGCCACTAGCGTACACCATTTTATTACCAGTAGCAAAAGTTGTAACTTCTATGTTTGTAGCTGTTAGCAAACCACTAACTGTTATGCCCGCAGTTGTTGTAGCTCCTCTAGATGTAACTGTAGCAAGAGTATCTACTTCAGTATAACTAGTAATAAATGCAGGAGCACCTGTAATTTTAGACCATGCTAAAGTTGTAATCCAAGAAGGATTAGAGTATGTACTAGTAGTATATACTAAACTATCTGTAATACCGTATCCTGCTATAGTAGTAGGGGTACCTGTTACTTTAGACCATGCTACATCTGTTATCTGAGCATTTCCTACAGAAGAAAGAGTAGCTAAAGATCCAAGCCCAAGGTTGGTACGACCATACCCTTGCTGAGTAGACGTAAGACCTTGAGTATTAATATCTATTCTTAGTCTGTTACTAAGAGCCGTAGATACTGTAGTAGCAAAGTTTGGATCGTCACCAAGAGCTGCCGCTAATTCATCAAGAGTATCAAGTAAACCAGGGGCTCCTGATACTAGATTATTAATTTGAGTAGATACATATGACTGAGTTGCATAAGAGTTAGCAGTTAAATAAGTTCCTACGCGGGCGTCTGTGTAATACAGATTGGTGCCTTCTACCAGATTAGTTGTACTCTTAGTAGCAAGTCTTGTATCAAAGTCACTATTTACTCTAGCAGTAGTATAGTAAAGATTGGTACCTTCAGATAAATTAGTAGTTGACTTAGCTGTAAAAGCTGTATCAAAACGAGCCTGGGTATAATATAAGTTTGTACCCTCAGCTACGGCTGTGGTATTAAGAGTTTGGAAAGACTTGTCTCCTCTCCAGTACTGAGATGTGGTACCCGCTGTAATAGCTGGTTCACCACCTAGTCCTGATAATGTATAAGTAGGTACATTAAGTGTATTACTTACCAGTGTTGCGGAACCACTTGACCCTGTAGCAGTAAGAGTAAGAGCCCCTTGATAGCTAAGTCCGGTAACATAAGTACGAACCCAAGAAGTACTTGGGATCTTATTTGTGTTATCAGAACTATGCGGGTTCTCTCCTACAGTAAGGGTAGCCGGTAGTACTACA
>Ga0315909_10006018_pt1 | contig 13784 bp, 16 predicted proteins | sample LakEriMetagenome_11_FD_203527 | JGI IMG/M metagenome (GOLD analysis project Ga0315909, IMG submission 203527) | Freshwater fungal communities from buoy surface, Lake Erie, Ohio, United States - Buoy 2 MA125 | ecosystem: Environmental > Aquatic > Freshwater > Lake | place: USA: Lake Erie, Ohio...
CGGCGAGACGTGGTTTCGATCGCAGCGGCGCGAGCATCTGGCGACGGAGGTTTCGTATCAGCCCACCGTCGGACTCACCCGCACCGTCCGTGCGACGGTCGTGGTGGGCCAATGGGAATCGGTGGATTCTTCCGGACAGATTCTCCGGACGGAAACCCGCGACTTCCTCGTGGACACTACCGACCTAGCCCAAGATCCAAAGAAGGGCGATCGGATTGTCTACGGCGACGTGAACTATGAGGTGATGGTTCCTCCCGGTGCCCAGCACCATTGGCGATGGTCCGATCGAAACGAGACTCTAAGGCGGATTCACACAATGGTCGTGTCTGGTGCTTCGGCCGCCGCGAATGACACGCTCCTCGTGCGTGCGGTCGGCTCGTCCACGGCCGCGGCGATCACCGACGCTGAGATCGTCGCCCAGCTCACGCTCGACCTCGGCACTGGTCGTAGTATTTCGCAGCAGGTGACGGCGGCAGCCGCCTACCTCTACATCGTGCTGCCGGATTCGTTCGGTGCCCCGCTGGTCTCTGTGAACGGTTTCCGTGTCACGGCGTTCCAGACAACCTCCCGGTCGATCACGTTCAGCGGCCAGACCTCCAAGCCCTACACGATCTACCGCTCGACCTACCCCGTGACCGGCAGCGTTCTCGTGGAGGTGGCGTGATGGCTGGCATCCAGGGGACCAACGTCGTCGCCCCGATCGTGCCGCTGGACACGGCGGACGTGCACCCGACGCACGAGGCACTCTACGGCAAGGGTGGCTATCGGACTGTCGCCACCACTGTTGAGCGCGACGCGATCCCGGCGGCTCGCCGCGAAGCAGGGATGCTAGTGCACGTTGTTGCCGATAGCACGGCATACCGGCTCTCTGCGGATCTGACGACATGGACCGTGTTCAACACCGGAGGCGGATCGTCGGCATGGGCCGACATCACCGGCAAGCCCTCGACGTTCGCGCCTTCGACCCACGCGGCCACGCACGGCAGCGGCGGGGCCGACCCGATCACGGTGGCTCAATCGCAGGTGACGGGGCTGACGACGGACCTTGCTGGTAAGGCGGCCACCAACGCCCCCACATTCTCCGGCGAGGTGGTTTTCGCAGACGGCGGTTCGGCCGTCACCGCCACGATCAACGGGGGATCGATCAAGGCTGACGCCCTCTGGTTCATCGACGACGGGCCATTTTCGCGACAGCGGTCGCCCTACACGAACACGGAAAAAGACAAGCTCGCCGGCATCGCGACGGGGGCCACGGCCAACGCCACCGACGCCCAGCTCCGCGACCGCTCGACCCACACCGGGACGCAGGCCGCGGGCACGATCACCGGCCTCGCCGCATCGGCCACGACTGACACGACCTCGGCGACGAACATCACGACCGGAACGCTCCCGGCGGCTCGCCTGCCGGCGACCACGGTCACGGCCTCGGCCTACGGGTCGGCGTCCAGCGTGGCGACGTTCACTGTGGGGGCCGACGGCCGGCTGACGGCTGCCGGCTCGACGGCGATCGCGATCGCTGCCGGGGCCGTGTCGGGCCTTGGCGGTGCCGCAACGCTCAACGTCGGCACCTCGGCCGGCACGGTGGCGGCCGGCAACGACGCGCGGTTATCTGATTCCCGAGCCCCGTCGGGGGCCGCCGGCGGTGACCTGACGGGAACCTACCCGAATCCGACGATCGCGGCCGGGGCCGTCGTGACGGCCGACCTGGCCGACGGAGCCGTGACGCTCGTCAAGACAACCGGCGTCCAGAAGGCGATCACCAGCGGAACCGCAGCCCCGACCGGCGGCAGTAACGGCGACATCTACCTCCAGTACCCGGCGTAACCATGCAAGCACTCGTTGCAGAGCTATCGCGACCAGAATATGCCGGCCTCTCGCACGAGCAGGCCGCGGCCACCGTGAACGCCAAGCGCGTGAGCGTTCGCAAGCCGGTTCCGACGTGGGCCGTTCGGCAGGCAGCAATCGAGGCCGGCTACTGGGCGGCACTTGTAGAGGCCAGGGAGTCGCCATCGCCGGAGCTGCGGCGCCTCGCGCTCAACACGCTGGCATGGGTCGACGACCAGAGCGGCGTGATCCAGCTCGTAGACATGGATCGCCCCGCAGTCGTCGCCCTTCGTGCTGCTCTCGTCGCTGCCGCGGTCTGTTCGCAGCAGCAGGCCGACGCTTTATCGGCACTGGCCGACGCGAGCGTCCCGTGGACGCAGTCGGCCGGACTGCCGGAAGTCGGAATCGGACTCGTCATCAACGCCAGGAGGCAGATCGGTGCCTGACATCAAAGTCGCATACGGAACGGCGTCCGACGCCACGATCACGCTGGCGTCACTCGCAAGCGACACGAACCTACTGGCCGGCCGCGAGTCGGCAGAGATCGTCAACACCTCGACGCTAGCCCTCGACTACCTGGTGAGCGGCAAGGTCCGCAGCGGCACCAGCCCGACCGCCAGCCGAGCGATCGAGGTCTGGGCCGTGGGCTCGTGGGACGGCACCAACTGGCCCGACGTGTTCGACGGGACCGAGTCGGCCGAGACCATCACCTCGGCAGACATCAAGTCGTCGATCTGCCGCCTTGTGGCGTCGATGGCAACCAGTGCCACGTCGAACGTCGACTACCACTTCGGGCCGGTCTCGATCGCGTCCCTGTTCGGTGGAGTCGTCCCGCCGAAGTTCGTGCTATTCACGACCCACTCGACCGGCGTCGCGCTCAACAGCACGGCCGGGAATCACCAGATCAGAATCCTTCCCGTCTACGAAACCGTCGGATGATCCAACGATACGCCAACCTGCGGCGCGGTCTCGTAGGGGCGTGGTGTCCGTCCGTCAGCGGCGGCGGCCCGACCGTTCCTGACCTGTCTGGCTATCGACGCAACGCCACGGCAACGGGCGTGCCGTTCGTGGCCGCCGGGTCTGGGCTGTCGGCCCTACTCAATACGGCGTCCAGCGGTTCCCAGGAGTTGGTGATACCGTCTTCCGTGTCGATCGTTGCAGGCGACTACACGCTGTCGATGTGGGTCCGCGTCAACGCATACAACGGCACATACTGCACGCTTTTTGAGAAGTTCTCCGGGGGCGTCAGAGAGTTTGGCTTTTTCTTCGACGGCACTGGCGCGGCGTCGTACGCCGAGGTCGGCGGATCTCCATCGGTGTTGAGCGGTTCACAAGCTGGCTCGTTTTCGCTTGGTGTGTGGCAACACTTCTCCATGGTTCGCATCGGCGTGCGGACGACCTTCTACCGAAACGCGATCGCGCGAGGCATCGCAGACAACATCGCAGGAACAGCGACCGTGTCGGCGGCCTGGTCATTCGGGCAGAGCCCGAGCGGAGTTACCAAACCCAATGCCAACTACGACGACATCCGGTTCTACACGCGCGCGCTTCGTCCCGCGGAACTGGCAACGCTCGCCTCCGCTCGTGGCGTCGGGCTCGCGCCTATGAGGACGCGGCGGCCGTCCGTTGGCTCCGTCTTCTACGTCAACGTCGGCGGGACGTGGAAGACCGCAAAGTCGTGGATCAACGTCGGCGGGACGTGGAAGGCCGGCACGCCGAAGACTCGGGTCGCGGGGGCGTGGAAGTGACGCAGCGCGTCGAACGCTGGACGCCGCCACGGATGACAGTGTTTTCCGCATGAAATCCCGGGGTTTACGCCCCGGGGTATTTCGATAGCCTAGTCGGTGAACGGGTGAACACCATGATTGAACACCTTCACCGAATCGCCGCCCACGCCTACTACGTTGGCGAGGAAGCCGCTGGCCGCCGGGCGTGCGAACGCCTGCTCCGGCTGCCGTTGTCGCCGGAGAAGGAGGAGAAGGTCCGGGCGAATCGGACGTGGTACACGCAGACGCTGCGGGAGCTTGGCGTTCGTTCCACATTCCAGAAAGTGGAATGCGAGCCGGCATCCCCCGGCTGGTCACTGTTCAACCCGTGCGTGGTGATGCACGACGGGCGGATGATGGTCAACGTCCGCTCGAGCAACTACCAGATCGTGGACGGCCGGTATGTCATGCCGCCGGAAGATCGCGAGACGATCAAGACCCGCAACTGCTTGTGGGATTCTTCCAGCGAGCAGGCCACCTACTGGTCGGCCGACTACGAGACGACCGGCTACCCCGTCGAGGGGCTCGAGGACGTTCGCCTCAACTCCGTGGATGGCGAGTTGATCGCATCGGCCACCTGCCGCAACTGGTCGGGCCTCGACGGGACTTGCCGTATCGCCGTCGGGAAACTGGAGAGAATCGACCGAATCCACGATCTCCGCTGCCACGCCAGCATCGACGGCCGGCACGAGAAGAACTGGATGCCGATCACCGGACGGAAAGAGTTCGTCTACCACTGCAGTTACGAAGGCCGGACGTGCCTCGTGCGTGAAGAGGACAACGACTGGACCGTGACGGCCCACGCCGAGGCTCCGCTGGTCGCCCGGGGCTTCCGCGGCGGGTCGCAGCTTGTCGAGCACCCGTGGGCTCCGGGCTTGTGGTGGGCGATCGTCCACGAGGTCGCCGTCTCCGGTGGCCGCCGGGTCTATGAGCACCGGTTCGTGACTTTCGACGAAGGGCAGGACTGGAAAATCGTCCGGGTGTCCCCGCCTTTCGCGTTTCGCGAATCGCGAACGATCGAGTTCTGTGCCGGCTTGTGCGTGAACGACAGCGACTCGCTGATGGCATCGTTTGGCGTCAATGACGCCGAGGCGTGGTTAGCCCGAATCCCGATTGCCGACGTGGTCAATATCATGGGTGACGCATGGGAGTGACGACCTCAGCAGCTTGGACCGAAACCGTCCGCCGTGCCCTTGAAGGCAACTGGCGGGAGGATGATTGGTTCGGCTGCGACTCACGGGTGATCTTCCATTACGCCATGAAGGGCGAGATTTTCCGCCGGTACAAACCCCGCCGCGTGATCGAGATCGGCACCCGCTGCGGTTACTCGCTGCTGACGTTTCACAAGGCCGCCCCGGGTGCGAGTTATCTGTGCATCGACGGGGCGATGGATGCCGACTCATACGACTGCCTCGCCCACTGGCGGCGGCTGGTGGAGCGGCACGAGATCGACGCTGACCTGATCGTGGTGGATTCGCACGCGATCAAGTCTCTCCCGCCGGCCGACTTCGCCCACATCGACGGCGATCACTCCTACGAAGGTGCCCTGGCCGATCTCCGGCTGGTGGCCGCGAGCAAAGTGATCCTGGCGGACGATTGCGACAACCAGGCAGTGAAGGCGGCGGTGGAGCAGTTCGCCCGGGAGCAAGCCTGCACGGTGGAGTATTTCGATGATGGCTTGAGGAAGGGGGCGGTGCTGACATGAGCCTCATGGAGCAGCTCGAGAAGCGTGGCGACCTGTGGTGGCCGAAGGCCGACCACGGTTGCTGGGAGTGGATGCACGCCGACGCCGGGCTGCCGGACGCACTCATGGCTCACTGCCAGCGGTTCCGCACGGCGATCGTGGCGGGGGCGAATGCAGGCTTCTACATCGCGGCCTATGCCTCCCGGTTCGAGCGGGTGATCGCGGTCGAGCCGGAGCCGGTCAACTTCCTGGCACTCACGCTGAACTGCCCGCAGCCCAACGTCATCAAGGTGCAGGCGGCACTTGGGAACGTCCGCGGCGATGTCGGCGTGCGAACTGACCACGAGGGGAACTGCGGCGGTTTCTACGTCACCGATAGTGGCTTGATTCCGGTCTTGCGGATCGACGATTTTGCTGCCGAGGTCGATGCAATCCACCTGGATGTTGAAGGCTACGAGGCTGCGGTGCTCATTGGTGCCGACAAAACGATCGCCGAAAACCACCCGACGGTCATGGTTGAGTCGATCGGAAACGGCAACCGTTTCGGATACTCCGGCGAGCACGTTCCGCTGATGCTTCTGTCCGGCGGCTACACGGTTGCCGAGAATCTCAAGCACGACACGATCTACAAGTGGGGTGGTGCGTGAGAATCGCCATCTACGCCCTCGCCAAGAACGAAGCCCACAACGTCGAGCGGTGGGAGGCATCATGCCGGGATGCCGACTATCGGGTTGTGACGGACACCGGCAGCACGGACGGCACCGTGTCGATGCTTGAGGCCGCCGGCGTGTCGGTGGCCCACGGGGCTCCGATCCCGTGGCGTTGGGACGATGCCCACAACCTTTCGCTGATGCACGTCCCTGCCGACGTGGACGTGGCGATCCGGCTTGACCTGGACGAAGTGCTAGACCCGGGCTGGCGGGAAGCGTTGGAGCGGGACTGGAAGCCGGAGACGACGAAGCTCCGCTACTGGTACTGGTGGTCGAACGAGGTGCGGTTCCGCTGCGATCGGGTTCACTCCCGGCACGGGTATCGGTGGAGCGGGGCCACCCACGAGGGACTCGTCCGGTGGTCTGGCGATGAGGTGCAGACCTACTCCGATGGTCTGGTCATCCGTCACCACCGGCAGCCCGACAAGAAACACCGCACCGACCTGGAGTTGCTACGCCGGGCCGTGGCCGAGAATCCGACCGACGCCCGGATGGCGTGGTATCTCGCCCGGGAGTTGGACTACGCCGGGGACAAGGATGCCGGGGCGGCGTTCGCCGCCTATCTCAAGATGCCTGGCGGGGCACCCAACGAACGGGCCTATGCCCGCCGGTCGCTGGCGAGGCTGGATCCGAAGGGCGGCAACCTGCACATGCTGGCGGCCATGCTTGAGGCACCGCTGGAGCCGGAGCCTTACGTCCACGTCGCCAACCTCGCCTGGAAGAAGCGGGATGCCGCGGCCACGCTGCACTTCGCCCGGCAGGCGATCAACTGCAGCGATGAGAATCGCACGCATACGAGCGATCCGGAGTGCTATGGCGACTACCCCGCCGCCATCGCCTATTCGGCAGCCCATGCGTTGGGCCTGTACGACGAGGCTCTCGCATACGCCCGCCTAGCAGTGGAGCGGAACCCCGCGAGCACGGTTCACGCAAAGAACCTCGCGGCACTTGAGACAATGACATCGGAGGACGGCCCGAAGCCGTGACCAAATGGAAGCCATTGAAATACTGATCGCCGACTCGCTCGCCAGTAGCCTCTCGCTCGCGCGGTTCGGCGGTGCGATTGAGACGGTGGATGCGATCCGCACCTACGTCCCCGACTACACCACCGAGGAGCTTGCCGACCTCAAGGTGTCGGTAGTTCCAGGCGGCACCGAAGTCAGCCCGCACACCCACGGGGCAGACTTGTTCGAGATCGAGGTTCACGTCGTGCTCGGGAAGAAACTCAGCACCGACGCCGAAATCGACGACATGATCGAGCTGCGGACGAACATCGTGGACGCCATCCGCTCCAAGAAGCTGCCGGCTGGTGCAACGACGATGCCCCCCGGCGTGGCGTGGATGAACGTCACCAACGCCGTGACCTACGACCGGGATCAGGTGACGGGGGCACGGGTGTTCTTAGCGGACATCGCCGTGACCTACCGCTACGCAAGCGCGAAGGTGTAGCCATGATCCCTCGCGTCCCGGGCTTTGTGCCGCAGGTTCCGTCCATCGGGATGAAGGCGTCGGTCGATTTGTTTTTCGACCGGACGGCGATCCGCAACGCCATGTCGGCGATGGATCACGCCGCCTTGTTCAAGTCTGGCGGTCTGATTCGTGACCGGGTTCGGCGGATCATCAAGCGGCGAGGGATGGCACGAATCCCAACGAAGATTCGGGATAACTTCCCCGGGGCTGGCATCCAAACGCTGATGAGCATGGGTGTGCTTGGGAAGACATGGGTGCAGAGTGGCAAGGCAGGGCGTCGAATCATTCGTGAGGTGCAGAATCCGCCGCACTCTCCAGCCGGCAGTCCGCCGTTCACTCACACTCCGGAGTCTGGCCACCCGCAAAGCTACCTCGGGTTCCGCAAGAACCTCTGGTACTGGTACGACCGATCAACGCATTCGTTGGTCGTCGGCCCGTCCAAGAAGGGCCGCATGATCCCGTATCTCCACGAGTTCGGCGGGACCCTGAAACTCAAGACGTGGGTGTTCGTGCCGCAGATCAAGACGAAGCGGGGCGGCATGAAGAGTCCGATCATCATGCGGCTGCCGGCAGGCCAGCAACCGACCCATGCGGCCCACTGGAAGCCCATGCGGGGGTTCGAGCACAAGTCCACCGTGTACCCCGCCCGGCCGTTTATGAAACCGGCGATGGAGCACTGCATCGCCAACGGCTCGATCGCCCGTGCATTCGAGGGGAAGTTCAAGAGTTCGGCCGGTTCCCGCAGCGGGTTCACCGTCAGCCGCGGATAGCCAACTGGTATACTGACGTTCAGGTGGCACGCGCCCCCGAAAACGCACAGGAGCACTCCGAAAATGCCCGTCGCTCACACCTATCGGCTCGGCAAAGACCAACTGTTCTCGTTCGGCAGCATGATTACGAACGTGAACGTGAAGGATGTCACGATCACCCGTGAGACTTCCGCCGAAGCCGAGGTGACGACCCGGGGCAGCGAGACGATCCAGGAGTTCGTCCCCGTCCGTTGGAACAGCACGATCGAGGTTGTGTGCTTCGATCACACGGCCCCCATCCACGGCACCGGCGTTGTGTCGATCGGCGTTACCGGCAGCCTCGCGACCGGCCTCTACTACGTCAACAACGTGGGCGAGCCGCAGGTGGTGGACGGTGCGATCGAATACTCGATCACGCTCAAGCGGCTGGCCGGGGTGCAGGTGTCCTGACCTGACCACGGAGTGACTGATGTCCGCCGCCATCACCTACGTTCTCGGGAAGGACTGCGTCCTTACGATCGAGAGCAAGGAGATCAAAGGCGTTTCGGATGTCAGCGTCCGCGAGACGACGACCGAGATCGACGCCACCGGGTTCAACCACTTCTCCGGCTCGACGGCGATCGTCGGGCGGACGATGGAAGTCCTGCTGTCCGTGCCCGACTTGAAGGTGGCGAGGGAACTGCTTGCCCTGCGGTGGGCGGAGAGGAAAGCCGGCACGACGAGCCTCTGGCTGCAGCAGATCGTGGAAGTGGAGCTAAGAGGCGGGCTGTTTCAACTCACCGGAGGATTCACCATCCACGAGATCGACGGCGACGAGTTGCTGGACGGGGCGATCATTCCGCGGTTTGCCCTGCGGCAGTGGAGCCAGCCGACCTCCTCAAATCCGCCGATCCCCACCGGGCCGACCGGAGCCACCGGAACCTAATCCAATGCACACCTTCACCGACAAGGCTGGCCGATCGTGGGACTTGGAGGCGACCTACGCTTCCTACGCCCGGGTGAAGTCACACACAGGCGTAAGCCTCTTTGACCTCGCCACCGAGGAGCGGAAGAGTCTGCAGCAGCTTGCCGACCCGTTCGTTCTTGGACAAGTCATCTGGTGCATGATCGAGCCGCAGGCCACGACCCGGGGGCTCACGCCCGAGCAGTTCTACGAAGCCTTTGACGGCGAGACACTCGAGCGGTCGTACAACGCCCTTGTGGATGAGATGGTTTTTTTTTGCCCGACCCGAGCACGGAAGGTGCTGACGCTGGCGGTGCAGAAGGTGAGGGAAGCGGACGCGGTCGCCGACAAGATGGTGGACGAGCGGATGCCGGAGATCGGGAAGGCGATCGACGAGGAGCTGGCCCGCTGGACGTGTGGAGCCTTGGCTACGAACTCGCCGGCGTCATCGGCGTTCACCCCGGCCCCTGGTCCCTCCGCGAGCTTCTCGCCGCAGTCAAAGGTCGGCAGCGAGAGTTGTGGAACCACACCAGTAGCCTCCTCGCCCAGCTAGCAGAGATCCACCGCGACCCCAAGAAACGATCACGCCCATACGATGCCGCCGAAATCCACCCGATGAGCGGGAGGAAGAAAGTGGTGAAGACGGTCAGCACTGACGAGTTGAGGGAAATCCTATGAGTGCCTCCGCAGTCCGTGCCGGCAAGGCATTCATCGAGATCAGTGCGAACGACGACAAGTTCACCCGCACGCTCAAGAAGACCCAGCATTCGATCGTCCGGCTGTCGAGCACGTTGAAGCGGGCCGGGACGGGCATGGCAATCGGCGGTGCTGCGATGGGGCTGCCGATGCTCTTGGCGGCACAGTCGGCCGCCAAGTTCCAGGATTCGCTCTTGGAGTTGAAGGGTGCCACGTCCGACCTGTCGGACGACGGGCTGGCAAAGGTGCGGGCGGAGGCTCTCAGGCTGTCTCGCACGATGGGCATCTCTGCCACGCGGGTCGCCCAGGCGTTCACCCTGCTCATCAAGGCCGGTATGCCGGTCGAGGAAGTTCTGGCTGGTGCCGGTCGCTCGGCGGTTGAGTTTGCCCAGGTGAGCGGCGTCGAGGCCGCGCAGGCGGCCGAGTTTATGAAGGTGGCGATGAACGTGTTCGGCGGGTCAGCCGCCGATGCAGCCAACACGCTGTCCGCCGCCGCAGACTCCAGCGAAACGTCTATCGCCTCCATGATCGAATCGTTCGCCCTGGTGGCGAGCGTAGCGAAGGGAACCAACCAATCCCTGTTCGGCCTGTCGCAAGGTCTGGCGATTCTCGCACGCTACGGCATCAAGGGCGAAGAGGCTGGCACCGGCATCAAAACGCTGCTGGTGAAACTGCTGGCCCCAACGAACGAGGCGAGGGAAGCCCTGGCGACTCTCGGTATTTCGATGGAGTCGCTGGTCGATCAGCAAGGCAAACTCCTGCCCCTTGCCCAGATCGCAGAGATCTTTGCTCAGTCCATGAAGAACATGGACAAGTCGGCCCGCGACGCCATGCTCACCAACGAGGCTCTCGTCAAGGTGTTCGACGTTCGTGGCATCCGTGTCATCCATGCGTTTGCGGAGCAGGGAAAGCAGGGCTTCGACAAGATGGCCCGCTCCATGGACCAGGCCCGCACGGTGGCCGAAAAGTTCAAGATTGCGATGTCGCAACTCACTGGAGTTGGCGAGTCATTGAAGGCGGTTGTTGAGCGGCTCGCGATCGCGTTTGCCGATAGCGGATTCACAGGCGGGGCACGAATGGCCGCCAACGTCGCCGTCTGGATCATCGACAGCTTTGCGTGGATGCTGTCCAACATCCCCGGCCTCTCGCTCGTCCTTGGTGGCTTGGCCGGGGCTTTGTTTGCCGTCGGTGCCGCTGCGCTTGGTGCCGGCATTCTGCTGCAGGCCGTCAACTTTGCCTTGGGCGGATACCTGACCTACACGGTGACAGCGACAGGGTTTACCACTGACTGGAGTATGGCGATATATGGGCTTGGCAAAGCCCTGAAAGCACTCCGCGTTGCCTTACTCGCCATCCCCGGGATCGGCTGGATTGCTGGGGCGATCGCCGCGGTCGGCGGCTTGATCGCATTGTCGAAGTTGGCGGCTTGGGAAGCGTCGTCTAACGCCATCGAGCTTGCCAACCGAAAGCCCGTGCGAAGCAGCGAGAGTCGAACTGCCATGAACGCGGGCGGTGCGGCTGGTGGTGGTCGATCGGCGATTGGCGGCGGCGAAGCCGTCGGCACATTCTTCGGCGGCGTCGCCTCCCGGCTCGCCATCGGACCTGCCCTTTCGGTTGCCGAAGAGACGGCAAACAACACCGCACGGGCGGCCGACGGCATCGACGAGCTGGTGAACGCCACGAAGGTCGTCCCTAATGCCGGGGCACTCCGGGCCGGGATCGCCTCAGGCGGCCCGGTGGCTGCTTCGGGAGTGGCGGCCACGAGCGATCGGGATTTGATCTCCGCCGCCGAGCGAACGGCGATGGCCACGGAAGAAGCAAACAGCCTGCTCCGCAGGATGGCCGAAGGCTACCACGCCGGCGTCGCATTCCAATGAGGTATTTCGATGCCCACGTTCCCAGCGAATGACATCGAGCGGGTTGACTCCGGCACCGGGCAGCTCTCCACAAGCACCGACGGCCTGGTGTCCCGGGATGTCACTCTCCGGTGGCTGGTCCACTCGATCGAAAACTACGTCGTCGCTGAAGAAAAGGCGAAGACGCTGGCCCCGCTCGAGTACGACGGCCACAAGCGAACGTCGCTGATTCCCCGGCCCGTCGGGAACGGCTGGTACGAGATCGAGGCCACCTACGGCAACGCCGGCGTGGACGTGTACCCGGAAGGGTATGGGATCAAGAACGACGACGTGACGATGATCCCGGCCGGGCTGTCCGTGGACACGACCGGCGGAACGGAACATATCACCACGGCGTGGGTGGACAACGACGGCGACAAGCCGATCGTCACCGGCTATGCGGCCGAGGGCGAAACCGCCCCCGACTCCGAGGGTGCGATCAACGTATCCGGCGGCAGGGTCGGTGGCGTTGACGTGACCGTGCCATCGTTCCAGTGGACCGAGACGTGGCTGGTGCCAGCGTGGTATCTGGTGAACGGCAAGAAGCCGGAGCAAGCCGCAACCACATCCGCCGGCAATCCCGCCCCGACGGTGCCCTACGGCATCACGCTGGCAAACATGAGAGGCTCCGTGAACAAGGAGGCTTTCCGGTCGTTCCTCGCCGGAGAAGTCATGTTTCTCGGGGCAAAGTTCGATGCCAATCGCACGTCAACGATGGTTCCGGTGTCCTACTCGTTCACCGCATCCCCCAGCCGAACAAACTTCAAGGTAGGCAACGTCAAGGTCGCCAAGAAGGACGGCCAGGACTATATGTGGATTCAGTACGCCGACGCCTCCGCGGGCGGCTCGCCCGTGAAGCGTGCGAAGTACGTCTACGTCGATCAGATTGCCGCCCGGAAGGATTTCGTTTCCCTTGGGATCGGCACGTTCTGGCCGCGGTTCTACCTCGTCGGCGGCGAGACGTTCACGCAGCCGTTTGCTGACGCAAAGAGGGCCAAGGCATGAGCAACCCGCTCCGCTTTGTCCGCCCCGGCGAGCCGGTGAAGATCGCCGCCTCCGCGTGGAACAAGATCGCCGACGCCGCGAAGTTCCACCCTGTCGAGGTGGGCGAGCAGGAATCATTCCCACGCCCGCACTTCACGCTCCGCTGCAAAAACTTCACGACCGGCCCGATGTACCCCGGCGACGTGCTCCAGGTGGACACGATGATCGAGGTGCCGACCGGCGTCACCGGGCCGGCGACGGACTCGTTCTGGTCGTGGCCCGGGGTTGTGGGCCTAGTGCCGGGGCTGACCACCACGACGACGGCATCCTATGCCGTGTTCGTCGAGGCCGTGCCGGCTGGCGACATCGGCAACGCTGCGATCGACGGGGTTGTGCAGTCCCGGGTTCTCCGGCGTTGCACGGGCCACCAATACGCCCGGCCCGTGACCGGCGTGTGCAACTACATGGAGTCGTCCGACACCGGCCCGTTCCGGATCGTGGCGATTGCTCCGACCGGGGTTGCCCCGACGGGGGCCACGGGCGTTGCCCCGCTGGCTCTCCTCATGTTCGGCACCGAGCGGCCGGCGGCATCCATCCCAGGCCACTCCACCGGTGCCACCCAACTCCTCGGCCACGAGCCCGGTGCAACAGGATGCGACACCGGCCTCCAGTGGTATTCCGTGACGGAGTGCAGCGGCACCCCGTCCTACGCCTCGTCCTACTTCCTCTGAGACAACCATGCCCGAAGCATTCGCCAGCCGCGGCTACCGGCTTTCAACCACCGGCACCACCTACGTCGCCACAGGCGTGACCGGGACCACGGGCGTCACCGGGGTGACGCTCGTGCGGTCGATCTCGGTCGCCAACGTGGATCTCTCCAACGCCGCCGCGGTGACTGTGCGGCTGCACCAGGGGGCGACCGGGTACGCCCTGGCGGCCAACGTCAACGTGGCGACCGGCACCCGCTACGAGGTGCTGACGGCACCGCTGGCGGTGCGGCAGGGGGATTCGGTGTCGGCCACGGCGTCGGCGGTTGACCGGCTCGAGGTTGTGGTTTCGTCGC
>Ga0315909_10006020_pt1 | contig 13784 bp, 15 predicted proteins | sample LakEriMetagenome_11_FD_203527 | JGI IMG/M metagenome (GOLD analysis project Ga0315909, IMG submission 203527) | Freshwater fungal communities from buoy surface, Lake Erie, Ohio, United States - Buoy 2 MA125 | ecosystem: Environmental > Aquatic > Freshwater > Lake | place: USA: Lake Erie, Ohio...
ATTCTTCATCGATACAGACAAGTAGTGCACCATATTGTCTATTTTCATAATTGGTTACTTTATTTCTTGCTACTTTGATTTTACAGGCTTCACCTGTCATTGGGTGTGTGTATTTGATATCTTCTTCAGAATATTTTTCTTCTTTAATAATTTTTTTTATCAAATTCACTAATTCTGATTCTGTTAGTCTTATTTTCATATAAGATAAATATCACATATCTTTAGTTTGTTCCAAATCTACCATATATTTTAAAAAATATATAAAATCTTCAGATGTTACAAATTCAAAATGGATTTCTTCAAATATATCTTCCATTTATATTTTTTTAACTTCATATTTATAACCAGAGTCAGAGTTTAACTCAAAAATTTCTCTCATCTCTTCTGCGATTTTTTCAGTGTCAAATTCCCAAATTTCACCTTGACTATTCAATAAGATTACTGGAACTTTTTTTTTGTTTTCTGTTTTGATGTGTTTAACTATTACGTACATATTTTTTTATTTAAACATAATAATTTAAAATAAAATTATCAATTTTTTTTTCTTTTTAAATTAAATAATTCTTGCCGATTTTCTATCAGAACATTTTGGTATTCCGTATCTTGAGTTGGTTTAAATTTTTTTGATTTCAAATTGTTTATAACATCATAATCAATTTCATTATATTTTTCTTTTAATGGTTTATTTTCTTTTTTTGTTATTGAATTATTTAAAAGAATTTTGGCGATACCTTGAGTTAGAACTGTCTTTTTTTGGTTTTTTTTAAATTCTTCGGTTAAGTAACTTGCCGTTTCTTGTTTTTCAATCTCTTTAAACTTTCTTGTTGATAATTTACTTGGGTTTCCATCACCAGTTTTTGATTTACTAATATTCCAATATTTAGCTCTTAACGCGGATCTCATACCAGTATCTTGTCTTCTTGTAAGTTGTTCGTCGTGTAGTCTTCTATACATTAAAATATTATTTGTGAAAAATATTTTTGGTTTTCTTTTATAAATTCTACCCCAGAAGTCACTATCGGCCGCACACATCCAAGGCTCAAAACCATTCATTTCCAAAAACAGACTACGCTTTACACCAAATACACCTTCCGCAAAATCTAATTTCTTTTTTGTTTTTTGGAACATATAATTTCTATTTGTAAAATTAACATATCTAAATTTTATTATGTCAAAGTTTTTAAGTGTTTTTATAATTGTTGATATAAAGTCCTCACCCATTAAATCATCTGAATCAAAAAATGCAATATTTTCAGATTTAGCAATTTTAGCTAATGTATTTTTTATAGTATAAGGACCACCATTTTCATTAAAATAAAAAAACTTTATTTCCGCCGGGAATTTGTTATTTCTAATAAAGTCATATGTTTTTTGACAACCATCAATACCAACTAAAATTTCAATTTTGTAACCAAGTCCAGAAAACATAACAGACCTAAAAGTTTCACCCAAATAATTTATATTATTATAAGTTGGTATTATGATGCTTATATCATAATCACTTTTATTATCATCAATATAATTTTCATTACTTTCAAGTTTAGTTAAAACTAAATTCCAGGGTTTTGGATAAAAAATAGAATGGTCCATTTTAGTTCTGACATAGGAATAATAACTAAGTTTTACCATATAATGAATTTAGTAATAAATATTTTATTGTAAATTTTATTGTTATAAAAACAAAATAGGAACCTAAGCTCCTATTCTGCTAGATAAACTGAACACCTCCCTTTCTTTAGATGGTTTATCCTTATTCGGTAACTACACCAAACAAGTACCTTATAATTTATCCTTTAATAACTTTTTAAGTACGTTCTCAACTAGGGTTTCTTTTTTATTTTTACTTTTTATAGTTTCAGATAATTTTTTTTCAATTCTATTATCTAAAGATTCTTTTTGTACCGTACCTTCTTCTTTATACGCATATTCGTTTCTCCAACTATCATTTAAACAAGTACTTCCAATACCTTTATCAAAACCACTAATTATTAATTTATTGTCAATAGTGTTCTTTAGACCACCCTTTGAGGTGTAAAAATTACCGTTTAGTAATGACACAATTTCTCTCCAGTTCAATTTTTTATTGAATATTACAAATGGTGAAACATCCCTAGACAATTTATCAACATTTGTTGAAGTCTTATTTACGTATGAATCTGTTGTTGGGTCATAAACTAATGTTTGTTGGTCTTTATTTATTGTTGTAAACTCATCTTTTTTTAGTTTGTCTCTTTTAACAAAATCTTTATCAACATCCTTCCCTCTAGTTTTGAAATTCTCAAAAGCACCATTACTATTACAATCACAAATTTCTCTTTTTAACTTCCAAGCCTTATAATCTGCCGATTCATTACCAACAGTACTCATAAATTTTTGTGTTAAACCTACTTTTAGGTAGTTCAAAAGTTTTGACCTACACCATTGAGGACTTGAGGATGCCGATATTAATTTTTGTGTATCTGTTACACCAATAGGTTGATAGATAGTTGCTTTATTTTTATTCGGATCACCGGCTAAACCAAGAATTTGATAAAAAGGTTCTTTTTGATATTGAGGAATCATATCTGATTTTGGTTCTCCAACATTGAAACTATTATCTTTGGTTATTGGGGTTGTTGATTTAGGTAAATTTAATTTTGTTGCAGTTACAGTTTTAGCTAAATCATTCCAGGCAACAAAAAAATTGGATTTTGCACCTTTATTTATTAAGTCTTGAATTAAAACAACTTTTTTGTTCATCCAAGATTGTTTTGCGACACTTGTTTGTAAATTTGGGTCGTTATTAATCCCAAATACATCATCAGTTATTGTGACATCATCTTCAGAACAACAAGATTCATGATAAGTGCCATCACCACAATCACAACCTTTGTCTTCTAAAATTAATTTTTCTTTAATTCTTTCTAATATAAATGTTGATATTTTTTTATCCAGATTAACTTGGCTTTTTGATTCTTTCAAATCACCACTAATACTAGGTTTAGGTAATTTTCTAATAACTGTTGCCTTTTCTTCCTCTGATGTTGTTAATTTAGAATCACCACTTTTAAACAAAATTTGTTTTTTTGTTTTTAATGGAAACTCTCCTTTGTCTTGATCTACATTTTTTGTTGGGAATCTTAATATAAAATATTGTATTTCTGGATTTTCACCGTTTTTAATATCTTCCAAAGTATAGTTAATATTTTTATATATAGATTCAGTTGTAATTTGACCATTTTCATTTTTATCACTATCATCAAAAGGTACTATTTTAGGTTTACCAGCCTCATTTTTTGCTTTAAACAACATAACTTTTTTAGCTGTGGCTCCAAATTGTACACCCTCTTTTTTTACTTGACCTAATCTGATTAAATCATCCCAAGTTCCTTCATATTCTTCACCATTAGTTGGGTTTGTAATAGTATATGCGTCTGTTTTTAACCAAGTTTTATAATCATCAACGCTTGGATCTGTAACTCCTTGACTATTATTTTTTGTATGAGTAGACCACTCATTATAAATTTTTGCACCAAGAGAACCATATTTTCCAGATACTGTTGTAAAAAACAACTTTGCTAACATACAACTAGTTATGGTCGCTGCCTTCAATTGTTCAGAACCACCATAATTTGCAACTTCGTCAGAATGATACTTATTTAAAAAGTCTTTAAAATTATTTAACTTTTCATCGGTATCAAATTTACCTAACATACTTGTGTCTAGAACATTTCCGTTACTATCTTTACAACCAGTTTCTACTGGTTTTTCCTCTTTCTTTTTTTTCTTTTTGTTATTGTCTGGGTTTGGTGTTGGTGTTACAACTTTAGTTCTTTTTATACAAACCTTTTTTAGTGGGTCAAAAGGATCTGGGGCGGTACAATCTGGTGCACCTGTTAAGCAATCAACTACATTTCCTTTACATCCTATATTATTCATCTCAAGTTATTAATTTGTAGCCCAAGTACCATCGGTAGTATTGAACTTTAATTTATAGTTTTCATAAACATCACCATTTGGTAAAACTAAAGTGACTGTGTATTCATCAATACCATCAGTGCCTGTTTTTGTTTTGGTTAAAGATCCTTGTTTGATTTTTGTTCCTCTATTTTTTGAATCAACAAATGTTGTAGCGCCAGCCTCATCGGCGACTTTACCACCAGTAATAGTAGGAGTTTTTGACTTAACACCACTAGTGTTAAAAGTTTCAGTTTTTCCACCAATTACAACTTCAAATTTTTCAGAAGTTCCGGCACTAGGATTTGCTTCCATATATTTAATGTTAGTAATAAATTTATCTGGTGCAACATCAACTTTGCGGTTATCACAACCAAACCCAAGATTAGCGAATTTATTTTTTACATCATCATCTAAATCATCCCATCCAGGTACAGTTTCAAAACACTCATCAAGTTCATTTCCGGCTATATTATTTTTGTAGGCCAATCTGATGTAATCCCTAAACCAACCAGCGGCTATGGCCACAAGAGCCAATGATATCCAAAAAATTTTGACAACACTTTTATTTTTTGTTATCTTTTTTTCAATCCACGATTCTGTTTTTGCGTCATCAGCCAATTCTTTATTTGTGGCATCCAACTTTTTCTGCTCTTTTACTTCTTTAATCTTATTTAAAGCTTCGCTTTCTAATTGACCGATTGAAATTTCGCCATCTTTAACCTTTTTAGTTAATCTTTGGAATTCATTCATAACATCCTTTTGATACTGGGTTGGAATTAAATTATACCATTTTCTTAATCCCCTATAATCACTAGTACCCTTTATGAAACCCTCAATTTCTCTAATATCTCTATTTAATTGATTTCTTGCTTCTAAATCCTGACGAGCTTTCTCAAGTTCTATCTCTGTAGCAGTTTTTTCTCTTTTAAATCCTCCATCTTTTAATGGACTACCATCTAAAGGGTCGTTTTTTATTATCGTACCACTTGGATCTACCAATTGACCCACATTATCAATATATTCTCCAGCGTCACCACCTGAAATTTTAATATCTGGGTTATCACCAGCAAAACCTTTTGTTATAGTGATATCATTAACCTCATCAGCAATGTTAATCATATCATTTTGTACATCATTTAAATAACTTTGTACACCAGGATCTGTTGTTTTAGTTTTCAAATCATCTAAATAGCTATAAAAATCATTAAAGACTTGTGTATCTATTTCATCGTAATTTTTTGATGTTATAGAACTAATTAATTTACCATAGTCAGTATTTGGGTCAATATCGTCAGCTAAACCAGCAACACTTGGTTTTAAATTATCTAACTCCTTTTCAATTTTTGCTAAATTATCAATAGATGCCGCAAAATTTATATTCTTTCCAGCTTTTTTTGCAAAATCAGCAGAATTTGTTGCTAGTACTTTAGCTAGTTTTAAAAGTTCACGACCAACACTTGCGTCAACAAATTGGTCTACAGTTCTTACACCACCAAAGTATTTAGAAATACTAGGGTCAGCCAAAAATTCGTTGAATACTTTTTTTTCATCTGTTGTCATATTATTAATAATAGACCTACGACTGGCGTTATCTGCAGCACCAATTAAATCATTAAAAAGTGCTTTAATTCTTGCTGGTGAAACGGTTTCTAAAAGTAACCTAGGTATAAAATTCTCATTTAAACCCATCATTGAACGCATCCTTGATATCTCCTCAATTAAAATTTTTTTATTTCTCATTTTATTACTGTTTTATAATTTATAAATATACCTTATTTCAAAAAAAATAAAATAATTCATTTTAAATAATTTTGAAATATTACTTACCAAATTTATTTGATTGTATTGGTTTAACTTGTGGTAAAGAAGTATAATCTTTAACTGGTTGTTTTATGTCAGTATTAATTTTTGGTACTGAAGCACTAGCAAGCGGTTTACCACCCTTACTATCTCTATAATTTTTACCATATTGTTCCCAAGCAAGTTTATACCCACACTCATTTAAATAAAAATCATCTCTATAATCTTTATTATTTTTTTCCCAATAAGAACAAGCCGATAATTTGTTTAATACCAAGTCAGCACGTCTATCTGGATTTGTTCTTTTTGGTTTTTGGAATGTGAAAGATGGATAGTATTGAATTACCCAATTTCTAAAAGTACAAGAATCTTGTTTTGTTTTAGGTGGGTTAGTATTCGTATCTAAAACAATTGCTTCACAAGTAAATTTATTCGGTTCTTGGAACATATTTACAATTTTATATTGACGAACTAAATTACTAGTTTTACTATCGTTTGCTTTTCCTGCGGCGTAACTAGCTTCAGCCTCTTTTTGTGCTTGTGTGATTAAGACACCCAACATCATACTAACAAAGGGTGATGAAATATTCTTTTTCAAACCATCCATTGTTGCACTACCATCAGCTTTCAATTTAATGGTTTTAGTTAGAATCATATCCATATCTTCAAAAAGCATTAACGATTCTGTTGCTCCCTCAACTAATAATGGATAATTCTCATCATTTATTGCTTGATTACACTTTTTTTTGGTATTCTCAATTAGAGTAGTTAATCTTTTTACATCATCTGAATTTGTTATTATTTGATTTAAATTTTCTAAAGCTGTAGTTATTTTTCCTAATCTATATGGGTCTCTCACCAAAGGATTCTCACCAATTATTTCTGTTAATCCATAATTTACACCCATAGCTGGTATCATAACAACACCAAAAACTTTAGCGGTTTTAACTAATTCACCAGAACCCCTTGGTACTAAATTTTCAACCCTTTGTACTCTCTGCCAAGCTTTTTCAACTCTTTTTAATTTTCCAGCGTCAACATTTTTTATAATATTTTTAATTTCATTTGCAAAACTTTTCTTTAATAAATCAGGATTTTTTACAATGTTTTCTCCTACGGCTTCTAAAATTTCTTTTAAATATTTTGCCAATTCTGGATTAGTTTTAGCTAATTGTTTTAAATGATTTTTCATATCTGCTGGTGTTTTATAAACACCTCTCCTATATTTGTTCAATAATTCAGTTGTTTGGCCATATACAATGTCTGAATCTATTTTAAAGGCTTTATTCAGCCAAGCGTACTGAAAAAGTGGTACGTGTGCTAATATCGCAACAAAAATAGCATCACTATCTTTACCTCTACTTTGTAAATACATAATTTCTGGTATAGCTAAAGCATATTCAGTTGTTAAACTAATTACAGTTGTTAGAATGGTTCTAGCAGCCTGCGACTCAATCCAACCAATCATAGCTGGAGCTAAAGTCCCTTCACTGATTACAGACACAACCACAGCACCAACAATCATAGCTATTGTACCAAGTCCAGAGTCATAAAGTTTATCAAAAGGTGACCTTGCATAGTCTTCAGAATAATTTGCTAGACTTAATTCGGTAATTTTTGACGCGTCTAAACCACTTACGTTTGCGGGGTCTACATTTTGACCGCCCATACTAAAATAACCAGTATCTTTTACAATACTATAATTCAATTCCCAACCTCTATTAATTGTATCATCAGTACTTAATACTGGACCACTTTCTGTCATTACTAGAGTAAAAATAGCTTTTGAAGGATCCTTTAAATTATATACTAATGTATATGTTTCACCATTTTGTTTTGCACAAGCATCCTTACAAGTCTTATAAGCGGTAATAGATTTTACTTTATTCGTATATTGAGTAAAAAATTCATCTTTTGGTAAATAAACTCTAACAGTACTTTTATCATCACCGTAGAAAAAATAACCGTATTCTGGATCTTGATATATTATTTTTCCAGGGATGTACATACTATTTGCTGCGTTTGATGCTGATGTAAAAATTTGACAATCCCAGCACTCCATAATGTCTTGTGAGTCGTTAAATACAGTTGCACGCACTGAAACAGCTTGATTATAATCATAATCAGTTGTTTTATCTCCGTCTTCATCTGTTGAGCTATCTGTACAAGGGTCAATTACAAAACCTGGTGTTTTATTACGATTCTCTGTGTCCGCTTGAACTTGTTTTATAATCGCATTATCTGGAGATAATAAATTATTTTGTGATGGTGTTGAAGTTTGTTGTTGGTAGGCTAGAGGTAGGGTTGACTGTTCTTCAATCAAAGAAGAAATTTCATCATAAAAATCAATATGATTATTTAAAAATTTAATTTTATTTAATTCTTGAATTATTTTATTTTTCATAAGTCTATAAATTATACTTTACCAAAAACGACTGACCCACTTGCAAATGCTTGGGCTTCGTCTGTAACATCTTCATTTGTCCCAGCGTCCATACAATCTTGTTGACACGCTCTTAATACAGTTTCACGACAAAGTGAGTAACCACCATATTTTTCATTGGCTGATTGATGATCTGCACAATCAATCTCTTCTCCGGCAGCTGTTGTGTAAACTGGATTATCTATTAATGGAATACATTGTTTACAATGTTGTTTTCCATATATTTCTTTTGCACTACCTTTAAAATCATCAGAATAAATAGGAATTTTATTACCAGGTATATTCATAGCCGTTGTTTCTCTTAAATCTAACTCAAAAAACTCATCTAAATTATTTAAATTTGTTTCACAGACACTGTAACTACCTTTTTTTACTGAATCACAAACTTCACCACCTTTTGATAAACAATAACCATCATATCTCATATCCCAAGGATATGGAATATCACCTTTCGCCAAAGTATTTTCAAGTCCTTGAGAAGTACACGCTAAATAAATTGATGCTTCAGCTGTTGCAATATCAAGACTTTTTTCTGTTTTCTGTGAAAAAGTAGTTGCTGCGGCAATTCTTTGTGCTACGTTCATAGGATCTAATGGTTTAAATTTGAATTTTTTCATACTGTTTGCTTGAGCATTACCGTTGAATAAGCTCCAACTAATTTGCAAACAATAATTGTATTCCATTGGCCTACAAGTTTCTTTTCCTTCTTCATTTAGAAATTGTTTATAAACAGGTTTACCGGTTATTTTTGAAATTGGGAGTCTTACTAGTCTACCAACTAGACCACAGTCACCAGCAACACAATCCCAATTTTTTTGATATTTTCCCCAACCCTTTACTGGTTCATAATTTGGGTCTTTTTTAATTAAATCTGCAAACCTTTTATTTACAGTTTTTAGATATTCTTGTCTTTCTTTTTTTTCTTGTTCTTTTTCTTTTTCTGTTTTAAGTTTACCTAAATATTGTTCTTTTCTTTTATCAACTTCTCTTTCTTGTTTTGTTCTTTTATCAATTTCTGGTTTTTTATTACCACCAAAAATATTTTTCCAATATTCTTTTTCCGCCGTTTCTTGAGCCTCATATTCCCTCATTTTTTCAATATCTTTTCCAATCCAACCCCCACCTTCTTCATTCAAAAATTCATTATAATTATCAATTGTATAATCTTCATTAGCTTGTTTAGGTTTATTGATACCAGTAAAATTTAAAAAATCACTCATAGAAGTTGACATCATATCATTTATAATTTTTGATGAAGACCTAATGTCTGTCAACCCATAGTTTGAGTCTATAGTATCTGGTTTATTTGGTAGTGTTCTTGCCCGATATACTACTGTTGACGCTGAACATTGTTTTAATTCAGGACTTGTCGTGTCATACCAGAATTCTTCACCACTCTTTCCTGTCATATCACCAGTACTTAAAGCCTTACACCAATTACCAAATAATTCGGTCGCTTTTTTTTGATCATATGGAGTATTTGTGTGATGATATTCCAAAACCTCAATTCTAGATGCGTTAGATTTTGGTACAATAAAATCTAGGTTTCTTTGTATACCTTTAAACCTAACTGGAGAATTTTCAACCTTTAATGGTTCGGCTTTTGCTACACCATAGTAGTACATACCACCAGGTTCTTTTTGTCTTTTTAAAAATTCTTTATGAGCATCAGAAGCCAACATAGCACCCTTATATTCTTTACTAAATTTACCACCTGCAATTCCTTGATCGCCCTCACCACCAGCACCAATTTCAGATATAAGATTATTCTGTTCATAGATTGATTTAGAACTATCGTAATAAATGTTCTTTAATATATCTTTTATTACATCATCTAAATTACTCATAGTAATGTATTTGCTTTTCCTCTTGTAATTTTATTCAACGACTTCCAAGTTACCTTGTCATCAGTTGTATTTGCAACACCTCTAGATAATCCAGTTTCCCATCTTGTAACAGTTGGGTAGCCAGTTGCAGTACCAGGTGTTGATGTACCGGCAGTTGGTGCTCCTTCACCTTCCTCACCAAGTTCATTTTTTCTTGATGATGTATTCTGCCTCATTAAATCCATTATAATTTCTAATTCCATTATAATAATTCAATTTTTGGTAATTTATCTGGATAAACAACATAATACTCATTTAAAAAATTAAGTAAAATATCTTCATCAATTGTCTCAAAATCATCAAACTCATCTTCTTCATCGTCGTCAGACAAATCAAAAAAACTTAAAGTGTCTTTAACTAATTCATATCCAAATTCTTCGGCAACATCTAAATTTATAATGTCATTTCTAACCTCATCTTCAGAATCTATTGTTAGTCTAAAGGAAATCTCTAATCTTTTAGTGTCTTCGTAGAGATAGTAATTTAAAATCTCTTGAATTTCCATCTTAATTATATTTTTTAAATCTTTTGAACATATCCAAAGATTCATTAATTTTTTCCATAATTTCAGGTTTTTCTTCATCACCTAATTCAGAAAATATATCATACCCACCAACTTCTTCTGTTTCATCATCAGAATATTGGTCACCTAAATTTAGATTATCAACATCAATTACGATATCTAAATTATCATTGTCACAATGTTTACAACCATCATTTTCTGGTGCTACTGCACCCAAAGAAACATATTCATCCTCATCGTCCTCATCATCACCATAATACGGATCATACATACTTCTATCTTTGTAATCATCACTTTGTCCGTGTAAATCAACAGTTCCACCTTTTAAATCTGTAGGACCATCACCAATTCTATCACTAGGATTGTGTCTTTCGTTAATATTCATATTCATATATGTTTTAACTTCGCCTTTGTTTGAAACGGTAATACCATTTTTATCGTTTGCAAAGTCTTGGACGTATAATGGTTGTTGATTTGTGTTTTGACCGTATTGTGTTGCAAAACCATCATAAACACTTTTATGTGCATCAAGAATGTTTTGTTTCTCTTCTCGTGTCATCTTAAAAAAATACGAGTTCATAGTTTAAAAAATTTTTCTTTTTATTTCTCTTAATATAGACCTTTTTGTTGTTACAAAAATGGTGTTTTCATTTAAATCACTAGATTCATCGCTACCTTCATAAACCTTTTTCTTCCAAGAGTCTACGCCCTCAACTAAACCTAGTTCATTCTTACTAATCCACACAACATAATAGATTTTTCTACCTTTATGTTCTTCAATTTCCGTAACAATTCCACTTTCACCCGCTTTAATTTTAGAAAACGGATCGTCGTTATGCATAAAAATGACTTCATCATTTATTTCTAGTGGTGCATTTTTTATATATTTAAATTTCTTTTCCATACAAATATAAATATAAGGAAATATTTATTTGTTATGAAGATTATTTTTACAGAATCACAATATAAAAAAATATTATTAGAGGAGAACACAAATAGTATTATTAAGAAATTAGAACAATTAAAAAAGTTCTTTAAAAATGTTTCTTCCGAATCAAAAAAACAAATAGGTTTAGATTTAGAATTTCTAGCTACTTGGGGTGTAACAATTGCCGGATTTGTAAGACCAATATCTGAATTTATGAAAGGAAACTATCCTCAACTTACAAATACCGAGCTTGCATTACTTTCAACAGGGGTTATATTGACATATTTTACGTCAAATAAAGATGGTTTGAAAAAAGTTCTTGAGAAAATAAAGGAAAGTTCCTTAATACAGGAATTTGATAATATGTTAAGTAAGGCAGATGAATTAAAAAGTACTTTTGTTTCATTTCTTGAAAGTTTGGCAGTACCGACTTCAAAATTATCAAATATGTTAGCATATACTTTCATAATTCCAATCATACCAGAACTATATGAATATGCTCAAGGTAATTCCTCTATGGAAATTAAAGAAATGATAACAAGAGTTGTTGGGTTTATTGGTGTAACAATAAGTGGTAATTTAGTGAAAAAATTAATACAAGAAATTGTAAAAAAATTTAAATCTTAATATTCTTGTCCAGGATCAAGGAAAATCCCAAATACAATATATTCAAAATCATCTCTCCACAATTTAGTTTCATATAGTAAAATACCTCTTGTTGAGTTAAATGAATTTTTAAATTTTAATTCTTTTGTTAAACCAAAACGACACCCTTTATGTATTTTGGCTATAATTTCATTAATAGTACGACTTACAACATTAACTTCAAAAGCACATTCAGGACAATAAACATCTTTAATTGTTAATTCAAAAACAATTTCTTCCACTCCATTTTCAGATTCGTAAAAATCTGCTAACTCAAATTTTATTGAATTTATACCATATTCAGAAAGTATACCAGAAGTTGTAAGAATAATGTTTTTTATTGTTTCAATCTTTGTTTTATATTTATCAGGAAGATTTTTCATTATTTTGCGTTAAAATTATATTTATTACTTTTTGAGTCTCATTCTTATTGAGCTTATGTATATCTTTATTTTTATCAAACCAATTTCTAACTATTGTCTCAAAAGGTCTTTTTGATAGTTTAGCCAATCTATTGAAACCAAAAATTTGAGCATCAACTTCGTGTGGTTGTGTGTAATATTTAAAAGGGTTTGTTTTTTCTCTTACATTTAAATCAAAAAGATTTTTATCTTCTTGATAAATATGTCTTAATTCGTGAGCAACAAGTTGGTTTAATTCACCAACTAACTCGTAAAGGATGTCAAATTTTTTATCTGGATTATATTCAACAGTAATTTCTATAATTGAGTCATTTCTCCACAATTGACCGTCAGTTTTGTAATCATCAATATCATAATTCTCAATCATATTAAACTGTAGTACAACATCGTGCTCAAATTTTGGAAAATTGTAAGCATCAATATCATCATACAAGTAATTAGGTAAATAAAATTCACCTTCATCTTCTTCTTTATATACAGTTACTAAATCCTTTACAATTGTTCTTATAACATTTCGTAATCTTCCATCTTCTAATAATAATTCTGACATAATAATAAATATTTGATTTGACTATAATTTCAAATTTATGTAATTTTTTCTAAAAAAACAAAAAAATGGAATTATTAAACTCACACCCAATTAAAAAATCTGACCTAGGATTCCACGGTAATTTATTCGGTGGTAAATTACTAGCTTGGATTGATGCCTCTGCCGCTGGGTTTGCTATGCAGTTGTGTGATACACCAAGAATGGTAACAGTATCTATTGATAAATGTAACTTTGAAAAGCCGGCAAGAGAGAGTCAATTGCTTAAAATTTATGGACAACCAGCATATGTTGGTCACACATCAGTTACATTATATATGGAGGCTAGAGCACATAATGTATATACTGGAAAACAAGTTATAGTTTTAAGAACGAATATAAAATTTGTTCATATTGATGAAGAAGGAAACCCAATTCCGATTGGAGAAAAAGGAAAAAATAGAATTACAAACTTAATAGAAAAAAATAACGAGAATGAAAAAAGTATTTGATTTTGATAATATAACACTACTACCAAACTTTAGTCAGGTTGAGAGTAGAAGTGATTGTGATACAACTTGTGTATTTGGTGGTCATAGGTTTAAATTACCGATAGTCCCAGCAAATATGGAAAGTATTATAGATATTAATTTAGCAAAAAAATTGGCAAAA
>Ga0315909_10006021_pt1 | contig 13783 bp, 32 predicted proteins | sample LakEriMetagenome_11_FD_203527 | JGI IMG/M metagenome (GOLD analysis project Ga0315909, IMG submission 203527) | Freshwater fungal communities from buoy surface, Lake Erie, Ohio, United States - Buoy 2 MA125 | ecosystem: Environmental > Aquatic > Freshwater > Lake | place: USA: Lake Erie, Ohio...
CCTCTCCGCAGCAAGTTTAGCCATGAAGCTAAACGTGAAGGTCTTCCCAGCACCAGTGGGGAGGGCTAAGACTTGACGTCTATGATCCCTCCACCCTTGGCTAATCTGCTGTGTTGCTGTTATCTGGTACTGTCGTAGCATCCTTAAACATGTTTAGTTGTTCTGGTAACTTTACATTCCACAAGATCTTCATACCTTCTGTAGGTTTCCATCTCTTCGGTGATGTGTTGTACATATACTCACCGTAAAGGTCGAGCCACTTGTAGAACCTCCTCTGTAGTATGGGGAACCTTCCTCTAGGACCGTAGTCTGGGTTAGCCTCAACGAATCCGTTGTATACAGAAGCTGCATAGTGTTCTGTCAGTGCCTTAGTCAGATCGTTCATCGGATCCTTAGCCCACTCAACAAAGTCGAACGATGTACTCTGCACTAGGTTACGAAGCTTGATGTTCTTGAATCCTGTCTGCATTAGACCCTTCTGTAGGTACAGCTGAATGTTGCTAACCATGTAGTTATCAAACCTTGTCCACTCGTTCTTATCCCAGTCGCTGAAGAAGAAGTGTCCAAACTCATCGTAAGGTGTAAAGTCCTTGTTGTAATGAGCGGTCCACTCCAGCTCGTGCTTACGTCTGTCAAACGATCCTCCAGACCCACGGACACCATAGTTGGTTGTAATTACAATCTTTGGTGATCGTTCGAATGGTATATGTATCTCATCCTTGTTCTTCTTCTCTAGTGTTATGCCTCCAGTAATAACGGAGAACAACCGCTCGAAGTCAAAGCTCTTCTGGGCATCGTCAAATACCAGCATCTGTGTATCTGCTGACACCCTCTGATAAGGGAACGACTTGGAGAATGAGAACATCTTTCCATCTATCACAACAGTCCTCTTGATCTTTGCGATGGCATCCATGAATAGGGACTTACCGCTACCACCGTTAGGGTTGTCTGATATCACCTCGTCATTTAATATAACAGCTGGTGACTTGTGTGGTGGCTTGAATGAATGCATCAGGTACCCAATCGTGCTCTCTATGGAGCTAACCTTGTCGCTGTCAGCACCACCTATCCTTGATATGAAACGCTTGTACACACACTGAGAATGATCTCCAACGATGAAGTCCCTGTCTATCTTCTGCTTCTCCCATATGTAGCCATCTATATCCATGTAGTCGATGGTCTCGTACCCACCTGCAGTGATCCTAACTACACAATTCCTAAAGTACAGATATGCCATGTCCTTTGTGTCCCTCATGACCTTTGGCTCAATCGATCGAAGGAAGGACAGGTGATCTTCAGTGAATAGCTTTGTGCGGTCAGCAAAGTAGTTAAAGATAGACTTGTCTTGCAACTTGTACAGATACTTGTTTAGCACCGTGTCCCGTATCTCATCTGTTGTAACATCAGAGATTACGTTGTTGTTGACCTTCACGAATACAAATATATCTCCACCATTAACATAGTACTTTGCAAACCCTAGACCTTCAAGGTACTCCTTGTATAGGTGGTTGATATGCTTTACTGCACCTTTGCTGTTCTTGGTCCAAAATATGGACGGACCCTCATCTGCATCCTTAACGATCTTCTGAACGACTTCAACGTCGATATCTTTCGATATCTGTATGATGTCCTCAGTAGGTGTTCCAGATTTCGCCATCTGCTTGATGGCGTCTATCTTCTCAGTGTCTTCATAGAACTTTGTGCCATGCGCAGCTTTATCCTTATAGGCACTCCAAGCGATCGTAGGTATCTCCCTCTCCATGTCGCCAGCTGTATCATACGAAAGCATGATGTCCCTAGCAGTTGTCTCTGGCACGCCAAACTCATTGAGCGCCTTCGCAAGTACGAATAGGTTATTGTTTCTACTCCCTGGCACCATGCCGAATTCTTTTTCCCACCATATACGTAGACGCTTGACGATCTCCGTCTCGTTCTCCAGTCTAATTGTAGGAGTAGAGTTCTTGATATCCATCGTCTCGACATGGACCTCTTCCCAAATCTTGCTTGATTCATTTATGTATATGTTTGGATCATAGCTCTCGTAACAAACACGGGAAATATCCTTGCATGCAACGTCAAATTCCTTTCTATTGTAGTGTTTCTGTAAGGCCAGAAAATAGTTCTTGTGGTTCTTTATATCTTTCGGTATTCTCACGATTACCTTTAGACCATCACCAGATGGCGATGTGAAGACAGCATATGAGTAAGGGTCACTAGTCAGATCGAATCTAAACTCAGCCATCTCCAGATCGGATTCAAATCCATCGAAGTCCAGACATATTAAACCGCTATGCTCAACGCAAGCAGATGCCGAACGTGCCGTGAACTTTCCGCTGAAGCATATAGCTGGAAGCTGTCTCTTGAGCATGTTCCTCCTATCCTTATCGCTTTCTACACGAATTCTTTCAACCAACGCCTTAGATGAGCCATCTCTGATACGAGTAATGGCAGAAGATACTTCCCTGTGGTATGCTTGAGATGTATCTATTACTGACTTGAAATATGTTATCATGGGCATTAGGAAAAATAACCCCCACCGTGTTGGTGAGGGTTGGTTAATTTAATTTGACTAAAACGGAAGATCCTCTTCCTCTGAATCTCCTAGCGGATCTGGTGCGCTAAGGTCGATGGTAGGGGCTGGCGCTGGCGCTGATCCAACGGTATCAATTCGCCATGCCTCCAGTGTATTGAAGTACTTGGTCTCTCCCTGTGGGCTCGTCCACTCACGACCACGAAGGTTGAAAGACACTTCGACTTCCTGTCCTTCCATAATTGTGTCCAATAGATCGCACTTGTCTTGCGTCACCTGGAAAGAGATTACCTGCGGATACATTGCATCACCGTCTGATACGACTAGATCGCGCTTTGAAAACTTTTCGGACACCTTCACAGTGTCTCCAATGAACTTTACAGTTCCTGTCAACTTGTAGTTACTCATATTACTGATTTATATTGATTTACGTAGATCATAGTGGAGGATTAATTTCTTTGTGCCGTCCTCCATGGCAATAACTTGCTCTCTTCTTCTGTACTTTGCAATCTTAGTCACTGTAAGACTGATTCCTTTTTTGTTTCCTTTTAATCTCATTTGTTGTGTTTATTATATTAATAAATTTTTACTTCTTATAACAAAGCATAAGCGACACTAAAGCGATCGCTTATGCGACTGTTATGCTCAAGTGCTTGATTCTTCATTCTTTAATAAATCTTCTATTGTTCTGAATTGTCTGTTTGTCTTGTCATCAATCCACAAAAAAGAATTCGTTCTACTTTCGTAGCACTCTATTAAGAATAAGTCATCTTTACTGTATTGCGGAGATTCATCTATAGGCGTTTCTCCTTCATATTTAAAGCCCATATCTTCTAAGATTTGATACGTTATTGGTTCATCTGTAATTCTTTTTTGTTCCATTTTATTTTATTTGTTAATATTCCGCACCTAAGCATAACCACACCTTAGCGCAACTGAAGTATGCGTCAAGCTGTTTAACGTTAGCGGTCATGCTAATCGGCTTCCTCTAAATTATCGGCGGACATACCAAAAACACCATACCCACCTAAAAATGGCATTTCATCATTTGACTTTTCACAGGTAATGGTTACGCTTCCATCTTCTTGTTCTTCGTATGAACGTGGACTATATCGGTTTCCAATATCTTCGGTAATTCTTTTGTCTTTGTACTTTTTCCACGGCACAATTTGTTCAGCTACTTTCCTTACATTTTCAGGGCGTTCAGAAAGCCATTTTTCCCATTCTTGTTTTTGTTCTGTTGTTAATTCCATTTTACTTTGATATATGAAGCACGAACCGCTAACAAGTGCTATACAATATGGCGGCTGACGTGCTTCGATTAAACATTTTTACTAATTCAAACTTTGGTGCTTCGTATTGGGCTTTCTGCTGAAACCCCGCCACATCGTATAGCACCGATACGTTATCCACAATTCTTACCCTTCAGCATCTCAATCCTATCCAGAGCATACTTACCAGCTGCCTTAAGCCTACGCTCCATATGGGCCTTGACATCGTCTTCCAATGAAACCTCAACGATCGTGTATCTTAGTCGTGGATCAAGGTCGTCCACATAGTGTAGATCATCCGACTCACCTTCCCACACCATCTCTTCTGGTGTAGACATTAGGACGTGGATGATCTTTCCCTTGGTCCACCCCTTCATCAGAATATACATACGTACCTGCCATGTGTAATCAGAATTCTCGGCGTCTTCTACCGTCTCTGGGAAACTATCCTTGGTCTCTGGACACTTGATATCTATTACTTCACAATCATCGTAATCAACGATGTCTGGATGTCCCTTCACCAGATCTCCATACGTCAGCTCTTCTTCCGACTTAACCCACGCCTTGAGTAGCTGAACGTTCATAAACTCGATCGCTGATTGCTCAACCTCGTTCCCCTTTTCCGTAGCCCTATTGCCACGGAAAGGAGGTCTCTTGTAGTTATAGATTAACTTCTTTACACACTTGTTGAGGTATGTCTTCGCTCCAGCTGGTAGCTCGATGATACCAGCATTAAAGTTTTCATCAATGGTAAGAAGGTTGTCAAGCTCTGCCTTCATGTTGTCAGTTAACTCAAGCTTCTTCTTCTCCTTTGGATCGGTAGAAACAAGGAACGACGCATGCCTGTCAGACAGCTCACCCTTTCTCTTCTTCTGCGCCTCAGTAAGACCATCTGTCCCACTGAATAACGGAGCTATGTTATGCGTTTGGAGTAGCATCTTGTAGTTGTTTTAGTTGTTCTGGTGTAATACTGTACGCTGCCTTCAGTGCATCGATCGTAACGGCACCCTGTGATACCATCTTGATCGCCTTCTGTAGTCCAGTATCGTCCATTGTTTTTAATTGTGCAACAGGTGCTGCAGATTGTTTCGCAGGACGAGTAGAAAAACGTAGCGCATCTACCTTTCCTTCTGGAGACGATACCTTCTCTACTCCCAACACTACCTGTTTACCGATGAACGATTCCAATTCAATACTATCGAACACCTTGGTAAGGCGCTTCATGTTTGTAACGTTACAAACCATCGGCTTCTGGAACTCCTTGAGCTTTAGAAATACCTTCTTCTCCTTTCCCATCTGCCCTACCATCTCGTCCTGGAAGAACTTCTCGATCGTTACTGTTACTTGCTTGTACCCCTTAGACTGTCCGTCCCAGAGGTCTACTGATCCAAGGTACTTATCACTGTCCTTGAACATCTCTCTCCAATGTGTCATGTTGATTTAATTTAAATTTAAGCGGATTCAAAGATACTAATCTCTGTTCATAATCCTGCATCTTGTTAATAACTTTTTTTCTTTCCTCTAAAAACCTAGCTATACTCTCCTCTGTAATGCGAGGATAGCTTAGACTTCTTTCGATCCTTTCTACCCTCTGCTGGAGTACTCGAACATTCATAGTGTACGTACCAGCATCCCAACCTTCCGTATGGAATACATCAAGTACATCGTCTGTAATCAGCTCGTAGTGATCGCTCTGCGTCATGGTGTTATACACCTCGTACCGATCCTCATCGCTGTAGTACCTTATGGATACACCTCTGTCAACGTACCACAGGTAGTCCTCTGCCTCGTATACGGAGCAGGTCTTGTTAATGTCTTTCCATGCTTTCATTTACTTAGACGCCCTCTCTTTTAATTCATTAATCTTTCTTCCAATATCCATCCTACGTCTTTCTGGCTGAGTAGGGTTGTATACGTGTAGTCCAAGCTGATAAGCGGCATACGCGTCCATCATCTTCGCTACATCTACGGAGGTACCTCGGAAGTACTTCTCCATAAAACCTTCTGGTGTTAGCTCTTGCATCTTCTTCTTTATTTTATACCACGAATGGTAGATTGTTGATTGGTTAACGCTGAAATTATAATTGTCCTTCAGAAATTTCTGGATCGGGGTGGGGCCTTGGCAAAGCTCATACGCATCGTAATAGAACTGGTGACGAACGTCCGTGTATACTCTACGTGTGTCTCTGTGCATGAATACATGCTCCCTGTCTTGGATTAGGTGGTTCATTCGTTCGTGTTTTTGTAGGTTTCGTTGTAGTATTCTTCTGAGCTATCATAATCATCAGCAAATTCGTACATACAAGCCTCAATTATCTGCTCCTTCTCCATTACTTTGGCTTGGTTAAATAAATGCTCTGCATCTTTTAAAAGATATTTATTATCTATTAGCATATCAACCAACCATTCTACTGCTGTTTGTTTCATCTTATTCTGATTTAAAGGTTAACAACTTTCTTGATACTCTTTTCCTTCTTGCCTAATAGCATCTAATACTCTAAATAAAGGAACTAATATAGTCCCATTGGTATAGACTTCTTCTTTATCTTTAAAACTATAATCAATTATAAAATCAATTATTTTAAGTTGTTCATCTGTCATACCAACTAATCTGCTTTTTACAGATATATCATTTTTTATTTCTTCTCTTGTCATCTTATTCTGATTGTAAAATAGGTCAGCTAAATTCTGACCTACTTCATGTAAATATTGTTTTTGATCCATCTTATACATCTTATTCTGATTTAAAGGTTTCGTTGTAGTATTGTTCTGATGTATTATATTCACCATCCATACCATCAAGATATGCTGTACGTATTATTTCCTTCTCCATTTCTTTTGCTTGTTCAAATGCTTCTGACATTTCAACTTTGCATTGCTCATAATTTATCAAGCCTGAATTAAGTTTAAAATCAATTGCGTTCAACTTAGCATTATACCATTCTACTGCTGTTTTCATCTTATTCTGATTTAGGTTCACTAATTCTTTTTCTGTAGCCATTGCAAATGTCTAGTATAAAATCCATTCTGTTTTCCTCTGTATCAAATCCAGTCATCATTTCTTCAAGAGTATCTTTAAGAATTTCTACCTGTTCATTAATAAGTTTATGTTTTTGTTTTTCCAAATACTCTTCAGCAAATTGGTCACACATCAACTGTATTTTATACCTACCCATTTCAGTATTCCCAAACTTATCAATAATCTCGTAAGCCATTTCTTGAATGGTTTTCTCTCTTTCTATTTTTACTTTTTCCATAATTTTAATTTTAGTTCATTTATGTTTTAAAATTTGATTCAATTAAATTAACAATATCTGATTTTCTGTAAAATAAAATTCCTCCCACTTTTGAGTAAGGTATAATCTTATTTCTTCTTAATGTCTGTAAAGTTCCTCCTGAAATACCAAGAAGCTCTATGACTTCACCTGTTTTTAAATACTCAAAAGAATGTGTTTGTTTTAGATTTTCTAATGAATCAATAATTTCATTCTTAAAATTTTCTAAATCTTCTAATGTTGCTGTTTTCATATTATTCTGATTTAAAGGTTAATATCCATTTATTTCACCCCAACTTGGGGAATCTATTTCATCTTGCCTATCCATTTTATCAATTTCTTTATCTGTTAAAATAGTTTTGTTGCTTTTAAAACCATTCATTAATTTTAAAATTGAAGCTTTCAAGTTGTTTTCATTTACAATTTCAGTAAATTCTTTTGCATCTTTTGTGGCTTTGTTGTAATATTCTTCTGCTTCCATCTCATTCTAATTTAAAGGTTTCGTTGTAGTATTGTGTTGGAGTTGTTTCTGAGTAATTCATTGTCTGAATACATCCTATTAAGTATGCTTTTTCAATCTGCTTCTTCTCCATTTGTTTGGCTTGTTGGATTACACCTGCTAAATCTAATTCTTTAGCTGAATATAATTGTTCTTCCAACCATTCTACTGCTGTTTTCATACTCTCAAATAATTAAAGTTCCTAACTGCTGTTACTATCTCATTTCGCCCACAAAGATCGCACGGTCCAAGATTACAAGTAACAACTCCTTCATTACATCTACCATACTCATTTCCACAATCATTGCATACGTACTTAATATTCTCCATTACAAACAACTCCAGCTGAGACTCGTACTTCTCAGCGGTATAAAAGTCGTCCTTCCGTTTGTACAGCTTAACCTTCTGTTGAAGCTTATATAGTTTTTCTTTGTTCTTGGTCATACAATCTTCCTTTTACTTATTAATACTCCGTTACTCTTTCCTGGAAGCTTCATGCTACCCACAGACAAAAAGTCCACACGTCGTCTCCACCTCTTGTTCATGGTATCTCGGACCACCCACCAACCACACAAAGCCTTGTGCGGATGATACACCCATACCGTGTCACCGTAGTTATACCGTCCACCCCAACGTTTCAACAGATCGCGAGACAGAGCGATCCACCGAACGCCATTCACAATCATGCTTCCGTCAGCAGTCTCGAACGGTCGGTCGTCACACTGTCCTGCTGTTGGATTGTAGAATGTTCCAGTCACCACGTCGATCGGTTGATGGACATAACGTTCGACCACCCTCTCTACATCCCTATACCTCGTTGGTCTAGTTACTGCCATGATCAGCATAGTTGTAGCAATACATCCAGCTGATATCAGTGTTGTTCTAAATGGTTCCATATCATTAAGATTAAAAAACCTACCGAGGAAAAAACCACTAAACCTCGGCAGGGATGCTACCTACATCAGAGATATAAGGTAGCATGATGTTAGTACTGACGTTACAATTATTCCTATGACCGACATCATCATAATAACAGAGTACATGTACCTGTTCTTTACATAGTCGATCGCCGTTGTCCCCGTCCAGATGAACAACAGCATTAATGCTGGTGCCATCATACTATTCTAGTGTTAAGGTCTTCAGTTAGATACAGGTTGTCATTAGCCATGGCATCGATCTTAATTCCCAATCGATTGAGATACATCACTGGATCTTCACCCTTCGTGTCTACGATGTCTCCATAGTCATGATCCATCAGAATGTTCGCCTCTCTTGAGCGAACGATAGCTCTATACTTCTTTATTACTTGCTCCATATCATTATGATTTTATGTAAGTGATTAATATTCTCATTTGCCTGCTCTACCTCTGCCATCATTCCAGCGACAAAGATAAACGATAGTAGCGAAAAACCAAGCGCTAGTATCAATAATAATTTTTCTTCTTGCTTCATACTACTTAATTTTACGATACACAGGCTCTTGTATCAGTTTATACTTAGATTCTTTCTCACAAGGAGCACAATTATTTGGTCTTTTTGATGCCCAAAGAATCATTACACAAGCTGGAAATAGAATCCATGAAAGAAAAAGCTTTGTCATTTTTCTCTCATTATCATACTTACTAATTGTTGTACCAACAGGAATACATAGTATTAAAGCTGCTATTATCTCTATTATCTCCATATCACACACGTTTTAACAAAAGATTTGATTCTCAGCAATCCCCGATTCATAGATAATCATAGACACTCCAAAATACTTAGTTCCTTCTTCAGGATCTTCGGGGTATACTTCCTCTACAGTAATATTATCTATTGTTTCAAACTTGTCATAAAAAGCCTGTTCAATATCATCTTCTGTTATATTTGAATCCTTGGTATAAAAAGCAAAACGCATTTCATTTTCAAGGCCACCCCATCCATTCTGCAATCCTTCTGTACATTCTCTCCAAAGAGATTCATTACAATCTATTTCAAATAATCCTTTCATATCACACACGTTTTAAAATTTCAATCTTACAAACTCCATAGCATACACTGATAACACCGCTAATGAAGACGCTCCAAGAATAAATACAAGTACCTCAAGTCCATGCACATGATACACATGTCTAACAGCTAAGAAAATAATCGCAACTTGTATTAATATACATATCACTACTAATAACATCATACCACTCTATTAAAAATTTTCAACAATACCACATGACCTAACATCAGCCAAGGGTTATTCTCCAGTGAAAACACCGTCCAAGCGATCGATATACCAACCGCTAAGATTATTATTACTACGTATCTCATTGATCTGATTGAATTTAAGTTATCGTCATATAAGTAATTGTTTCATCGTCATAGGGTTAAATCGTTCACAATCATGTGTTTACCTTTAGTTATTTCGATATGACGATAGATCCTATTTAGACACGCAAAAAAAACTGTCATAGATCAAGACAACTTTTTTTCAAAATAACTGCTGTCTTATCGTCATATCAACTTTCCGACATCCAGTGTAAGCACCCCGTCTTCTAGGTCCCCAAGGAGTACGTTGTCTTCGATCCACAACTCCTCTGTTCGATCCGAGATAAAGTCACGGACGAACTGCTCAGCGAAAACACGTCCGTACACATCTCCCATCTGACGGATCGCTCCGCTTGTACGTGTGAATCCACTGGGCAGTACACCGATCTCTATGCCGTCCTGTAGCAGGTGGTTTATACTTATCATTCCGCTCCCGTGAACGAATAAGTTATCTATAAATTTTTGTAGGTTCATATCTCTTCTAGTTTAAATAAATATCCTCAATAGCTATAGTCTCTACCTCCATCGGAGCGTAGTGTACTACAGCATAAAACCTTATACCCATCTCATACAGGTACTGGTTGATCTCCTGTGCCCTCTCGATATCCGTCCGTCCTTCTAGGTGACTCAATATCCACAGAGTAGGATCGTCTGATCCGTACACTTTAATTACCGCTAGGTATTTCATAACCAATAAGTTTATAGTTATACTTCCTTTCCATCAGCTCAACATACCGATCGAAATGCTGTCCGTCCTTTATCTCCTTGGTGAAGTTCTTATACACACCTCGATCGGTCTTGAATGTGAATCTGTATGTTGTCATCTCTGTCTATTTTTAATTACCAAATACCTATTGATCTAAGAGCATTCGCATCACGATCAAATGTTGAAAGGTCTACATGCTTTCCAACCTGCCGAACGTAGTCATACAGCTCCTTGCATTCAGCACCCATGAATAGTATGTGACCGAAGCCAACCTTGTATGGATTGCTGTATGATTGTATCGCGCTCCACACAGCTGATCCATACGTGTCCATTGGAGGGCACTTCTTCTTAAGCATTCCCTTGTTCTTTCCGATAGATACGATCGCTTCCTGCAACCCTATCTCTAGCTTATCTCTTAGTTCCATAGTTAGTTATATTTTTCAATGTATACTCTCATCAGTCTCCCTAGACCGATGTTAAATAGTTTCTGTTGGTTAGAGCTCATCTCTCTTCTTTTTTAACGCTGTTAAGAACTCGCTATCGAATACCATGTCTTTGCTAACTCTTTTCTTACCTGTATTCTTTTTGTACTCAGCTTTCAATCTAGCTTCCTCTAGCTCGATCATTTCATGCATTGCTTTCTTCATTACAGACTGATATGTGTATGACTCCCATGTACGGTTTAAATAATGACATGAAGTTCTGTGTACATACTGGCTGCCAATTGATACCTTTGTATCGTGCGCAAATCCACTTCTTGTGTTTCTGCTGCTATTTTCGAATTCAATTTTCATCTCTTTTGGTTTTATTTGGTTAATACTGCAAGCAGAAGAGCATACCAACAATGGTATGCCCCCGCATAGTGAGGAGATCTGAGTCACTGGTCTCGATGCCTATCAGTCGTGCTATCTCACTATTTGTTGTTGCTTATTCACTTGCAGTTTCGTCTATTAAAGACTCATCAGTTAACCTATAAAAAGTACCTCTCATCGAACTCATATCGTTCGCCATCGAACGATGGTGTGTACTTCAGTACTCCCTTCCCACCGATCTTGTATGCGATACATTCTTGAGTCATGTCCTCAGTCATCGACTCGACAATAGCGTCAAATAGGATCGGGTGATGATGAGTTAACGCCGTCACAACTAACGTCGGTTCACAGTCACCATTGTACTCACCGTCTACTACGTCAGCCCTGTCTACCTCTACCTTTAAGAAGTTCAACAGAGATACGATATCGACAGCGTCGTATGGATTGTTATTCAGACCGATGTTCAGTCTTACTACTCTCTTGATCTGTCCTGCTACAGAGCTGTGCCCTGTGCTGTTTGTTATCTTTGCTGTGTTCATGGCTAAATTATTTTTGTTCGTTATAAAATTCGATGAATTGTACGATCGTGTCGTATGTAATCTCAAGCTTCTTAGATACATCACCGCACACAATACTAAATAGCTCCTTGTCCTCAGATAGGGGATGAATGCTTGTCTTGAGTCTCTGAATCTTTACACTGAATCCCATGCCCTCGATCTTCTCAACTACTGGCATCAACCAATTCCATAATTCGTGGTATCTAAGGTCTGATACTTTAAAGAATGATGAGAAATTTTTGAATCCGATATACCTATTGTGTTCTGGTATAAATGTATTTCCATTATGGAATAACTGCCCCATAAACTCCGCGATCATGCGGTTATTTTTCTCTGTTGTTTTCATGGCTATTTGTTTTTAAGTGTGCGTTACCGAGCCGCACCCCTCGTTTATTTTAATCGTTGTTGATTTCGTCTAAAAATGATTCATAATCGCAAAGAATTTTTATAAAATTTTCTTTTTGTGATTCACTAAAATTTTGATTCAATGATTTAATGAATTTTTCAGCGTTATTTCTTCTAATAACTTTATTCATTGCATTCATAACCTGTGATGAATCCGCGTTTTCGATTAATTTTTCTTCTGTTGTTTTCATGGTTTCTATTTTTTAAGATTAACAGTAAACATTGCGAAGGCAACAAGGCATGCACCTGCTTCGTCCAATTCATAATACATAGCTGTCATAAACATAACAGCAAGTGCTGACGTCCATACGAACGATGGACTTGTGATCAGTGTTTTCATAGCTCCTCAATTATTTCGTTTTGAACATGGAACTCACAACTATCGGCAAAACCGCTACCTGTAAGCTTCGTTAATTTTTCCTTAGCTATCTCTCTTGCACGCTCAACACTGAACGCAGAGATAACGTAGTTATCCAACCAACTATCGTTGTAATGGATAGATATAACGTACTTATTCATCTTACTTCCAGTTAGTGATTCGTCTCTTAGTCTCCTTCACCTTAACCCCGTTAAGGTAGTACCCGATAACTTCCAAGTTACCTTCGATACGTTCGATCTTTGTACTCATGGTTTGTGGTTTTTAATTGTTAATACTCCCCTCTGCACTCAGTTAAACTGCCTCACCTTGGGAATGAGGAATGGTGCATTAAAGTGAGGGGATTGGCTTCCAAGACTTCTCAGCCCCGTCCCCTCTATCGGACATCTTTTTTGTTAATCATTCATGTTAATTGCCTACCGCGTAACTCCTACCGCAGGCCGTCTACTATTTCAGCGTTCTCACGTTCCCGACTTTAGAACGTGCGCCCATTGTCTCTACATATTCAGTCCGCACCGCTTGTCCGTTTATGTTTCGATATGTCAAAGAACTTCTGTTGTTATTGTTACCTCTCTGTCCCGTGGTTGGCTTTGTCACCCCCTTTTAATTACGCTTAGAAGAATCGTTGTTAGCTCGTTTGCTTGAAACAAAGTTGGGGCAATCATACCGAACCACCAAATTTTTTTTCAGTAAGATTGTAAATTACGTAGTTCTACGTAGACCGAACTAAGTATAAATACGTAGAACGACAGGAATTCACACCGATCATCATCACCATACATCCCGCATAAACACTGGGCTTCCGACCGTCTATACATGCGCGCGTACACGTAGGCAGGATTCAATACGGGGAAAGCGGGCGGGATATGGGGTTATTCATCTACTCATGATCCGTACCAGATACACCAAATGCACAGCACAGATCGACGTTCATTCTTGCATTCCTACCGATCGACAGGACGCAAGGTCTGGCAATGCATTGGTATTCAAGGCTTTACGCCTGTTGTCCTATAACTGTTATTATGTTAAATAGAATGAATGAATGCTGATTATC
>Ga0315909_10006023_pt1 | contig 13779 bp, 15 predicted proteins | sample LakEriMetagenome_11_FD_203527 | JGI IMG/M metagenome (GOLD analysis project Ga0315909, IMG submission 203527) | Freshwater fungal communities from buoy surface, Lake Erie, Ohio, United States - Buoy 2 MA125 | ecosystem: Environmental > Aquatic > Freshwater > Lake | place: USA: Lake Erie, Ohio...
CAACGCGACGGGCTCGGTCTGTAAAGCGCTCAAACATGGGCGGTGCTCCTTTGGATCGTTCTTTCGTTAAGCCTAATACCTGCGGGGCTACGCTCGCGAGGCGGAATTGCTCTGTCCTTTATAACCCCAAATGTGGCGGTGTTATGCCCGAAATCGGACTAAATCTAGGCCTCTATAGCTTTTTGAGCATTCGGGTGTTTCCCAGGGTATTGGGCTTTACCGACTCTAGATCCAAGAATTCAGCCACGCCGGCATCGTAGGAACGCAGCAGTTCCTTGTAAATCTCGGGTTCCACTGGAGTTCCTTCGATGACTTCGAAGCCATGGCTACCAAAGAACTTTGTTTCAAATGTTAAGCAGAATATTCTCTTCACGCCGATGTTCTGTGCGCGTTCAATAATGGAATCCAAGATTTGATGGCCAACACCTTTGCCACGAAGTTCTTCTGAAACAGCAACGGTACGAACTTCTGCCAAATCTTCCCAAAGAACGTGCAATGCGCCGCAACCAACAACTTTGTCGCCTTCAACTGCAACCGTGAATTCTTGAACACTTTCATACAACGTTACAGTTTCTTTTGAAAGCAAACGACCTTGCGGAGCATATGAATCAATTAATTGGCGGATGCCTTTAATGTCACTGGTATGTGCTGGACGAATCTGCATTGATTAATCAACTTCGGGCTTAACAAGTGGGAACAAAATAGTTTCGCGAATTCCAAGACCTGTAAGCGCCATGAGCAATCGATCAACACCCATTCCCATTCCACCAGTTGGTGGCATTGCAAACTCCATGGCGCGCAAGAAATCTTCATCAACCTGCATCGCTTCTAGATCACCTTTAGAACCAAGAGTTGCTTGTTCAACTAGACGGTCACGTTGCACTACTGGATCGATCAACTCTGAATAACCAGTTGCTAATTCAAATCCATCAATATACAAATCCCATTTTTCTGCAACACCTGGAAGTTCTCGGTGTGCACGAACTAGCGGTGATGTATCAACTGGGAAGCCCATAACAAATGTTGGTTCAACCAATAGGTGGCGAGCAACGTGCTCAAAAATCTCTTCAGCAAGTTTTCCGGTAATCCACTTTGGATCTATTTTCATTCCAAGCTTTTCAGCGATCTTCTTCAAATCTGCATACGGGGTAAGGGCTGTAACACTTTCACCTACACCATTAGAAATAGCGTCGTACAACGAGATTTGCTTCCACTGGCCACCTAAATCTGCCTGGCGACCATCGTGGTGGGTAACAACATGAGAACCGGCAACTGCCATCGCTGCGTTTTGAACCAAGGTGCGAGTTAGGTCGGCGATCGACATCCAATCACCATATGCCATGTAACTTTCAATCATCGCAAACTCTGGTGAGTGCGAAGAATCCGCTCCTTCGTTACGGAAGTTACGGTTGATCTCAAAAACGCGTTCGATTCCACCTACTACACAACGCTTCAAGAAAAGCTCGGGGGCGATGCGAAGGTAAAGATCCATGTCATATGCGTTTGAGAAAGATTTGAATGGACGAGCCGCAGCACCACCGTGCATAACCTGCAGCATCGGAGTTTCGACTTCAATGAAGTTGGCCTTATCAAAGGTATCGCGAAGAGATTTCATTACCGCCGGACGCAAGCGCGCATTGCTACGAGCTTCTGGTCGAACGATCAAATCTACATAACGCATACGAACGCGAGTTTCTTCAGACATTGGCTTGTGATCATTTGGCAATGGACGCAGTGACTTAGCTGCCAATGTCCATGAATTAGCCAAGATAGAAAGCTCGCCTCGTTTTGAGGTAATGATTTCTCCGGTGATAGAAACAATGTCACCTAGATCAATATCTGATTTCCATGAATCAAGAACTTCCTGCCCGACCTTGTCTAAAGACAACATCGCCTGAAGTTCTGTTCCATCACCTTCGCGAAGCGTTGCAAAACAAAGTTTTCCCGTATCGCGCTTGAAGATAATTCGACCTGTTAAAGATTCAAGATCACCTGTTGCTACATCGATTTCTAGGCCGACGTATTTATCTCGGATCTCTTTCAATGATTTTGTGCGAGGAACAGAGACTGGATATGGCTCGACGTTGCGTTCTAGTAAGGATGCACGCTTTTCACGTCGAATACGGAGCTGCTCGGGCAGATCCTCTTCAGTAGGTAAATTCTCTGTACTCATAGGACGCGAAGTCTACCGAGTTAGGCATTTCGTTCGTGAATCAGACGAAGCCCAATAAGCGTTAAATCAGGCTCGTGATGGTCGATGGTTTCTGAAACCCCGATGATTAATGGCGCTAATCCACCCGTTGCAATAACCGTTGGCTTTTCAGAGTATGACTCTAGAAGTTCAGCTGTAATCCGATCCACTAGCCCATCGACCTGGCCCGCAAACCCAAAGATAGTTCCAGACTGAAGGGCTTCAACAGTGTTCTTGCCAATTACATTTTTTGGTCTTATTAACTCAACTTTACGAAGTTGTGCAGCACGCGCTGCCAATGCATCTACTGAAATTTCAATTCCTGGTGCAAGTGCGCCGCCAAGGAATTCACCTTTTGGTGAAACCACATCAAGATTGGTTGATGTACCAAAATCTACAACGATGGCTGGACCGCCAAATAATGTGTGGGCTGCCAAGGTATTCACAATGCGATCAGCGCCAATTTCCTTTGGATTATCCACTAAAAGCGGCACACCTGTTTTAATCCCTGGTTCAACAATTGTAACGCGAACATCAGAGAAATAGTCAGCGATCATAGTTCGCAGCTCTCGTAATGTTGCAGGAACAGTAGAACAGATAGATAGTCCCGTTAGGTTGTAGTCATCAATTAAGGCACGGTACTGCAGCCATAGTTCATCTGCGGTGCTACGCGGATCAGTCTTTACGCGCCATGATCTAATCATTTCCTTGTCATCAAAGATTCCAAGTACTGTGTTTGTGTTTCCGACATCAACAGTTAGTAACATCGTTATCTCCCTACCATCGGCATATTGTCTAGTAAACGAACCCCTTCAACCCAGCCAGCAATAATTGCTCTGCGGTTCTCTGTACCCTCATGTGCAGGTGCGAAATCCTTTTCATCAATAATCGTTGCGTAATCCATATCGAAACCAGGCTCAGTTGCTAAGGTTGAATTAAGTACCTCTTGGGCGATTTCCACTGTTGGGGCAAGCTTGGCTGCTGCAAGTGCACGGTGAATAACTAATGCTGTAACTCGTCCAGATTCACTTAAGCGAACATTGCGTGAAGACAGTGCCAATCCATCAAATTCACGAACCGTAGGCACTGCAACAATTTCAACCTTGCTCTTCATTGCTTGAACAATTTTGAGTTGCTGAAAGTCCTTTTCACCAAATACCGCTTTATCTGGCTTGGCGATTGCAAATAAGCGATTCACAACTGTCACAACGCCATCAAAGTGACCAGGACGAGATGCGCCTTCAAACTTGTTCCCTAATGGGCCTGCACTAATTATTTGAAATCCTTCTGGATACAAATCTTCGTACTCTGGAAACCAAACCTCGTTTGCACCCGCAATCGTTGCGATCTCAATATCTCGTTGTGGATTTCTTGGATACTTTTCCAAGTCTTCTTTATTTTCAAATTGCAGCGGATTAACAAAAATACTTACAACGACATCTTTATCTAATGTGCGCGCACGTTTAATCAACGCTTGGTGGCCTTTGTGCAAGGCGCCCATTGTTGGCACTAATACAGTCATTTCAGCGGCTCCAGTCCTTTCGGGGTACCGGGCAAGATGTTGCAAAGTTTACCGCTAAGCAGGCAATTGCTCCAAAAGTTCTTTTATCGGCCCATGCGTAAGCAGAATTGCATCAGGCTCAATTTCAAACCATGGTTGTAAAACAAAGCGACGTTCATGTGCACGAGGGTGCGGAAGTTGTAATTCATCTGCCTTGCTCAAAAGCCCGCCGTACTGGATCAGGTCCAGATCAATTGTTCGCGGACCCCAATGCACCGTCCTTTCACGACCTAAGCTCTTTTCGATTCCATGCAGCAGCGATAATAAATCCATTGCTGGTAACTCGCTATCAATGAGGCAGACAGCGTTGAGATAATCTGGTTGCTCTGGACCGCCAACTGGAGCGGTTGAATAATAATTAGAAACCGCCTTTACCTCAGTTGCTTCACGCAATAGCGCAATGGCTAAATCTAAATTTTCTTGCGGGTTACCAATATTGGCACCTAAAGCAATAACGGCTTTCATCGACTGCGGGTTACAACCACTGCGATATCTTTTAATTGTGCCGCAACCGGTGCTTGTGGTTTGTGAACCGTGACAGTTACTTGCTGCACTTTAAAATGTTGATTCAGAACTCGTTCTGCAATTCTGCCTGCTAATTTCTCAATCAAGTTAACCGGATTGCTAGTTATTTCGTCGACTACCAAATCAGTAATCTCTGCGTAATTAACCGTGTCCTCTATCGCATCTGAATTAGATGGAATCGTTAGATCTACGCTTAAAGTTAAATCCACGAAAAAATCTTGTCCATCTTTTCTTTCATGATCAAAGACACCGTGATACCCAAAGCCATGAATTCCGGTTAAAACAATTTGATCCTTCATGAGCTGAGCACCTCCTTATGTGGCTTCACACTATGAACTCTAACCGCCCAAATACCAGTCGCGCCAAGTCTCTTGGTCAGTTCGATTGTTGCCTGCTCTCGTTCATCAGGTGATTCTCCACCCAAGAAACGCTTTCGAGATGCCCCAACTAAAACTGGATAACCCATAGCCACAAAACGATCTATCGAATCAATAATCGCCCAGTTATGTTCGGCATCCTTAGCAAAACCAATACCTGGATCGATAATCAACTTATCTTTATCAATACCCGCATCTAATGCGGCTTCTATACGCTCATTGAGCTCTGAAATTACATCAGTAACAACATCCCCGTAAACAGCTTTGGAATTCATATCTTTTGAATGCCCACGCCAATGCATTGCAATGTATGGAACTTTTAGGCGAGCCGCAGTTTGTAACATCGCCACATCAGCTATTCCCCCGCTCACATCGTTGATAATTGATGCACCGGCATAAATTGCGGCCTCTGCCGTGCTTGCTCTCATAGTGTCAATGCTGATTGTTGCCCCATGCTTGGCTAATTCAGTGATTACTGGAATCGTTCTAGTGATCTCTTCTTCTTCACTTACCCGATCTGCACCTGGCCGTGTTGACTCGCCACCAATATCAATGATGTCGACATCTTCTGCAATCATCTCTAATCCGCGTGAGATCGCGGCATCGAAATCATTGTGTCTTCCACCGTCGGCAAATGAATCAGGAGTTACATTCAAAATGCCCATCACTAACATGTGATTAGCTCTTAGTGATTAGAGAAATTGCTTCTGCGCGTGTAGCAGGATTGTTTAAAGCTCCACGAACTGCAGATGTAGTTGTTCGTGCATGTGATTTCTTAACTCCGCGCATCGACATGCACAAGTGTTCACAATCGATAATGACAATTACTCCCAGTGGATCCAAAATATTGACCATTGCATCTGCAATTTGAGTTGTTAAACGCTCCTGCACCTGAGGACGCTTTGCATACATATCTACTAAACGAGCAAGCTTTGAAAGTCCAGTGATCTTTCCGCGTGGGATATATCCAATATGTGCAACACCATGGAAAGGTGTTAAGTGATGCTCGCAGTGCGAAAACACTTCGATGTCACGAACAATTACAAGCTCTTCATGCCCGATATCAAAAGTTGTTGTTAAAACATCTTCAGGTGATTGCCACAGACCTTCAAAGTTTTCCTTCATTGCACGGGCAACACGTGCCGGAGTTTCCTTTAAGCCATCTCGATCTGGATCTTCCCCAAGAGCTAAAAGCAGTTCGCGGATAGCCTTTTCCGCACGTTCCTGATCGTACGGACCAGAAGCGCGACCATCAGTGACGGTGACTTTATTTACCGTCACTTGCGGCCTTCTTGCGTCGGACAGGCTTCTTTTTTTCCTCTACAGGTGGCTCTACAACGAGGCGCTCTGGAATATCAACCGGTGGTTGTTCCGATGGAATACGAGTCGCTGAACCTGTCCACGCTGGACGCTTCGTAACTAACTTAACCTTCTTGAATATCTGAGCAATCTCTTCTTTATTAAGTGTTTCTTTTTCAAGAAGCTCTACAACCATTTCATCCAAAATCTTGCGATTGGCAACCAAGATATCAAAAGCTTCTTGGTGGGCATTTTCAATCAGAGTGCGAATCTCGCGATCGACAACTGCAGCAATATTTTCACTGTAGTCGCGTTGGTGACCGTAATCTCGGCCTAAGAATGGTTCGGTCGAACCACCACCAAGTTTGATTGCGCCAATAGATTCAGTCATTCCGTATTGAGTCACCATAGCACGAGCAAGCGCAGTTGCTTTTTCAATATCATTTGATGCACCAGTTGAAGGATCATGGAAAATTAACTCTTCAGCGGCACGACCGCCTAGCGAGTACGCCAGTTGATCAAGAAGTTGATTGCGAGTAGTTGAATACTTATCTTCATCAGGCAAAACCATTGTGTAACCAAGTGCGCGTCCTCGCGGCATGATCGTGACCTTATGCACAGGATCGGTATGAGGCAAAGCATGTGCAACTAATGCGTGACCTGCTTCGTGATATGCCGTAACTCGACGTTCATCATCATTCATCAAGCGAGATTTACGTTGTGGACCAGCCATAACACGATCAATTGCTTCATCTAATTCAAGGTTGCCAATTGTTGGCTTGTCGTCTCTGGCAGAAAGAAGTGCCGCTTCATTGAGAACATTTGCAAGGTCTGCACCAGTAAAGCCAGGTGTACGACGTGCGTAATCAACTAGCTTTACATCATCACTTAATGGCTTGCCCTTAGCGTGAACCTGCAAAATCGCTTCACGACCCTTTAGATCTGGACGATCAACTGCAATCTGACGATCAAAGCGACCTGGTCGTAACAATGCAGGATCCAAAACATCAGGACGATTTGTAGCAGCAATCAAGATAACTTGTGAGTTCTCTTCAAAGCCATCCATTTCGACAAGAAGTTGGTTAAGGGTTTGCTCGCGCTCATCGTGACCGCCACCCATACCTGCACCACGTTGGCGACCAACTGCATCGATTTCGTCGATGAAAACAATTGCAGGTGAATTCTCTTTCGCTTGATTGAAAAGATCACGCACGCGTGCTGCACCAACACCAACAAACATTTCAACAAAATCAGATCCAGAGATTGAATAAAAAGGAACTCCGGCTTCGCCAGCTACCGCACGCGCAAGAAGAGTCTTTCCCGTTCCCGGAGGACCAAACAACAAAACTCCCTTTGGAATTTTCGCACCTAGCGGTGCGTACTTTTCTGGTTTAGCCAAAAAGTCTTTGATCTCATCTAGTTCGGCAAGTGCTTCATCAGCGCCCGCAACATCCTTGAAAGTCGTTTTAGGTACATCGGGATCCTGAAGTTTTGCACGTGACTTTCCAAATTGGAAAACCTTATTTCCGCCTTGCGCTTGGCTCATGAACCAGAAGAACAAAAGACCAATTAACAAGAATGGAACGATTGAGAATAGGAATGAAACAAGAATTGATTGAGAAGGAACCTTTACATTCCAACCCTTTGGAGGTGGATTACCAGTTAATGCATCAACAATTGTTGGCTCCTGACGAGCAACATAAAAAGCTTCTACCTTTGAAGAGCCCTTAATTGTGCTGCCAGGGTTAAGGATTAAGCGAATCTTTTGATCTTTATCAACAAGCTCTGCAGATTGAACTTGAGCCTTTGAAATCGCATCCAAGGCCTGTGAAGTTTCAATCTGTGTGTACTTGTTCCCGGCTGAAGATATCTGTCCAAATACTGTCACAGCAAAAATAGCGGCAACAATCCAGAAAAGGGGGCCGCGAAAAAGTCTTTGACTTTTTGTTGGAGCTTTCTTGGCAGGTTGCTTACCTGAGAAACTCTTCTTGACTTGCTTCTTCGGCTTTTGAGCTTGTGACATCTTTGGGGACTCCAGAAACTATTCGTACATGTGCTTAGCAAGCACAGCGATAAATGGAAGGTTGCGATACTTTTCATCAAAATCAAGGCCGTAACCAATTACAAAGTCTTTTGGAATATCAAAGCCAACGTACTTCACATCAACTTCGACTTTAGCTGCCTCTGGCTTTCGTAGAATTGAGAGAATTTCTACTGATCCAACTCCACGTGATTCAAGATTGGCCTTGAGCCATGAAAGAGTTAGCCCGGAATCAACAATGTCTTCGATAATCAAAACATTTCTTCCGGTGATATCGCGATCAAGATCTTTCAGAATTCGAACAACTCCGCTGGACTTTGTTCCAGAACCATATGAAGAAACCGCCATCCAATCCATATCGATGTGGCGTTGTAATGCACGTGAAAAATCTGCAACGGCCATCACTGCACCCTTGAGTACACCAACAAGAAGCAAATCTTTACCTTCGTAATCCTTATCAACCTGTGCCGCAAGCTCTATGATTCGTGCTTGCAACTGCTCTTCGGTCACGATTACGCGTTCGATATCGGCCTTGACTGCTTCTAAGTCCACGGTTCTCCCTAAGGTCGGTGCTGTAAGAGCGAAAGTCTGCCCGAAATCCGCTCAACCTTCACACCGCCCGGCAAATTGAGCGCACCTTGGCCGCTCCACGCACAAATAAGCGCCTCAACCGCGCTCACATGCTCCATTGTGACCGTGCCGCCGGGGGCACCAGCGGCATAGACCGCGGCTCTAATAATTCGGGTTCTGATGGCACGAGGTAGTTCTACAAGATAGGAGCAATCTAAATCTGCAAGGTCCAAATGAATCTCTTCGCGTTTAGCCCAATGATCGAGAGCATCGGCATCATCACGTAATAGATGAGCACTGCGAGCTAATGCTTCTGCAATTCCAGGACCGATACTTTTTTCAAGTATTGGTAGAGCTTCGTTTCGAACTCGAACTCTTGAAAACTCTGGATTCTGATTGTGTGGGTCGTTCCAAAATTCCAACTTTAGCTCTTCACAATACTGTTCATTTTGAATGCGGGTGATTTCAAGAAGTGGCCGAATGTAGAGCCCACTGTAGTGAGCCATTCCGGAAAGAGAACGTGTTCCAGATCCGCGAGCCAATCCCAGTAAAACTGTTTCGGCTTGATCATCACGTGTGTGCCCAAGAAAAACCGCGACCGCGTTTTTTTCTTTAGCAACTTCTTGTAATCCCTCATATCTAGATTTGCGAGCAGATGCTTCTAGACCATCTTGAAGATCAACACTTACCTTCTTGATGATGCAATTCAACCCAAATTCTTTCAATTGCATTTGAACTTTTTCAGCTTGTGCACCAGATTGTCCTTGTAGTTGATGATCAATTGTCACGCCGATTACCGAGATAACAAACTTTTTTGCTTCAATAGAAAGTGCGTGGGCTAGTGCTAAAGAATCTGCACCGCCAGAAACGGCAACAAGAATTGTGTCGCCTGCTTCGAAGTTTTCAAGCCAGGTGCTTACAGCATTCCGAACCGCTGGGACCGCTGTAGTCATGGCTTAAGAGTAACGCTGAATTACACGCGGCCACCAAATGGCATCAAACCCTTGATGCTGTACATGTTTGAATAGAGCAAACCTTTGCCCTTTGAGTTGGCCTCCCACATCATTCCGTTTCCGGCATAAATCGTGATGTGGTGAATGGTCGAGATATTTCCCTTGTAAGAATAGAAAAGTAAGTCGCCTGGAACTAATTCCTTCAGAGAAACATGCTTTGTATAGCCTGAATAAAGGGCAGAGTTGAGACGATCCCAGTTAGGCCAACCTAAGCCAGCTGCTCTGTATGCAGCATAAACGAGTCCAGAACAGTCGAAAGCGTTAGGTCCTTCTGATCCCCAAATATATGGCTTACGTGCGAGCACTTGAGCTTTAGCAAATGCAACTGCCTTATCTCGTTGTGCTTGGGTGGTTCTAATTGTAGATCTGCCTTGGAATCCGCGATCTGGCCAAACACTCTTTTGTCCTGGTGTCTGGGTTGCAGTGCTCGCTTGACTCTCTTCGAGTAACGCTAACTGTCGTTGCTGTTCAAGAGTTGTTCTTACTTTTCTTGCACTCATTAACTGGCGCATTAATTCATCTTGAACTTTTTGAAGTTTCGCTACTTCTTGAGCTTGTTCCGCTTTTGCATCATCTGCAACCTCTTTTGCTGCTGCAACTTTTTCTGTGGCAGTTTGCTGTACAGCTTTTGCATCATCAGCAATCTTTTTGGCTTTGCGCGCTGCTTCTTCGGCAACCTTGAATCGATCCAGTGCAACAGAGTTCTGCGAACCAAGAGTTCCAAGAGTTGAGAGTTGATCAATTAAATCTTGTGGACCATTAGCACTTAACAATGATTGAACATCTGTAAGGCTTCCACCCATGATGTAAGCATTGGCTGCAAGTTTTCCGATGGTCTTGTGGGCCTCTGATACAGCAGCAGCGGTCTCAGCTGCATGCTTTGCCGCAATATTTGCCGCAGTTGTTGCAACAGCTAACTCTGCTTGTGCTTTTCTGTACAGCGCTGTCGCGGCATTTGCTTTAGCGGTTAAAGTCCTTAAGGATTGATTGGCAGCAGCTAATTTCTTGGCCTGAGCTTCTGCTGCTTTTTTCTTTGCCGCTTCAACTTTCTTTGCAGCTTCGATTTCCGCCAAGGTTGGTTTTGGGGCTGCGAATGCCGGAACTGACGGAATCGCCAGAGCCACAATTACCGCAAGCGAAATCGCCCTAAAATTCTTTTTCACAATTACCTTTCGGAAGGGAAGGGTTCAAGAATAAATGCCCAACCTTGGAAAACCGTGTTTTTAGGTGAGAGTGTCCTTAATTAGCTACATCACGACGAACAAAGAGTATTGATGCGACTATGGCACCAACTGCGACATATGCACCCCCGACAGCAAGGGCATGCGTGTAAGTGACATCAGCACTTCCACCTGAAGCGATAGTGCTTAATTGGTAACCAGGCAGCCACGATTGCAATGAATTCTTCACCGCTATCAGCAAGATCTCAACAATCAATAACCACAGCACACCAAAGGAGATGGCACTTATTGGTGAGCGTAGAAGTAGTCCTAGAACCATGCCAATGATTCCAAAGCCAATCACAGAGATGATTACATTAACGAAAGTTGTATAAATGAACTCAATACCAGCGCTTGTGAACCACATCTTGGTTGAGACATCAACCGTTGGTGCCAAAATCGCCGAAATTCCGATGCTTACAATTGCAGAAACTGTGATCATCGCTAAAGCAAAAATGATCATCGAGATTAACTTTCCGAACAAAATTTTCATTCGGCTTGGTTGACGGACCAACAAATTGCGAAGCGTTCCATATGTGTATTCCTGCGCAGTTTGGGCTGCAAAAACACACAGTGCGATGATTCCTAAAAAGCCACCTACGTTTGCAAAACCCTGAACACCGCCACTTGAGAGGGCTAATACCTCGCGAGTAATTACTCGGCCACGATCGGCATTACCTTGAGGTGAGTCAATAAGTAAGTACAGCAACGCTGAAAAGAGCCCGCTGAAAAAGACAACCGCACCCATGGTGCCAAAAAATAGTGTGGGGCGACGTAACTTACGAAGTTCGGATCTGACGACATTAAACATTACTTGTCCCCCGTCATTTCAAAGAAAGTTTCTTCAAGATTTGGAAGCTGGGGAGCAAGTTGCGCCAGAGTTATTCCTGCATCAAAGGCGGCTTCATTAAGCACAGGAGCCCACTTCATATCAGCCAATACATGAACTGCATCATCCCGAATTACAGCATGATGTCCTGCTTCTTTTGCAATTTTAACAATGCGTTTTAGATCAGATTTCTTGAGTGATTTTGCGATTATCGTTGGTTGCTGCTGCGCCATCAATTCACCGATTGGACCCGCAAAAACTATCTCACCTTTGCGCAGCATCACGATGTGATCACTGATAATTTCAAGTTCAGACAGTAAATGTGAAGAGACAAAAACTGTAGTTCCATCATTTGCAAGATCCCGCAGCAAGGCGCGAACTTCTTGAATTCCTTCGGGATCTAAACCATTTGTAGGCTCATCTAGCATCAGTAATTTAGGTTCCGGCAATAAAGCTGCAGCAATTCCTAAACGTTGCTTCATACCTAATGAATAAGTCTTGTACTTTGATTTTCCACGTTCTCCTAGTCCAACTTTTTCCAAAAGAGTTTGAACTCGTTCGACAGGAAAGCCACCAAGTCGTGCAAGGACCATTAAGTTTTCATGACCTGACAAAGCTGGATAAAAAGCTGGGCCTTCAATCATCGCGCCAACTCGGCTTAAGTACTTTTCCGGATGTTCAATTGGCTCCCCAAGAATGTGGCCTCGCCCAGTTGTAGGAGTGATCAGGCCAAGAAGCATCCGCATTGTGGTTGTCTTGCCTGAACCATTTGGCCCAACAAAGCCACACACCGTACCGAGTGGTACTTCAAAGTTGATATGGGAGACCGCTAAGCGATCCTCGTACTTCTTTGATAGATCTGAGACTGAAATAGCAGTATTAGTCATGGCCGTACTCTGCCACAATTATCCTATGAGCAAACGACCTTGGGGTTATCAGCCTCATCCTGAAACTCTGGGACCTGACTGGGAATTACATCCACAAACACAGTCAGTTCGTGCCGGGCTTGCTCGTACAGGTTTTGGTGAAACTTCAGAAGCACTATTTCTTAATAGTGGTTTTACTTACACATCTGCTGAAGAAGCTTTTGATTCCTTTGCCGAAGAAACTGATCACTATCTTTATAGTCGTTTTCATAATCCAACGATCGCAATGTTTGAAAAACGTTTGGCTGCAATTGAAGGCGCTGAAATGTGTGTCGCAACAGGTTCTGGAATGTCAGCCATGTTCGCATCCCTTGCATGCCTAGTCGAACAAGGCGATCACGTGGTTGCATCGGCAGCAATGTTCTCTTCCTGCCACGTAGTAATTACAGAGTTTTTACCTAAGTGGGGCGTTACCTTTGAATTAGTAAAAGGAAATGATCCAGAAGTTTGGGCTAAAGCACTTACTAAGCCAACTAAGGCTGTTTTTCTTGAAACGCCGAGTAACCCATTACTTGAGATTGTTGATATTGCAATGGTCAGTGAACTTGCACATAAAGTCGGTGCAACAGTAATTGTTGATAATGTCATGGCATCACCAGTTTTGCAGAAGCCATTAGCATTTGGTGCAGATGTTGTTATGTACTCAGCAACTAAGCACATTGATGGTCAAGGTCGAGTCCTTGCAGGTGCGTTGTTAGGGTCTGCTTCCTATATTCAAGAAAAGCTCTTGCCTTTCGTGCGTCATACGGGTCCTGCACTCAGTGCATTTAATGCTTGGGTACTAGTTAAGTCACTAGAAACTATGCACCTGCGAGTAGAGAGCATGGTTTCAAATGCACAAGCGGTTGCCGAATTCCTTGAAAAGCAACCTGCAATTAAATCTGTCCGCTATCCAGGTTTGAAATCTCACCCAGAACATGAATTAGCAATGAAACAGATGAGTAATGGTGGAGGATCAACTATCGGAATTGAGTTCAATGGTTCTCAGGCCGAAGTTTTTGCCTTCATGAATAAGCTTCGAGTCATTGATATTTCAAATAACTTGGGAGACAGCAAGTCATTAATTACGCACCCATCATCAACTACACATCGACGTTTGGCTCCAGAAGTTCAGGCTGACATGGGAATCACACCTTCGGTGTTGCGCTTGTCTGTGGGTTTAGAACACTCGAGTGATTTGATTAAGGACTTACAACAAGCTTTAGCTAAGTAGTTGTGCAACAACTA
>Ga0315909_10006029_pt1 | contig 13772 bp, 13 predicted proteins | sample LakEriMetagenome_11_FD_203527 | JGI IMG/M metagenome (GOLD analysis project Ga0315909, IMG submission 203527) | Freshwater fungal communities from buoy surface, Lake Erie, Ohio, United States - Buoy 2 MA125 | ecosystem: Environmental > Aquatic > Freshwater > Lake | place: USA: Lake Erie, Ohio...
GGGACTCGACGGAATTGGACCGTGGGTTTTGTTCAACTCCCATCACACCACCGACGCCGGACCCGTTAGCAAGGTCAAGGAGCGAGGGTTCACTTCGAAACGCACCGGGCTAGTTCCCAAGAGTTCGCCATCCAACGCCAGAGGCTGGGGCGGATCTGCAGACACCTCCAACCAATGCCCTCGAAAGAACCGGACCTTCCGGTGACGGACATGGGTGCCGCGCAGCAGACGCAGGAATTGAAGGGCCAGATCGAAGCGACCCACCGCCTCGATCAAGGTCAACTCCAGCACCCCGTCGGTCATCGAGGCTCCCGGTCCAATACGCATCAACCCACCGCCGGCGAAGGGAGCATTGCCGACCACCACCGCCACCGCATGGGAGAGCACTTGCTCCCCCTGATCCGAGCGAACGCGAAGAACGGGCGGTTGGAACGAGAACAGCGCCCGGAAGAAACCCGCCGAGTAGCACCAACGGGGGCCAAACCATTTCACGGTCGCTGGAGTGGTCTTGCGAAGCAATTCGCCAACAAAACCCACCCCGCCAAAGAGGATGGCATGCCGGACCCGCTCGCGCGATTCGGCCGCCGGGACCCCGGATTCCATTCCCACTGGAGGATTCTCGCGCCACGTGACCCGGATCGTGTCGAGGGTCACCGGCTTGGGCTCCAAAATGGCCCGGATGGCAGATTGATCGGGATCTGAGGCCGCAGCAGCACCCACCGCGGCGCCACCCACCACACCGACCAATTGGGCGATGTCATTGCCGCGTCCGAACGGGGCCACCGCGAGTGCGGCTCGGGAACCTCCAGCGATCAGCCCACTGGCCACCTCATGCACCGTTCCATCGCCACCGGCGGCAATCACCCATTCGAATCTGGCCGCCTCGGTCCGTGCCAACTCCAGCGCGTGACCGGGGTATTCGGTAACCCGGATTTCGCAGGTCACGCCTCCTTCCGCCAAACGAGCCACAAAGCGTTCCAAACGCTGCGCCTGATCCCGGGACGTAGCCGAGGCCGGGTTCCGGATGAGCAAGGCCCTGCGAGGCGAAACACTCATGGAATGCGCTGAAAGCCTGTCTGAATCAGCGCCGCACCCAAGTGGCGTGTCGAGTAGGAATGCCCTCGGCATTGAACTCCCGCTCAAAGTCCGTCGTCACCGCCAACAAGCCCTCGGGTTCCTGGCCGGGGAGGAAGTGTTCCGAGGCTCCATTGAAGACCTCCAGCATTTGCTCGAAGTACGACGTGTCATCGGTGCGGCAATGGAATCGCCCCCCAGGCATGAGGCTTTGGGCGGCCAACGCGGCGAAGGCGGGGTTGATCAGGCGGCGGCGGTGATGCCGCTTCTTGGGCCAGGGATCAGGAAAATACACATGGATGGCCGACAAGGAGGCCGGGGCGATCATCCAGTCCATGAGATAGGTCGCCTCCATGCGCAGCCCACGAAGGTTCTTCAATCCCTGACGTCGGCCCTTCCGGTCGATTTTCCGAAGCCGGCCAAACAGCCGTTCGACACCCAAGAAATTCACCTCCGGGTGAGCCGCCGAATACTGGAGCAGGAAGGAGCCATCCCCCGCACCCAACTCCAGTTCGACCGGAGCGGTGTTGCCGAAGAGGGCGGCAAAATCGAGCCGACTCAGGATGTCGGGCCGGATGAGAATCGTATCGGGAAAGAGGTCAGACGCCATGACGACGAGGGAAGGTTAGGGACCTTTGGTCCAACGAGGAAGGGTTGTATTGAGAAGCCAGAGAGCCAGTCTCCAACTCTCCGCCGACCGGGCTATCGGCGATTCAGCCCCCCACTGCACCCCAAGCCTCGCGCGGCGCCTTCTTGGAAAACCCCTCGGATGCTGCGGCTCTGGATTGCCTTCCTGAGGCATTCGCCGAACCTTGGGGTCATGATCCGCATCGCACTCTTGGCCATGGCCATTGCCATCGGTGCCGAAGGTCTCGGCAGCCTTCGCGCCGCTACAGGGAGCTCTTGGCCGATGTTCCGGGGCGATCCGGCCCAAAGCGGGGTCAGCCCGGCGCGCATCCCGGAGGCACCGGTACTCAAATGGCGTTTCAAGACCGGCGGCGCAGTGAGTGCCACCGCCGCCATCGTCGATGGCGCGGTCTTCATCGGATCGGCCGATTCGAATGTGCTCTGTCTTTCCCTCTCCGACGGCAGCAAGCGCTGGTCCTTCCAGACCGGGGGGCCGGTGGAGGCATCACCCCTGGTCCTCGATGGGCGCGTCTTGATTGGTGACACCCTGACCAACTTCTTCGCCCTCGATGCCAAGACCGGAACCAAACTCTGGAGTCGGGGCTTCGACGACAAAATCAAGAGCAGCGCCAATTGGGTCATCGGCACCAACGGAACCTCCACCAACATCCTCGTCGGAGGCTACGACTTCCGGCTCTACAGCCTCGAGGTCAACACCGGGAAATCGAACTGGGTCTACGAGACGGGCAATTACATCAATGGCTCGCCGGCCATTTCCCGCGGACGGACCGCCTTCGGCGGCTGCGACGCCATCGTCCATGTGGTCGATGTGGTCGGCGGCAAGAAATTGCGGGAGATCGAGGCCGGAGCCTACATTGCGGCTTCCGGGGCCATGGAGGGCAACCTGCTTTACGTCGGCCACTACGAAAACGAATTGCTCTGCGTCGATGTCGAGGAGGGGAAGATCCTCTGGAAGTACCGGGACCGGGCCTTCCCCTTCATGTCCTCGCCGGCCGTGACCACCAACCGCGTGTTGATCGGCAGCCGCGACAAACGCCTCCACTGCATCCAACGGACCGACGGTAAGCCGATCTGGACGTTCCAGACCCGCGGCAAGGTGGAGAGTTCGCCCGTGGTGGCGGGCGACCGCGTGATTGTCGGGTCCGACGACGGACGGCTTTACATCGTCTCGCTGGCCGACGGGCAGGAGCGGTGGCACTACGATCTGGGTCAACCCGTGCAAAGTTCACCGGCCGTGGTCGACGGACACATCGTCATCGGTTGTGATGACGGTTTCGTGTACTGCTTCGCTGCGCCGCGTTGATCAACGACCGGCTGCACGCCCCTTCCACGTTCTCCCGGCAAGATCCTCAGGACAACCGTCACCGATGTCGATGCCACCCCAAGACCTCGCCCTGAGTGCCAACCTGTCACCGGCCGAGGAACGCTTCGAGCGCATGCGCAAACGTGTCGGTTGGTACCTGGCCCCGATGGTCTTGGTCGTTCTTTGGTGGATTCCCTTTCCCGGATTGCCCCTGCCGGCTCGGCACCTCTTCGCCATCGTCGGCATGGCGCTGACTCTTTGGATGACCGAGGCCATTCCTCTGGCGGCCACGGCGCTGTTGGCACCGTCCCTGTGCGTGGTGGCCGGACTCGGCTCGGCCCGGGAGGTCTTCAAACCTTTCGCCGATCCGGTCATCTTCCTGTTCATGGGCAGCTTCATGATGGGCGAGGCGATGCTCAAACACGGCCTCAATCGACGTTTCGCCTTCACGCTGCTGGCCATGCCCTGGGTCGGATCCAGTCCCGCCCGCTTGTACGCCGCCTTCGCCGGCATCACAGCGGTGATTTCCATGTGGGTCTCCAACGCGGCCACGACGGCCATGATGCTGCCCATCGGCCTGTCGATTCTGGCCGAATTGGGTGCGCGCCAAGGGGTGGCCAATTATCGGGCCACGCCCTTTGCCGCTGGGCTCATGCTCATCACCGCCTTCGCCGCCTCGGTCGGGGGCTTGGCCACACCCATCGGCACCCCTCCGAACCTCATCGGAATCGGGGCCATCGAGCGGCTCTTGGGCTACAAGGTCACTTTCTTCCAGTGGATGCGCCTGGGGCTTCCCGTTGCGATCTTACTGGCCGGTTTTCTGGTCTGGCGTTTTAGCCGGCATTGCCCGGTTCCGGCCGTGTCCCTAGCCACCAACCGCCATTGGCTGGAGACAGAGCGGGCCAACCTGGGCCGTTGGACCCAGGGGCAGTTGAACGTGGTGGGCGTGTTCTTGGGGGCGGTGACCTTGTGGATCTTGCCCGGGCTCATCGCTGCCCTCGATGACCGGGGTTCGGCGAGTCCGGCCTACCTGTGGATCAGTGCCCACGCTCCAGAGAGCGTCATTGGCCTGCTGGCCGCTTCGGCGCTGTTCTTCCTGCCCGCCAACGCGCAAAGGGAATCCTTCACCCTGGAGTGGCGGGACGCCGCGGCCATCGATTGGGGCACCATCCTGCTCTTTGCCGGAGGCATGAGCTTGGGCGAATTGATGTTTTCCACCGGATTGGCCCACTGGATCGGTGCGGGCTTGGCCACGCTGTTCCACAGCCATTCGGTGGTGGGCCTGACCGTGCTTTTCACCGGAGTCGGCATTCTCGTCAGTGAAACCACCACCAACACTGCCTCAGCCACCATGGTGGTCCCCATTGCCATCGCCGTGTCGCAGGCGGCCGGAGTGGACCCCCTCAAACCCGCCCTGGCCACGTGCCTGGGCTGCTCCATGGGCTTCTTGTTGCCGGTTTCCACGGGACCCAATGCCATGGCATACGGGACCGGCTGCATCCCCTTGAAGTCCATGATGCGTCACGGGCTGTGGCTTGATGCGGTCGGCTGGGTGGTAATCGTAGGAACCGTTTTGTTATTGGGACCCTCGTTGCCCCCCAATTCCTGAGCGATGCCGGATTGCTCCATCGCATTCCCGCCGGACTGAGTCCGTGTTTCTGCACAGCCTCCCTGCCCTTTTTCACCCGGCTGCTCAAAAAGAACCACCCCCGGCTTCCAACTCCGAAAACGACGCGTGGAAACCCGGGGGATTTTTTCAGCATTTCCGCAGTTTTGAACCGACAAATCAGCCAAGAAACATAGCTGGCATCCGTGCTGCTTCCGGTCTTCAGGAGCCGGACTGTCCGACGCTCAAGAATTCAACCTCTTGCGCGCCGAGCCGAACGATCCGGCAGCGCATCAACACCATGAAGAAGTGCTCAAAGGCACCCCTTCGGTCATCGGAAACAACACACACATGAAGAAAATTGAAGCAGTGATAAAACCTTTCAAACTCGAGGAGGTCAAAGACGCCCTCCACGAAGTGGGTATCGAGGGAATGACCGTCTCTGAGGTCAAGGGCTTTGGTCGCCAGAAAGGGCATACCGAAATCTACCGCGGCAGCGAGTACACCGTCGATTTCCTGCCGAAGATCAAAATCGAACTGGTGGTGTCGGACGCCAAGGTAAACGAGGCGACCGGAGCCATCATTAAGGCCGCCAAAACCGGCAAGATCGGCGACGGCAAGATCTTCGTTTCTGAGGTCACCGAGGCCATTCGGATCCGCACCGAAGAGAAAGGTGACAGCGCGGTTTGACCCTGAGGCAGTTCGATATCCTCCGGTCCTAATCCCCACTGTATCCAAAACCTATGAAAACATTTTTCCAAAAGTTTTTTCTGACACTCACCTGTGCGCTGCTGTCGTTTGCCGCAGTCGACACCCGCGCCGCCGACCCCAGCGTTGAAGAGCGCTTGGCCGACTTGGAGGCGTACGTCAATAACGCCGCCCGCGCCACCGCAGGCAATACTAACGTCACCAGCAAGATCGCCGGCCCTGGCCCTGGCCACAACGCCTGGCAAATGACCTCCACCGCACTGGTGCTGTTCATGACCCTGCCCGGCCTGGCCTTGTTCTACGGTGGCTTGGTCCGCAAAAAGAACGTCCTTTCGGTGTTGGCCCAGTGCATGGGCATCGCCGGACTGGTGACCATCTTGTGGTGGGCCATCGGGTACAGCCTCTCGTTCGGAGCGGGCAACGCCATCATCGGTGATGCGGCGTACGCCATGTTCAAGGGCGTCGAGCCCGGCGCCGTGGGCGCTGGCTACTACTGGATCAGCGACTCCATGTGGGCGATGTTCCAGTTGACCTTCGCCATCATCACTCCGGCCTTGATCATTGGAGCTATCGCCGAGCGCATGAAGTTCAGCGCCGTGCTCCTCTTCGTGACCATTTGGATGTTCGCGGTCTACTTCCCGTTCGCTCACATGGTCTGGTCCACCACCGGCCTGATGTGCGGACCGCTTAACAAGGACGCCGCCATCAAGGCGCTGGATTTCGCTGGCGGCACCGTGGTTCACATGACCTCCGGATGGAGCGCGTTGGTTCTCTGCATCATCCTCGGTAAGCGCAAGAACTACGGCCGTGAGCCGATGACCCCGCACTCGATGACCTTGTGCATGGTCGGCACTGGAATGCTTTGGGTCGGCTGGTATGGCTTCAATGCGGGTTCCGCACTCGGCGCCGACGCCATCGCCTCCAACGCGTTCACCACCACCACCTTGGCCGCCGCCACCGCCGGTTTCGTCTGGCCGATGATCGAGTGGATCACCCGCGGCAAGCCCAGTGTCCTCGGATTCTGCTCGGGCATCGTCGCCGGTCTGGTCGTGGTCACTCCGGCCTGCGGTTTCATCACCCCGACCTCCGCGGTCATCATCGGTATCCTCGCCGGTATCGTGCCCTACTTGGCCTGCTCCTACCTCAAGAAACTGATTGGTTATGATGATGCTCTGGACACCTTCGGCGTGCACGGCATCGGCGGCACCTTGGGAGCCATCCTCACCGGTATCATGGCCGACGAAAAGGCCAACTCGGTGGTGGGAGGCCTAAAGGAAGGTCTGCTGGGAGCCCAGCTCAAGGCGGTCGTCTTGACCATCGTTTGGAGCGTCGTGGCTACAGCCATCATCGCCTACATCGTGAAGGCGGTCGTCGGACTCCGCCCGACCGAGGAAGTCGAAGTCAACGGGCTCGACCTCGCCGAACACGGCGAGGAGGGCTACCACGGCTGATCCTTCGGACTACTCCAAACACCCTCTCAAGCCGCACCGGGAAACCGGTGCGGCTTTTTGATGTTCCGGCAACGGATGGACCAACGGAATCTGCCGGACTCCCCCAACCGGGCTCAGAAGCGCTCCACTTCGATCACCAAGGCAGTGGTGTTGTCCCGACCACTGGCCGACACAGAGGCCTCGACCAAGTGCTGCCCCAAGTCGTCCTGCATTCCAGCCACTCCGGCTGACCCGATCAGGTCCAGCAAGTGGGCATCGTACAAACCGTCGACCAAACCATCGGAGCAAAGCAGGAATCGATCGCCCTCAGAATAGGCGACAGAGCCGATCTGAGGATCCACGAACTGATTGCCACCTCCCAAGGCCTTCTGGAGCACATTCCTGCGCGGGTGGCTTCTCGCCTCGCGCTCATTGATCTTCCCCTGCCGATACAACCAACCCACATGGGTGTCGTCTTCGGTCAACTGACGGATGCCTCCGGTGGCGGGCAAGTGATAGATGCGACTGTCGCCGACATGGGCAAAATGCAGAAGCCCCGGGGCAAACCAGCACAAACTCAGGGTCGTCTCCATGCCACGGCACTCCTCGTAGCTTCGCCCCAGATAAACCAAAGCTTTGTGGATTTCCCGAAAGAGCACCTGCAAGAGCACCCCTGCGGAATCGACCTCTGAATGCCCCGAAGCCGGGCGGAACCCCTTCGGCAAAATCTGAGGCACCTTTTCGACGGCGATTCGACTGGCAAATTCCCCGGCTTGTGCGCCCCCCATGCCATCACTCACGGCAAAGACGAAATCGGCTGTCTGGAGCGTCGACTGCCCCTCCTTGCCCAAACGCTCCAGCTCCTGGCGGTTGAACCTCAACCCCACGAAGGAATCCTCATTGTTGGCGCGAACCTTCCCGCGGTGGGAACAACCCGACCAATGAAGGCGGAAATGGGCGATATCGCGAGCCATGACATTCATTGATGGGGCCTCAGGAGATGGTGATGCCGATCAGTTCAGCAAGGTCGCAAATTCGAAATCAATGATGCAAAATCGCCCGTCGGATCTCCGGTAGGTGACATTGCGAATATCCTGGTCGTCGTGCCGGACGCCATAGGTCTCCAACTCAGCAAATAGGCTTTGAAGCCGCTCGGAATCCAAGTGCTCCACCCGTTGCCCGCAGTTGGTCGTGATGATCTGAGGAAGGCTCGGGTTTTCCACGAGAAGTCGAGGCACGAAAGGACACCCTCGCGCTTCCAAAAACCTCAGCACTTTCACCTCGGTTTCAAATCGCAGGGCAGCATCAGCACCGTGGTAGGTCTTGATCACCCGGCCATCAAAGCTCAAATGGACCGTGGACCGTAGGGTGTCTTTGACCTTGAGCATCAGCGTGGCATAACACTAGAAGATCGTTTCTCATTCAGCCAGCGGGGAAGTCGAGCTCAGGCCCACCCATGCACGAGCCACCGCTCCTTTCTGGTCTGAATTTTTCAACCAATCGGTAAATTTTTGACTCTTTTTATCCACCCAGCTCAACAACAAACACCCATCCATCGGTCTTCGCGCAAAATTTGTAGGCGAGCGTGCGCACTGAGTTTATTGTTTTCCTCGGAAACGTCCCATTTCCCCTGGCGGGAAGTGCAGTGAACGGATCATGGCACCTGCCCTGCTTCATGAATTCGCTGCATCGGGACGATTCGCTGCAGTCACTACCATTTACATCCATGGCTAAATACAAATTGGAATACCTCTGGCTCGATGGTTACCAGCCAGTCCCCAACCTCCGCGGCAAAACCCAGATCAAGGAATTCGAGAGCTTTCCGAAACTGGAGCAATTGCCCCTCTGGAACTTCGATGGCAGCTCCACCCGCCAAGCTGAGGGACGTAGCTCCGACTGTGTTCTGAAGCCGGTGGCCGTTTATCCCGACACCTCGCGCAAGAACGGCGTTTTGGTGATGTGCGAAGTGATGATGCCCGATGGTGTGACTCCTCATCCGAGCAACACCCGCGCAACCATTTTGGACGACCCCGGCGCCTGGTTCGGCTTCGAGCAGGAGTATTTCCTGTACAAAGACGGCCGTCCGCTGGGTTTCCCTCCCGGAGCCGACAATTTCCCCTATCCCCAAGGCGAATACTACACCGGCGTCGGCTACAAAGCTGTCGGTGACATCGCTCGCGAGATCGTCGAAGAGCACCTCGAATTGTGTCTGGATGCCGGCATCAACCACGAAGGCATCAACGCCGAAGTGGCCAAGGGACAATGGGAATTCCAGATCTTCGGCAAAGGTTCCAAGACGGCCGCCGACCAGGTCTGGGTCGCTCGCTACCTGATGATGCGCCTCTGCGAGAAGTACGGCATCGATGTGAACTGGCACTGCAAGCCCCTCGGCAAGGATGTGGATTGGAACGGTTCGGGCATGCACTCGAACTTCTCCACCACCTACATGCGCGAAACGGGCGGCCAAGCTTACTTCGAGGCCCTCATGGCGGCCTTCGACAAGTACAAGAACGAGCACATCGCCGTGTACGGCCCGGACAACCACCTGCGCCTGACCGGTCTCCACGAGACCCAGTCCATCGACAAGTTCAGCTACGGCGTGGCCAACCGCGGCGCCTCGATCCGCGTCCCTCACAGCTTCGTCAACAACGGCTACAAGGGCTACGTCGAAGACCGTCGTCCGAACTCCCAGGGCGACCCGTACGCGATCGCCAGCCGCATCCTTCAAACCATCGCAACAGTCCCCACGCCGTGAGCGTCCGAGGAGCCTGAGGGCGCCTGCTGGATTGACTCTCGGATCGACTCTCGCAAACCCGGGCATTAGCCCGGGTTTTTTCTTTCCCGCCAGCGACACTGAAAACCACCGCCAAAAAAAAACACCCCATGCGTCAGGATCACGCCGTCCACGCAGAGATTTCCCGGTAAAATCGCCAAAAGACCAATGAAACACATGCTTTGGAGGAATGGCATCTCTGTAGCTTGAAACGGGACAAATGGCGTTGACACCCTAGGTTGACTGCCTACAGTCGCCGCCACCTTAAGCCCTTAACTTCACACAAAAATCCTATGAATCGTCTCCGCAAACAACGTCTCGGCGCTTTCACGCTGATCGAGTTGCTCGTCGTCATCGCCATCATCGCGATTCTGGCCGGCATGCTCTTGCCCGCTCTGGCCAAGGCAAAGTCCCGCGCCAACCGCATCTCCTGCGTTAACAACCTGAAGAACATCGGTCTGGCCTTCCGCACCTTCGCGGTGGACTTCGGTGGCGCCTATCCCTGGCAGGTCAGCCCCGATCAGGGCGGCGTTTCGCTGATCGCCGCCACTGTGGCCGGCGCAGCCACCACCACCATCTCGAACAACGTGACCGCCTGCTTCGCTGCGGTTTCCAACGAGTTGAGCACGCCGAAGATCGTCTGGTGCCCCTCCGACGGCAGCCGCTTCACCGCCTCCAACACCTGGGTGGGCGTGCAGCGCTTGGCCATCGCCAACAACCTCAAGGTTCCGAGCTACTTCCTCGGCACCACGGCCACTGAAGAGCAGCCCCAGAGCATCTTGGGCGGCGACCGTAACCTGACCAACGGTTCGACCGAGCAGCAGCTGGCTGGCAAGCACATCATCTTCGCGAACCCCGACGCCAATGGCGCCATTGCCGCTGCAGCTCTGAACAAGATCGGCTACACCAGCTCGATCCACCAGAACGCCGGCAACATCCTCTTGGGTGACGGCTCCGTGCAGCAGGTTTCCTCGGGCCGCGTCCGCGATCAGATCCGTGACGCCGCCGCCAACTCGGGCGCTCAGAGCTTCATCTTCCCGGCTGCTGGCAACTAAGTTGCTTGAGTCGGTTTCGGCCCCAGTGGGCTGAACACAAAAGGCACCCCTATCGGGGTGCCTTTTTGTTTTACTGAGGTGAATTTCCTGGGTGGGGCTCCCACGCCTGCGCACGGAGATATCTTGGCAACAGTTCCGTCTCAGCCCAGCGCAGGGCCCCTCGATTTCTTGCCCTGGATTGGCCCCATCTCCCCGCTGGGTAAGGACTGTCCCAAGCCGAGCCTCCAAGGACTCTTTGGCTGGTCTCCGGGGCAGACCGACTGGGCCCAGAGTCGATCAGACCCATCGCCCCGGGCCCTCGCTTCAGGACACCACCAGATCGTTCAAGATCTCCTCCAGCGTGCGCCTAGGGCGAAACCCCGTGAGACGCTCCAGCAGCTTCAAGCTGGGCTTGCGGTGGCGCATGTCTTCAAAACCAGGGCCAAAGATCGATGCGTAGGGAACCAGTTCGACTTGGGATGTCGATCGCGTCGCCTGGATGACCTGTTCGGCCAACTCCCGAATTTGCACCGGCTGGTCATTGCCCACGTTCACCACCTGCCCCACCGCCTCTGAGGAACGCATCAACCGGATCACGGCTTCGACCGAATCGGCGACATGGCAGAAGCATCGAGACTGACGGCCGTCGCCATAGACTTGCACCGGGCGGCCCGCTCGAGCCGCGTCCACGAAGCGTGGAATGACCATGCCGTAGGCACCGGTTTGCCGGGGTCCCACGGTGTTGAAGAAACGCACGATACGGACGGGTACCCCACGCTCGCGGTGATAGGCCATTGCCAAAAACTCATCCATGAGCTTGGAGCACGCATAGCTCCAACGCCCCAGCTTGGATGGCCCAATGAGCAAATCGTCGGTCTCGGAAAACTCCGACTGGGAACTCTTTCCGTAAACCTCGGAGGTCGAGGCCAGCAGGACAGGCGTCCGATTCTTGGAAGCCGCTGCCAGCACCACCTCGGTTTCACCCAAGTTGGTTTCGATGGTTTGAATGGGCGACCGCATCACCTGTTCCACGCCCACGACCGCCGCAAGGTGAACCACCATCGCGGCGTCAGCCACGAGTGTCTCTAGGTCTTGGCATTCCGACACCTTGCAGGGGCGGAAACTGAACCGGGGATTCTTCTCGGCCAACGTCAGATTGGAACGGGAACCCGTGGATAAATCATCCACGACGATCACCTGCTCTCCCGCCTCCAGCAGACGGTCGGTCAAGTGCGATCCGATGAAGCCCGCGCCACCGGTCACCACGATGGGTTTGCCATGCACCCCCTCAGCTTGCCGAGAAGCTGGATGGAAATGAAGCACTCAGACAATCTCTCAAACACGCACATGGCGGGACAATCCCGTTGACACCCCGAAACCCGATTCCTAGCGTTTGGAGGTAAATCCTATGTCCGAAACCACGCCTCCGGTCAACCCGCCCGCCGCTGCCGAACCCCAAAATCCGGCTGAGGCGTCTGTTCAAAAGAAGCAGACGGTCCGCATCAGCCTTCCGCCGAAGCCCGCAGGTGGACCTTCGATCCGCGTTCCCTCCGCCGCCGCGGCTCCCGCGCCGGCTTCCGTGGCCGCGCCGGCCACACCAGCGGTGCCCGCACCGGCGGCATCCGTGGCGGCAGCCCCGATGGCTTCGCACGCCGCGGCACCCGCTGCTAAAGCTGCCGCGCCCGCAGCACCGGCCGCCAAACCGGCAGCACCGGCCAGCCGACCCGCGGCCAAGCCCGCCAGCATCAGCGGCCTCGATATGGGCCTGGCCTTCGCTGCCATGGTTTTGGGAATTGCCGCGGTCGCCGTGCAATTCTTTGTTGCGCAGTGAGTCTTTCGGGCCTTTTTTAAACCCCTATGGCTGCAGCCAACATCATCACCGCGACCACCGAGAACTTCCCCACCGAGATCATTGGGTCCGGACAACCCGTGCTGGTGGACTTCTGGGCCGAGTGGTGTGGCCCTTGCAAGATGCTCGGTCCGGTTCTTGACGAGCTGGCCACCGAGTACGCCGGCAAGGCCAAGATCGCCAAGGTCAACATCGACGACTACCAAGACCTAGCCGGCCAGTTCGGCATCCGATCCATCCCCACCCTACTGCTCTTCAAGGGCGGTCAGGTGGTCGAGCAGTCCGTGGGTTTGAAGTCCAAGAAGGATCTCAAGGCCAGCCTCGATCGGGTCATCGCCGGTTGATTGAGCTCCAGACTCAGGGCTTTCCATTTTAACCATTTTCCAAAAACCGCCCGGCAACCCCGGGCGGTTTTTTGTTAAGGAGTTAGCAGTCCTCCTCCGGGTTTTACCGCCGCGCTGCGGGCTTCCCGCATCGGGATGAGGTTGAACCAATCAAATCGCGCCGTTGTCGATGAGGCGTGTCTTGCCGACGAAGACCGCCAAGATGATGCGATGGCCTCGGCGGACCGGGTCCACCGGGCGCAAGGTTTCCGGATCAACGAAGGCGACGTAGTCGAGACGCGCGGCCGGACACTCGGCCACTAAGGCGACCACTCCCTGACGAAGCCGGTCGGCTAGAACTCCACGAGACGATTTCCGCACCTCCTGACGGACCCATTGCTGGGAACGCCACAAGACCGTGGCTTGCGCCCGCTCCTCAGGTTGCAGGTATCGGTTGCGCGAACTCATCGCCAGCCCGTCCGATTCCCGCGTGGTCGGTGCCACCACGATGCGGATTGGGAACTGAAGGTCGTTCACCATGCGCCGAATCACGGCCGCCTGCTGCCAGTCCTTGGCCCCGAAGACCGAAACCTCAGGCAAGACGCAGTTGAAGAGCTTGGCCACCACGGTGGTCACGCCCCGGAAATGGGTGGGACGCGAAGCCCCCTCCAGACCCTGGGTCAAGCCCTCCTCCACGACATAGGTGGAGTAATTCCCGTCGTCGCGCCCCGCATACATGTCGCTGTCTGTCGGAGCAAAGAGCACGTCTACCCCGGCCTCTCGGCACAACTTGGAATCCCGGGCGAAATCTCTGGGGTACTTGGCCAAATCTTCCGTCGGTGCGAACTGGGTCGGATTCACATAAATGCTCACCACCACCACCCCGTCGGGACCGACCCGCCGCCGCGCCTCATGCACCAGGCTCAGGTGACCGGCATGCAGATAACCCATGGTCGGCACAAAACCGACTGGGATCCCTTGGCTTCGCCACAGCAGCGCCTGACGCTGCATGGACTTGGGCGAT
>Ga0315909_10006030_pt1 | contig 13770 bp, 14 predicted proteins | sample LakEriMetagenome_11_FD_203527 | JGI IMG/M metagenome (GOLD analysis project Ga0315909, IMG submission 203527) | Freshwater fungal communities from buoy surface, Lake Erie, Ohio, United States - Buoy 2 MA125 | ecosystem: Environmental > Aquatic > Freshwater > Lake | place: USA: Lake Erie, Ohio...
TAACATCTCTTAAAGTTAATGTTGTTGAATTTACATTACTAAAATAACCATCACTTAAATAACCACCACTTGCAGGATTAGCACTTGCGTTTGTTCCATTTAAAATTAATGATGCTTGATTTGGATTATATAATCCAGTTGCTCCAGCTCCATAATGATAAGTAACCCAACCACTTGCATTACTTCTGTTTTTAATAATAACAAATTTAGGTTCAGAAGAACAACCATGACCAACAGTAGTTATTGAAGCACCTGTTCCTGTATAAGTAAAAATACTAAATCCACTTGTTGTATTAGCTGATACTGTTGATGATATAGTTCCTGAAGTGTTTGATACACCAGCACCATTTGCTTTCCAGTTCCAAGATACATGGGCATTTCCAGTATTATTTACTGAACCACTATCACCAAGACTAAAACCATCGCTATCAAATGATGTTAATGTTACACTTAGTGTGCTTTCGGCATCTGTGTTATTTGATGTTAAATTTTTAGTTGCACCTCTTAATACATCAAAAAGTCTATGATTATTTACATCAACTCTTTCTTTTAACCAAACAAAATCAGGTTGAAAACCAACTCCTGTAATTGATTGTGATGGTCTGCTACCAGTATAAAGTTTGGTGTTAAAATATTTACTGCCTTTATCTATCGTTGTATATGCCATAGTCTATCCGTACTTCGCTAAGTTTTTAGTGCATAACGCATAATACCCACTTGGTACTGCGTATTCAAAATTACCGAATCCTTCAGCATCAGCATTACCTGAAGATATTGTGAATGGTGGGTTGCCGAAGTTCCATTGACTAGAAACACCACTATTATTTCTTACAAAAGGAAAACAAAATGTAGTAGTTCCATCATAAGAAAATGTTCCTGAACCAACTGAAGAACCATTTTGATAAAATGTTATTGATTTAGTTGCACTATCTAAATCTAAAGCAATTCCTACAATATCTCCATTGGCAATACTGCTTCCTGTTGTAGAACCACTAATTGTTGTAAATCCATTTGAACCAGAATTGTTTACGTTATATCCACCCACAAAATCATCTCTTATCCATATACCTGAACCATTTCCTGTTACAATTTGAGTAGATGAATTCCAACTTTGCGTAAAACCAATTCCCCAATGACCAGCAGACCCAGTATTAGTTCTTTTTGATTCCCAATACCATTTTCCTTTTGTAAGTCCAAATGTAGCACCCATATCATTACCACCACTTATGCTTAAATTACCTTCTGAAGCTGTTAATGATGCTGTGTCGTTACAAGTTAAAGTATTTATAGTAGCAAAATTATTAGTAGGAGTATCAGTAGTCTGGTCAATAGAAGTTAAATTATTTACTGTGAATGTATTTCCGTTTCCTGAAGAATCTGTACCAAGAGATGCTGAGTTTTTAAATTGCAGGTAGAAACCATTAGTTCCATAAGAACCTGTGTATGCTTTTGGTTTCCATATTCCTGTGTCAAAATCTGTTTCACCGAATGATGATGGTGTTAATGCTTGACCATCAATTATATATGTTTCTGCTAAATAACCATTTATAAAATCTCCGACAGAATAATTAGCACCTATACGAATTGACTCACCTGATACATTCCATTCAAAATCTTCATTTAGAGTTGGATAAGTTATAGAAGAAAAAGAAGTTACTTGTGTGCCATTAACATAAAGTTTTATTCTATCACTTGAAGTTGCTTGTGTTGTATCAACTGCTAATACAATGTGATACCAAGCTGAAACATCTCTAAATAATTGATTAGTTGTAAAATTAGCACCTAAAGAACTTGGATAGTTATAAAAATTTAAAGTTTCTGGACTTCCATTAAAAAAGAAATTTACAATATCTAAACCACCACCACCCCAAGAAAATATCATTTGATTTCCTGATAATGAACTTCTTTTAAACCAACCACTAAAAGTTACAGTTTTTCTATTACCTGTTGAACCAATTGTTCTATTTAAATTATCAGAACTACCTGAATTAAATCTTAATGAGTTTGTTATGTCGTAACCACCAGAAACACTATTTGTTGGTAATATAACAAATGGCATTTAAGCTACCTTTGGGAATTCTGCTAATGGTCTAGTGTAGATTGGAGATTGCTCTGTGCCAGTATTTACATACTCATACAATGCCTTCAGTTGTTCCACAGTAGTACAAGCATTTATTTGTGTTTCTTGTTGATTGCTTACTGCTCTTACTTCAGTTCTAAAATCTTGAATCTCTTGTGGTATAGCAGTTCCAGTATCTGATTTTCTAGTTACATACCAATCAGTTGATTGTAATAGTCCAGCAGTTTGTTGTTTAGATATAGAAATCTTTTGAGATTTTAAACCTTTAATAATTACTTGCTTACCATCTCTAATTACTGGTTCGCCATCTTTATCAGTAGCATTAACATCTTCTAATTGTTTAGCAGTTGCAGTTCCCCATTTTCTAATTGCTTTACCATTTTTAAATTCAAATATTTCATTAGTATTATTGTAGTAAGACTCATCTTTAAACTTAGAAGAATCTGTTTCAACTTCATAAATACCTATTGCTTGTTTTTCTTCAGTTGTCCAAAGAGTAAATATTTGTGCAGGATATTGATTGTCGTTTAAAGTAAAAGGTTCTGGGTTTGAGAATACTTTTTCTATTTTATTATTTATTACTAGTGCGTACATTATGTTATTGATAAGTTTAAATTTCTACCCATTTCATGCCATACAGTTCCATTATATCTAAATACAAATAAATCAGCTTTAGAAGCAGTTGTTGTTAGTGTTGGTGCAGTATCGGCAGTAAATTCATAAACACTATTCCAAGTTAAAGTTCTTGAACCAGTAGCATCTTGAATTACAGCAATAGAAATAAATTGTCCAGTAGCCCCATTTGTTGGTGCAGATAAAGTTCTGTTTCCACCTAAAGTTAATTTACAAACTGGTGCTGTTGATGCGTCCCAAGTTACAGTAGTACCATCTGTAAGTGTTGCTTCTGGGAAATATGCACCATCATTAAGTTTAATTAATCCAGTACCTTTTGTAGTTATGCTTAATCCAATATTTGTATCTCCACCTGTTACTGATAAATCTGGTGAGTTTCCAGTAGCTGAGTTTGTAATTGATATTTCATTTACTGCTGATGCTGTCTTAACAAACTTGATATATTCATTTCCTGAATCATCTGCGATTGCTTTAGCAGTTGGTAATCTGATGTCTTGTGTAGAATTAATTGAAGAATCTGTAAGTGTTAAAACTGTTCCTGTTGCAGTAGTTGATAGACCAGTAATTGATACTGTTGAATCTAACCAATTAACTGTGTTACCTACATGGTCAATAGTTGCTAAAGATATGTCATCAGCACCATCATAATATTTTAAAGTAGGTGCAGTAGAAGTTGTTGTATCTAACCAAAGAGAATTTGCTACTGCTGAAGCTGGTCTAGATGTTCCTGAGTTTAATGTATTGATTGCCGAAAGTACGTTGTTTAAATCTGTTCTAAATGCAGGGAAACCCTGATTCGCTATATTATAATCGCTATGTTGTGCCATATTCTATCTAATATCCTTTACTTAAATAATCAAAAGTCTTGGTAACTCCTGCGTTGCTACTATTTTTAAAGGCAACATCAAAACCATTAACAGTTTTATTTGAAATTGTAAAGAAATCTCCTGTGTTCATACCTTGTGCTGTTATTCCTACTGCATAAGAATTAGAATAAAAAGGTAAAGTAAATACAACATTATAAGTTCCTGTCCCTGAAACAATATCATTACCACTAAATATTCTATCAGGCATATCTATACTTACTGACAAAGCACTAATAACTGGAGTAGATGATAAATCAAATGATTTTAATGTTAATCTAAATTTATAATATCTAGCTGTGTAATCTCCAACTACAAAGTTTCTAAATGAAGTATAAGTTATATTGTCATTAGATAAAGCAATCTCAATATGAGCATTACAATTTGCAGGAGTATCTCCGTCAAAGTTAGATTGTGCATCATCAAAATCTCCAGTTCTTGCATCAAACAAGTCATCTAAGTTATCTGATGTTTGTGTAATGGAAGCAGTTACTCTTGAAGTATAAACTGCACCTATGTCTATTGGAGTTGAGAATAAATAAGTTCCTTCAGAATATAAATCAAAAGCAGTTACACCAGAATCAAAGAATGAAGTTCCTGAATCAAAATTGCCTATCGCAGAATCAAATAATTCTGATGAATCTAATCTTAATGTACCATCAGAAACTATTACATTAGTTTTAGTTCCTGAGAATGTTGGTGATTCAGTTTGACTTGCAACAGCATTGTAGTTTCCTATTGCTAATACATTTGTTGCAATAACTGTTTCGTTAGAAGAAAAGTTACCATTTTTATCTACTGCTTTAATAAGATATGAACCTACTCTTGCTGGAACTGTAATTGATGTAGCTGGTCTTGCTACCTTTTCAACTAAAGAAACTGAGTTACCCCAAGAAGCACCACTTGTTAATGTAGAAAATCTTATTTGATAATAAGCTAAATCTAAGTCTGTTATTTGTTGCCAAGATAAATGTGCATCTCCACCAATGATATTACAAGAAAAATCTGTTACATCAGAAGGTGGTGCTATTCCACCAACAATAGTTCTTGTCGCTGAAGTGTAAGTTGATGAAGAACCTAAAGTATTAAAAGCCTTTACTCTTACATTGTAGATTAATCCATCTATCACGTTTAATATTCTGTGAGTTAAACCAGAACCTTGTCCTGCAATAATATAACTACCTTCTGTACTTAATTTATATTCAACTTGGTAGTAATCCACAAAGCTATCAGGTGAAGCACCAATTGTCACATCTAAAGCTGTGATAACAACTCCGTCTGAGTATTGGATTAATTGATCGCTTAAAGTAACTGAAGCTGGTGCTTGAACATTATTAGGATTTGGTAATGTTGTATCAGCTATTGTAGGTGCTTGTGCTTTTTCTGACCAAGTATAAAAGTTATCTTGATGTTCAATAAGTTTTAATGAAACTGTAGAATCTGTATTTATGCTTAATCCATAAACTCTAAATAATTTAGAACTAAATCCACCAGTAGAATAAGTTAAATCAACTAAGTCACCTATTGTTAAATTAAGTGCTTCAGAAGTTACCATAACCTCAACAGCTAAAGCATTTCTAGATCTTCTTAATATAATCTCGCATAGTTCCTCAGCTTGATATGGATTTGTAATTCCTTGAAAAGTAAAATTTCCTTCTAATAAAGTTCCATTATCTTCAGCTAATAATGTTGCGTGTTGATCTCCAACTGGTAAAGCTGAATCGTCTGCTGGTGGATAAGTTATAGTATCTTCTTGCCACTCTTTATCAGGATTTACAAATGTTCCTATTACTCTGTTATATTTGGTATTTTTCTTTTCACCAAATATTTTAATTCCACCGATAATATTATCTTTGTTTAAACTTAATTGTGATGAACCAGTATTTTCTATAATTAAGAAATACTTACCTTGTGTGTAGGTAAATATTGCTCTCATTGGATTTAATAATTCTCTTACATTGTCTATAACTTTTTGTTCAGTATCTAAAACTATATTTGTTTCAAATAAATCTATATCTGATGGTGCTGAAGTGTAGGGTGTTACTTGTGTATCACAAATATTTGCACTTGTTTTAAATGAATCATAATTTGTTTCAAAAGATGTATTTGGTAAACCTTTTCCATATCTAGAATTTCTTAAATAATCTAAAAGACATAAAGCTGAGTTATTAGAATAAGTCCAAGTAGATGCTGTGTCTTGTCTATGAGAACCAGAACCACCTTTTGTTGAATCTAATCTAGGATCGTAAATTTTTTTACCTTTAAGAACAACTTTTATTTCTGGCAAAGAACTAAAAGCATCTTGATTCCATTTAAATTTAAAAGCTAAATAAGCAACTCCAGATAATTTATGATTAGAACCCCAGTTTGTTGATTCGTCTAATAATGATGAAACGGATTGATTATCTAATCCATAAAATGATTGAACTGATATTAAACTTTCATCTTTATAAAAATTTGTATCTGAACTATTTACTGTTCTTACAGTGCCATCAGTTAATGCACCTGACCAAGTTACTAATTTATCATTAACATAAATTTCATCTATAGATTCAATTCCATTACCACCACCTTCGCAAAGAACACCTGCCATATAAAGATATGTATTATCTGTTCCAGAACTCTCTACAAATACTCTTGCTATACCCACTTGCCTTCTTCCATAAACTACTGGAATGGCAGTATTATTAGATGCTTTATTAACTAAAATACCTTGTGCAGTTTCTTGACCTTGCACATTTCTTTTTGGTGGTTCAGGTTTTAATACCCAAGAAATTGCTGTTGTGACTACAAGTTGAACTACAAATGCTGTTACTGGATCAAAACCCATTATGAAACTCCCTTTTAAATTTCATAGATCTTCTGTAAATAACTGAGTCATCAGATATTCTTAACCACTTTAAAGGTTGATCTACCTCTAATAAATTTCTAAAATATTCTTTGGTCCACTTCATAATTTCTCTTAAATGACTTTTAGCAACTGTTTCTATGTGCCAAATATTATTTCCTGATTTCCATTCATTAGCTTTTAATTTGCCAGTTGTCATAAATCTTTTTTCAACTTCATCACTTAAATAAGCCCAGTTAGTAAAACCAACCACTTCACCATTAACTTTGTGTAGTTGGTATTGTTCTAAATTAAAAGAAGGTAATATTGCATTTACTAAATCTTGATATTTCATTTTATCGTATCTTGGGAACTGCCTATACAAATGTATAATTTTATACAAATCAGTTATGCTTTGCCCCATTTAATATCCTTTGCTGTTTGTGAAGCATAATCAAATCCAAGATCAGTTGAAAAGTGTAATGCTTGTGAATTAGTATTAGTTTTTCTTCCTTTAATTTTATCAAAATCTGCCCAATGTGAAGCAATAGAAATTGAAACAGTTGAATTGTTATTATCTTCCTCAATACTTAAATTTTCAATTCTTCCATCAAATAATAAAAATGGATAATTAATTAATGCTTGGTTCTCATCTAAAAAACCTCTATAAACCCAAGCTCTTTTATCCATATAATCATTATTAAGAAATAAAGAGATTATAGTTTGATCTGCACCACCAAATTTTACTACTAAATTACTTACAGACACTTCTGATGATTCTGCCGATTCAGAACTTCCTAAAAATAATGATGATGCAATATAAGTGTTTCCATCAAAAGTAATATTTTTATAGTGATCTGTATAATAAGTTCCTGTGCTTACTCCTAGATAAACAAGTTCAACTGGATTAAGTTTATTAGTTGCAAGTTCTGTAATTAAGGAAGCATTTAATGATCTAGTCATTATAATACCTCTATAAGATCAACTTCGTATTGATAATAGTTTTCTGTGCCTACTGCAAATTCTTGAATATCGTTTGTTAAACCCACTGTAAAATCTACATTGGAATAAATTATAACTGCATTATCACTTACTGAAGTTCTTAATGGTGGTTCAAATGTTAATGTTCCAGCACCAGAACCATTAGAATTTACATCTTCAACAATCATATAAACTTTGTTTTGACCAGTAAATCTAAAAAAGTCTCCAGCTTTAAATACTCCGTTTGTGCTATTTGCCATACCATCTATTGAACAAGATGTTGCACCTGCACTTACAGAACCATTTACAGAAATAACTCCAGTAGCAACTCCTCTGGTTGTTGAAACTGTTGCTGGTACATATTGAAAAGATTCTAATTGTGATCTTTGTTTCATTATGAAAGCCATAATTGGTGCAAATTCACTTCTAGTCATAACTGGAAATTGTAAAGTTAAAGCAAATCTTTGACCATCTATTTGTCTAGCTTGTCGTCTGCCAGAAGTAGTTGTTGAAACAATAGTATTTTGTTTTGAGCTTATTCCTACTGATTTAGTTGCTGGTGTTGATGGAAATGTGCCACTCATTATATTAAACTAGGTTTTCCTTTACTGTTAAGTGCTTGGTTCATAATATTAACGATAGTTGCTCTATTATCTAATAGTAATTCTTTAACACCTTTAACATCTGTTGCAACAATCGTAAAGTTGAAGCTATTCGCTTTAGACTGCAAGTCTTGGTTCGGTATAATGTTTCCATCGGAATTTGGTATAAACAGCTCTCTACCACGCTCTCCTACTGTATAAGGCGTACCTGCATTAACAGCGCCACCTTCTGCCATAAAGAACATTGATCCTAAATCAAATAATGTACCTAAATCAAATCCACCACCTCCTCCTCCACCACCGAACATACTCCCTACGCTTCCAAGTATATCTCCTAGTGAACCACCTATTGAACTGAATATATCTCCAACGCTAGAACTTAATGAAGATAAAATATCACCTATACTGCTACCTATATTATTAAATATGTCATCAGTATAAGAACCTATATTAGTAAATATATCTGATACTGAAGTTAAAATAGTATCAAATGAAGTTTTAAGTTTGGTCCATAATTCATCAATGATATTTGTTAATTGTTTTCTAGCCATTTCTTCTGGGTTGGCATCAGTTACTCCATCACCAATTTGTTTTCTTTTCTCTTTAGTAATTTCTTTTTCAATAGCTAATCTTTTTAATCCTAATAAAACTGCAATTTCATCTAAAGCTAATAAAGCAAGTTTAGCTAATTGTTCTTCTATTAAACCAGCAATAATTTTAATTAATAAATTTCTAGCTATATCTGCAAATGATGCTTGTAAAGATTTACCAAGAACTATTGATTCAGCTAATGCTTTAGAAACATCTTTAATTCCACTAACCATTCCTTGTGCAATTACAGAATATATATCTTTAAATTGTGCTTTTAAATCAAATGCTGCAACTTGTAATGCTTGAACTGTTTTTTGTGTAGCTGACAATTCTGCTGGTACTTTTGTTGTTTCTTCTACAACAGCTTTTGTTTTTGGTGGGACTACTTCTAATTGAATTGGTTTGCCAAATACAAACTCTTTAAATTCTTTATATTTTCTTCTAATAAAATCTAAACCTTTAGCCATTTCATCAAATGCTTTGTTTAAATATTTTTTCATATTATCAGCAACTGCTTTTATAGGTATAAATAAATCAGATAATATTTCAGAAAATAAACTTATTAGTGGATTAACAATTTGTAAGGCATAAATTAAACCTTGTAATATATTTCTAACAAATAAAGTTATAACATCTATAATTGGTTGTAATGCTCTTAATAATTCTGTTAATTGATCTACAAAACCAGCTAATTCTTCTTGATCTCCTATTTGAAATAAACCAGCTTCTATTGTTTCAAAAAAATTTTTAAAAGAAACATTTAAATCAAAAATAGGTTTTACTGAGTTATTTGCTCTTTTTTCTAACCCTATTAATAAGTTGTCTAATATTAATTGTGAACCCTCAGCAGTATTAGATAATCTCATTAATGCTTTTTCGTCTAATCCTAATTCCTCTCTTAGTATTTGAAATGCTGGAATACCATTAGCTACTAATTGATTTAAAGATTGTATATTAAAACCACCTTGAGCTCCTCTTGCAAATAATCTAGTTAAATCATTTAAAGCATCTACTTTGTTAGTTGCGTTACCAGCAGTTTGTGTAAATATTTTTAAAAGTCTATCAGTGGGTGCTACGCCATTTTGACTTAATGTAAGAAACGATCTGCCTAATTGAAGTACGCTAAATTGAGTTGTTTTAGCAAATTCAGATAAATCATTAAATGTTTGTGTTCCCTTTTCAATAGAACCAACAGCACTTATAATGTTCCCTCTTAGTTCTTGAAATGTTTTTGTGACATCTATGATTTGTTTTCCTAGCGATACTAGACCAACAGTAGCAAATCCTATTACTGCGTTTTTAAGTGTTAAAAAACTTTGTTGTGTATTATCAGTTTCTTTGCTTACGCCTTTTAAATTATTCTTAATATCATTAAGTGCTTTTGTGGCATTATCTATTGCGGAGATTGTTATTTTTACTTGCTGATCTGCCATAGTTCTGTTTATCTTTTTCTGCCTTCACTTTAAAATACGCTATCCAATAATAAAATTCTTCCTCAGTTAGAGAAAGCATTTCTTCCATACTTTTTTTTAATTCGTGACCAAGAGCAAGTATGGTATAAAGCTCTTTGTCAAATCTTACTTTTTTTCGGTATCTTCGTAAGAAACACCAGCTAACATTTCTGTTGCTACTCTAGCTATAACATTTGCATCAGCATTATTCAATAATGTTAGCTTATCATCTAGCTTAAATATTTTATTTCCTTCAGAGTCTTTTGCTTTTAAAACGATTGCATCTACTAATACTCCTAGATCATCATTCTTAGCACCTTTAAATAAGTTTCTTTTTTCACCTAAAGTAAATGGTGAACAATATATTATTAAAGGTTTGCCTTCCTCGCCCCATTCAGCTACCTCAATCTTTTTAATCCCTAAAGATTCAAACTGTGCCTTCACTCTATCTATTACTGCCATATATCTTCCTTTTCTAATTAATTAATTAATTTGCTGTTCCGATTGTTACTGCACCAGTACCTTGGAAAGTAATTTCTGCTTCTACCATTCCATCAAAAGATGCACTTACGTTATATCCAGTTACTATCGCATCAACTGCGTAAAACTTATCACCAGTTTGATTACCTTCTGGAAATAAATTTAAAGTGATTGATGAACCAACTGTGCATAATAATTGTCCAGCATCAGCTTCGTCAAAAAATACACTTGCTGAACCTGAACTACCTTTTAAACCTACTTTGTAAGTTCTTACAGCATCACCCATTGAAGTATCTTCAATAGTGTCTGATGTTTGTTCTAGTGTATAGCTTCTTAATTCACCTAAAACAGTAGAACCAATTTTAATTGTTCCTTCTGAGCCAGTATGAGTTGCCATTTTGTTCTCCTTGTTTGTTTATATTAAGGTGTGCCAGAAGTGTATTGATACATAACTCGCACCACCATTCTGATTCCACCTATTGGAAACAAAACTCCTTCATCAGTAGATACTTCTACTATTTGAGTTTGTTTTGCATACCCACCTCGTGTTCTATCAGAATCCAGTCTAGTTTCAATCGTAGAAATTAATTCATTTCTTTTTGTGTCAATATTTGTTGGTGTACCTTTAACAAATCCAATGATTACATAATCAACAGTAGCTTGTCTTGTTATTGTGCTTGATGTCATTGTTTGATCTGATCTAGTTTCATTACCAGTTTGAATAAAACAAGCTGGATATTGTTGTTCAGATAATTCATCTACATTAAAAGGTTCTCTAGTAATTTTTTTAATTGTAATGGGTGATGTACCAGTAGAAATTGTAGTAATTATATTACTGGCTATATTTTCTCGTTTGCTCATATTCTGCTTAATTTAGTATATTCTTCCATAAATTTATTTTTAAGTAATGGTGCTTCAGCATCACCTATTGCAAAAAATTTTCTTTTTCTTTGATTACCCATAGCTTTTAATCCTTCTCTTATTGCTGTAAAATAAACTTGTGCTTGTGTGGGTGAAGATTTTTGTGTCATATTAGATAACATCTTACCTGAAAAGAATAAATCTGGTTTAGTTGGCAACTGTTTTGCTTCTCTTATTTTTCTATATTCAGGAGTGTATTTAACAAAATCATTTCCTTGATAATCTTTTCCTCTTGCTGTTCTTCTTTTAATTATAAACATTAAAAATTCAGCAGTTTTTCCTAATGACTTTTGAACTATTAAAGGTTGTTCTCTAATTTGTTTTTCAAAACCTTCAACAACTTGTAATACATTACTTTCAATATTTAATTTCATCTAATTAGTTTAAGTCTATGATAAGGTGCTTTTTCTGCATCTGCGACTGTATTAGAATCATCAGCATCATATTCAACACCATCTCTAAGTATATCTTCAATTTCACTTGCATACATTTGTTGGTAATGTTTCATCATAACTTGGAATCTGTCTGGGTTATCATTTGAATTAAATTTTGTAAGTTGAGGACACGCATAAAAACCAATCACTCTATAAACACTTGCTCTTTTAAATTGTGCATCAGTTAATAGTGTTGCGTCCATTTCAGTTGTGTTTAAAATGGAAATATCTCTATAAGTTTCTTTTGAATAAACTGGAAACCATTTAATTCTTAAATCTCTTTCAATATCTGCTCTTGCTTGTGCGTGATAATCATTTGGTGATGTAAAACTAGCTATTCCAAAAGTTAAAATATCTGGTTGGTAAAATGTTAAATCTGCATCTACTGAAAAATTAGCCATGTTATTCCTTTATAATATATTTTCTTCTTAATGTTCTAGGAGAAATAGATGCAAATATTTCTGCTTCAGTTCTCTCTAGGTCTTTATCAAATCCAAAATGTGTAGTTGATGTATGTTTAAATCTATCTACTAGCACATAACGATAGACATAATCCTTATTCTTAAAATGTAGAATTGTTTTAGGATTATCTATCTGTTTCATAATTAAATGGTGGGGCTTTTACACCCCACCGAGTTACATTAATTAAAATGCAGAGTCAGATATAATTCTAACACCATAGTTTTCTTTAATAACTCCAGTACCGTAGCAAATACTTGCCACAATTTCTGTTCCACGAAGTGATGCGTCTCTTTGAGTTTCCACTTTGAAATCCTCTTTAAGAGCAAGACCTAATGCGATTGGGTGAAATACTCCACCTGCTGAATCATCATTTGCGTTGATTGCGATATTTGCGTTTTCAAATATATCAATACCAGCAACTCTACCTACATAACCATTTATTAATGCTTCATTTCCGATTTCAGAAATAGCATTTGCGTTAGTGTTATATCCAGCTTGTGTAAGTGTTTTCTTTAAATTGAAAACAGCTTTAGGACTAAATACACCATAGTATGGAGCAGGTACATTTAATGATCTAAGTATTGCTTGTGCTTGAAATAATTTATCAGCAGTCAGTTCTACACCACCACCACTATCAAGAGTGTTAGTTGTAAAGCTATCTAATAAAGTAGCTAAATCTGTATCTACTTTTTTAGCGATTGCTTCACCAAATAATTTACCAATGTCAGCACCTACATTACGACTAGCTGAATCTCTAGCTAGATCCGTAAGGGTAGTCATCACGCCAACTTCACTAGCTGTAATAGTTTGTGATGTTGGATTTACTGCTGTATTTGTTAAATCAGTAGCTTCATTTACTGCTGATGCTGTGATAGCTGGGTACACAGGAACTTCTACTGTTTTTCCTGAACCAACTATTGGGTATAGTGTTACAAGAGGTCTCATTACAGATGTTTCTTGGAATGTAAAGATTGCTTCTTGTGTTATATTTTCAAACAACTCGGAAAGAGTTGATGATGTTGTTTCGTTTGCCATATTTTTATTTTAGTTGTTGTTAGTTGTTAGTTTCATTTTAAAATTACCCTGAGTTCTTTGTTTCCTCATGTCAGAATAAATTTTTCTGTCAGTTGGATTACTTAAATCAAGATCACCGATTTTTAATGGTTTGGGTGTTGAACCACCAATCTTACCTTGTGAACCTACTCCACTTTGAGTAGACATCACGTGATGAGGATTGTTTTTTAGATATTCGCTTACCAAATCATTTACTGACATTGGTTCGCCTTTATCTGAATATCTTGGAGTTCCATCTTCGTTGATAACTTCAACAGAACCTTGCTCGTTAAGTCTAACATTTGATCTTAGTAGTTGTTTAACTTCTGCTGGTTTAACAGCTTTCATTCCACTAGCTACATTGACTAAAGTTTCGTCTATACGAATCCTTT
>Ga0315909_10006031_pt1 | contig 13770 bp, 22 predicted proteins | sample LakEriMetagenome_11_FD_203527 | JGI IMG/M metagenome (GOLD analysis project Ga0315909, IMG submission 203527) | Freshwater fungal communities from buoy surface, Lake Erie, Ohio, United States - Buoy 2 MA125 | ecosystem: Environmental > Aquatic > Freshwater > Lake | place: USA: Lake Erie, Ohio...
TTCTTCTTCTTTAGTTGTTGGTACTAGTGAATATAATTCATTTGGGTTTTCTTTGAAGAACTTATGAATATTACTCATATAGATTTCAATATCAACTGACATATGATTAGTTTTTAAGTTAAGTCCCAAGCCCCCGAGTCTCCAAGTTGCGTTCCTTTTTCTTTAACACTATTAGGTACTATTGCTTGGTCAGAGCCTTTCAAGTTAAATAAAAGTAAATTTGGCATATTTCCCACACACTCCGGTATATGTTTCAAATCTTTGTTATTGGAAAGGATAAGAAACTGTAATTTACTAAATTCACAAATAAATTCAGGAACTTCAGATATACAATTATCTAGTGTAATATTAATCAACTGTTTACACTCTTTCAAGGCCTCAGGTAATTTTATAATAATTTCATTTCTATCATTGTTGTTAATTATAAACTTTTTTATTGTCCTTGGTACTTCATTGAATAGCTCTTCAAAACCGTAAATCGCAACAAATTTACCTACCGCCCCATGTGTAAATGAATTAATTCTAAACTCCTGACCATCATTAGTGACTAAGTCTCTTTTGAAATGGTCTTTGAAAACGTCTTTAAACTCAGAAAACTGTCCTTTGGCTAACCATTCCACAAATGGAATTGTTTCATTTCTTCTATTTTTATATTGGTCAGTTGGAAAATGTATTTGATACCTTTCTGTTGGTAGACCGGTTATTTCTCCGACTTCCCCTTTATCGTCATTTGCTAAGAAAATATAAAGAGGTCCTTGATTTCTGTATGTTTGTGAGTATGAGGAGTTTTCAGGGGATGTACACCAGTTAGTTTCACCTCTAGATACATTATGGTAACCTCCAAAGAATGATGCCGCTTTTGAACCAAGTTCACCTTTATCTGATATTCTAACTAAGGTATAATCAGTACCCACTTGTAATATTTCAGAACCCGGGAAAATAAAATTCTTTTTAGCATCTTGTACTTTTTCCTTTTTAACCTTTTTACCTCTATATAATTCGAGTTCGGTTGTTTCTCCACCAGAACCAACAAGAACTTGTAAATTACTTAATTCTTTAACAGAGGTAACATTATTAATATCCTTTTTTGTTTTGTCTTGTAATGAACCCTTAAATCTTTCATATTTAGTTAACAGTTCTTTTAATCTTGGTAAATCCTCCAAAAACTGTCTTTGGTATTCTCTGAATTCTTCTTTATAAAAAGGGTGTTCTTTATCATACCCTTCTTCACTTTTATACTTATCCCCCAAAAACTTTTTTATAACCCACTCAGAATATGCTCCGGGTTTTACATCGCTCATATCTTTGAGTGATGCTCCTTCCACATCAAAATTTTGAGGTAATGTCTTCGGGTCTGTAAAAATTAATTTCTTGAAAGTATCAAATGGTAATTTTTTACCAGCACTTTCTTTATCAGAAGTATGGAAGTATTTGTTGTATAGGAACTCGTACTTCGAGGCCTCTACAATTAAAGTTTTAAGAATGTTTGTGAATTTCACCTATTAAATATTTTATTATAAATACTTTGTAAAGGCGAAAATATATCAATAATTCATTATGAACAACTCTTCACCCATATTTTGTTTAGTATCTTTTTTAGCCGAGGCGGCCTTTGCGAATAACTTCTTTTTCCATTTGTATTGGTTTTCAGGGAACCAAGTATGTAGCAATTCAAAATCATAGTAAGACATACCAAATTTACCCGTTACCTTTTGTAAAGTATTTGCCAGTCTTTCGTGGTCTTCTCTATCAAAATCGTGATTAGAATAATAGTTTTCGGTTTTCCAATACGGTGCGTCCACATAGTGGTATGTGGTTGGGGAATCATACTTAACTATTAAATCCTCAAAGTCCAAATTTTCAACGTCTGTAATCTTTACAAAATGTTCAACCCAGTTTGGTTTGCTTAATTTGTCTCTAAACGCTAAATACTTCGACCTATATTTACCTTTCAAATCAATAAATGATGATGTCTCAGGTTTACTACCACTGAAAACTTGAGTAACAACATAAACATATTTAGCCGCGGTTAAATAATCCGGTGAATTAAATGTGAATCCAGAACCAAATACTTCTGATTGATACTGTATAAATCTATCCCTAAACTCAATAGGTGTGTTAGAAACACCTAATTGTTGTACAGGTATGGAATCTAATGCCATTTGTAATTCAGAAGGATTTTGGACACATTTGAATAGATTATAATTCAAAGGATTGAAGTCATTATATACAATTTTTTTAAGGTTTGGAAACAAACTTAAGTCCATATTGAAATAACACCAAAACATCCCTCCGAACGCTTCTGTATAAACTTCCATATCGGTGGGGTACATTTCTACCAACCACTTCCCAATTTTAGATTTTCCGCCTATCCAACTTAACATATTGTATTATTTTTTTTAAAGATAATAAATTAAAATTTATAAAGCAAGTTTAATTCATATATTTTAGTAAAAAAATTATATGCAAAAAACAAAAGGTTGTAATAGTTGTAAGAAAAAAGGTTTAAACAAAAAAGAATGGTTTCTTGTTTCATGCGGTATCGTGATTTTAGTGTCATCTGCTTATGGGATAATTCATTTTTTCAAACACCTATTAAATTAATTCCTATCAAACTTAACAAATAGTTTCACATACATATCACCACCATTATACCCTTTACCTTTCAACCTCAAAGGTATTGAACTATCGAATATTTTTGGTGCTTTCATATTAAGGTCTCCGTGTGGATGAGGTATATTATAGGTTTCTTTTTTCAAATCATCATAATTCAGAAACAAGCTATAAATTAAATCATTATCAATTTTTTCATATCCATCTTTAGATTCAACCTCAATTTGTATAACAAGGTCACCATTGATTCCATTAACATAGTCTCCGTATCCTTGAAGTTTCAGAAACTGTCCGTTATCTGACCCGACGGGTATCTTTAACTTTACTTCTTTTTGAAATGTTTTGGTTCCTTTTCCTCCGCACAACTTACACCTATGAATTAAGATAAATCCTTTACCTCCGCATTTATCGCACGACATTCTTATTTGTTGTATCATAAAACCAGTTCCCACAGTTTTAAGAATAGCACCACTTCCTCCACATTGACCACATTTCTGTTGGTCACCCCCACTTCCGTGACAACTACTACATCCCTCTTCTCTATTATAATTTATTATTTTTTCAACACCTAAGAATGATTCGACCGGTGTTATAGTCAATTTCATCATCTTTGATGGTGCGGTTGGTCTTCTTTGTTCAAAAGGATTACCCCCAAATGGATTTCCTCCGCCAAACATTTGAGAGAACAAGTCCTCGAATCCTCCCATTCCTCCTCCGGGTCTACCGCCAGCCATATGAGGATTCTTCCTTTGGAAATCATATTGTTGTCTTTTTTGAGGGTCGCTTAATATCTCATTCGCCTCATTAATCTCTTTGAATTTGTCTCCTCCATTAGGGTTAATATCCGGGTGATACTCTTTTGATAGTTTCCTATAACTTTTTTTAATTTCATCTTGTGATGAATTCTCTTGAATTCCTAAAATTTCGTAGTAATTTTTCATATAATGGAAAATTTTTTTATAGTCCTGTTTAAAAATAAAATCAAAAAAAGAATAATAAAGAAATATATTACTCTAATCAACGCCAACACCGCTTTCACAAAACTAATAAATAAAAGTGAAAATGTCATCTTTCCAAAGATGTTTGAAAGTGGTTTTCCGTGTGAATTTGAAATAGGTTTAATTGGTAAAAATTTTAATCAGGTTGAGCAGATATATAAAAAAGATAATTTTGGAAGAAGTATTAAAGTAAAACTCGAAAATAAAGATATGGAATTTATATCGGTATCCCCATATAAAATGGAGGAAAAAATTTTTGATATCCAAAAAAATAAGAAAATTGAAACAAAAGAACTAATAAAAACATATCTCAACAGTGATGGAGTGAAAATGGTTTCGACTTTACATAATAAGATAATAATACAAAAGGATGACTATGTTTGGATGTTTTCAACAAAAAACGATGATGAGTCGGATAGATTTATTGATTGCCTACAATCATTTTTTTTCACTCAAAAGAAAATAGATTGTCTTTTTGTTAAAGACTTTTCATCCTCGCACCGGAAATACTTATTTGAATTACTTGAAAATAAAGGTTATGATAAAAAAATGTTGTATAGAAAATTTACAACATATCCTCGTTTAAAATGAATACAAACTCAGTACCCGAAATATCGATTGAAAACTGTTTGTGATGTCTATCAATCTCCCGAAAGTGATTTAAGACTTTTATATATTCTTCTTTATTAAGTTCTAAAACAATTGTTGATTTACCTCTAAAAAGAACTTGCAAAGAGTCGGCAATTAATGCCAACTTAGCTAATTGCCCCAAATCATCTTTCTTATCTTCAGCCATATACTATCTTTTTTAACCTTTTCCTTAATGAAAAGTTCTTTTTTATCAAATGATTTGATTTCTTGAATTAGTTTGTTCTTGGATGTCTCTATTTCTAACCTATCCTTTAGTTTTTCATTATCAAGCCACTTGAGAATTTTCGATATTTTGTTCGTTTGACTCATCATCTAAAGTTTCTTCTGTGTAATCTGATTCGAAATCGAAATATAATTTTTGTAGTTTTGTCAAATCTGTTTTTTCAAATGTAGTTTTTAACCTATCAACGGTTTCTTTGAACAATTTTTCTTTTATTTCTTTTTCTTTATTAAACTTAATAATTTTGAGTATTTTAGTCAAGGTTGAACTTACTTCTATCTCATCTACTTTACTTACAAATGACCACCCTTTAAAGTTTTCAACACCAACATCATAAGGAATTAGTTGACCTTCTTCGTTAATATTCTTGGGTAAACTCCATTTAATTGGAAATTTCATATCAAAACTTAAATATGATTCAAGTTTTCTTATTGAATGGACATAGTCCATAAACGGTAATATTTCTTTATAAAAACTCATGCATTAAAAATATATGTTATAACGTAACTTAATGATAATGTAAAATATATAAGCTCCCTATTATTAAAAGATACCACGAGTGGTGTCCCCCCAATCAGGGAGCCTATTATTTTTCCAATGCCTCTAATAGAGACAAGTGAACTAAAGACTAGTATGAAAAAAAATAATGTATTCAAATTAAACATTTTCGCTAGTCTTTCTGTTTTCTAAAATTTCTCCTCTAAGTTGTTGAAGGAGTGATTTTATTTCTTGTGCCGCTTTTCTTGCTCTGGTACCCGCACTTTTGTTACCAGAATAGAATTTAGTTGTATCGAGTGTCAATGATTCAACTAAAACCTTAATTTGTTCTAATGTTTCCATAATTGTTTATTTTTAGTAAAATTAGTTTTTTTGTTGTTGGTGTAAATAGAAATCAAGTTTCAGGACATATTTTTTTCTAATAAAGAATAAAATTCTGTCAGTATTTCTAAGTCTGACTTGGTAAATGGTTTATCCAAATTGAAAACATCATCCAAGAAGTTTGGAATTGCTAGTTTAATTTTATTTTCATTTGTCTTGTAAAAGGTGTCTAAAAAAAATGACTTAAGGTAATCTTTGTGTTGTCCTTCATTTGAGATAATTATATTCTCTTTTTTAAATGACTCTACAACTTGTTTCCAACACCAATCAAAATGTTTTTCATTATCATCTTCAGACAAATTAATTTTCGTTTCGTTATTGTCTGAACCCAAAAAAGTATCATTAATAGTATGATAAAGTGATAAAAATATATCACCATACAATTCAATCTTTTCATAACTCATATTATGAATATTGAACCACACAATTACTTCATCTTTTGGGACCGGTTGTGACATCCAATTAAAAAAATTCTCCATAGTGTTACTATGGAGAATATAATACATTAATTACCAATGTGAATTTTTATTGAGTTTTCTTATTATAAGAGTATAGATTTTTAATTTTTTCGAGTTCTTTAATAACTTTTTTTTCTTCTTCTATAATTGATTTTGGTTCTTGTGATTCAAGTTGTGTAAGTATTTTAGTCGCCTTCTTTCCTGAGTCTTTACCAAAATTCTTGGTAAATTTAGTTCCAGCACCTTTCTTCATATCGTCTATGACAGGTTGAGGAGCTTTATTATATGCCATTTGTTTTACCGCACCAAGTAAGTTGTCTTTTCTAATTTGATTTCTTTTCTTATCTATTCCGGTATCCACCGCATTTGCCCACGAGTGATTATTTCCTGTTCTTGATGAACCTTCGATGTTATCATCAACCCAACTTTCGTCAGGGTGTATTTCATCGTATGTCAAGTTTTCTAATCCGGCCGCGGTAAAATTTGCAATATATTCTTTTGCGGCATCGGTTGCTTCGTACCCTACTCTATCACCATCTCTTTTTTGACCATTTCCCTTTGGAAAACTTTTGGGATTCATTTCAAATGAACTATCACCCATATCTTTCAAATAATCTTTCATCTTTTTTGTCACAGAAGAAATATAATCATCGTTTTCTTTTTTACTTGGGGTAAAATGTGACTTTTCAGTTTTAGCTAACCCTGAAACGTATTTTTTTTCAATATTGTCTTTTACTTTACTTGTGATGTTTGATACTTTAATGTCTAAATCTTTTTTCTTCTTTTGTTCCAATACGACAGTTTCTATTAAGTCGATTAATTCAGATTCTGTTAATTCTAGTTTACTTTCTTTCACAGGATAAGTTTTGCCGTCAACCGTAAACTTTTCGTCTCCGCGTTTTTTAGCATTTGCCAATGCACCTGAAAAAGCATTGCCTTCTTCCACATCTTCTTCTTCCATTCTACCATAACCACATTCATTACACTGACCTTCACTCATTTCTTTTCCACATTGTTCACAAACTGAACTATCTTCATTGGTTTCTTTTTTCTTTGAACCTCTTAATTTTTCAAAGTCTGCTTTTGTCAATTTACCCTTTGGTTCGGCAACATCAAGTTTATCTTGGTTACCCTTCAGTTTCTCCATTATCAAAGATACTTTGAGGTCTATCTCCTCGTTCAATACTTCTTGTATTATTTTATCTATATTTAATTGATTTTTATTCATATTATTTTTTATTTTATTATAAATATCTTTCTTTATTTCTTTTTTCATATTCAAAGTCCAAAATCGCCATTATAACAGTCTCACTAATTTGTAGTTTTTCTGAAACCGATTTTATTGCCTCTTTTATGTTTTCGTTTTTGAAAATGCTGAGCGAATTTATGTCTCCCTGATTACAATATGGAAACTTTTTGCATTTCTTCTTTACTGATACAAAGGAACCACCGGGGATTTGCGGTTTAGACTTTCCTCTCCAATCCTTTTTATTTGTTGATTTAGCCCAAGCAGCTGTTGTTTCATAAGAACCAACTGAAGCACTGTTTAAGGCCTCTTTTGCCTCAACTTTTTTTGGTGTTTCTTCAAAACTTTTTCTAACAAATTCGCTATCTTTGAATGCAAACGGAGCTTCATATCCGAAACCACCTGAAGTGGTGGCTTCTTTTGTTTCACCCTTTTTTTTCTTACCCTGACAATGAGCTCTTTGACTGAACCCTTTAGGACTATTACAATCAATACTTTTTTTGTATTTTTCTGACCATTTTTCTTGCATATCTCCCTTAGCCATATTTTGATATTTAAGATTATCCATCATAAGTTCAGTATTCATCACAGGAAGATTACTGAATGCCTTATCTAAAGACTTTTTCAACATTTGTTTTTGACTTTCCATAATTTAAGCATTTTTTAACCTAGGTTCCCAGTAACTTCTGTTCATCCACATAAACTGATAAAACTCTCTAAACATTTTGAGTGTTATTTCTTTAACTTCTCCCTCTAACTTACCCTTTTTTATTTCTTTTACAATTTTATCCATAAACTTATCTTCAAATTGTTTTAGGGTACTTGAATCCATAAAGTCCTTGATTTCTTTACGAATCAAAATTTCTATTTCTTTTTTTTCTGCGTTTTTTAGTGCCATTACTTTATAATTAATAAAATTGTTAGTATTGCAACTCCTCCTCCAAGAATACTTCGACTAAATCTACCTTTGAGTTTTTCAATCTTGAGAGCTTGTTCTACTTTTTTAGTGTGAGTTTCGATTATTCCATATTTCTTTCTTTCGTCAGTTATAATTTCGAGATAGGTCTTTTCTTTTTCATTCATCTTATTGATAATACTATCTTTAAAATCGACTTTCTTTTCAAGCTCCGTGATATGAAACTCGCTAAGTTTTAATTCTTCTTTAGCTTGGTCACCACTTAACAAATCTTTCATTATCATTTTCACAACCGGGATTGGAAAACATTTTTTTGTTGTATCAAAGTCCGTAACGTCTTGCGAAAAAAGTGTCAATGTCGTAGTGATTAAAATTATCAATAGCAATAATTTTTTCATGATAATATTCTTTTACTGTATTTTTTTGGGTTTTTATTGTATTAATACTACTATCAATACCATCAATTTTGGTTTGATAACCTTCAATGTCTTTATTCAAACTATCTTGTTTTTTTTCTAAACTTTGTATATGTGTATTGAGTGAGTCAATTGATTTTTTATAATCTTGATTTATTGATATTCCTGTGAATGAACTGTAAACAAGATAAGCAATTGCCAAGACAATTAATACTTTAAGTGTTGTTGATAAAAAATTTTTCATTAGTCTTCCTCTTTTGTTATTTTTCTTTGTGCAACAATCTTAGACCATCTTGATTTAAACTTCTCATAATACCTTTGGAGTTTGTTAATCATATCAAGGAAATCCTGGTCTACTTTTACCGCATCCCCATTTATATAAATACCGTTACTCTCCCCTATAGTGAAGATGAAATCCATATCTTGGTCAATAATTTTACCTGACCACTCAACGTTGTTTGTATAAACGTTTAGTTCATTGAAATCAACGAGGTCGGACACTTCTTCTATAAATTCATCCATAGTATCCATAAATGCAGATTTATCGTCGGTTGTTATTTGTAATTTTTCCCTTTCTTTTCCGTGAAGTGCAAGTATCCCTCCGGCAATTTTATATTTTTGAACCTTATCATCCTGTGATTTAGTGTCTTCTACTTTTCCGGAATCGGCGGTTTCATAATCATCAGTATCTCTACTTATCCTATCTTCAATACTCTTACCTATGTTTATTCTTTCCTCTTGTTCATAAAGTAATCTACTTCTTTTCAGTAATGATTTCATTTCATCATACCTGTCTTCGTGGAATCTACTACTCATTTTCTATTTTTTTTAAAAAGTTTTCGAAGTCAAAAGATGGGTTTAGGTCAGTGAACCTTTCATCATAATTACTTCTTGATACAATACCGTTAAAGTTTTTTATACCATTTATCTTGGTGTTATGTCCGGAAAATTTCTTTTCTATTTGGAACTTTTCACACAGTTTTTCACATAGTGGTATTAAACTATTCATTTGTTTTTCTGTGTATGGTTCCCAAAAAAAATAATCCCTCCATTTTTTTTCATAAGGTATGTTACTATAAATAGTACCATTCCAATTAATGTAATCGTTTGATAGTGGTTTCTTTTCGAGCCAACCAAGATTTTCCAAACAAATAATTATAGAGTCTTTATTTGTCAAATTATCTGTGAAAAAATTAGAGTAAGACCCATCATCTAATAACTTGATAACTTTTCCATTTTTTTCAATCACATAATGTGGAAGTTTATTGTATTTCTTGTTATACCTAAACATAAAGGAGGTTAGGTATTCCCCAACCTCCCGTGAGCTATGACATAAAATTATTTGTGATTTGCTTTTGTGCTTACCTATAGCTTTGAACTTCCCATATGATATAACATCAACCATATCATTTTGTATATACTAATCGGTTAATTTTTGGTTCTTGAGTAATTGGGTCATAGAATTTCACCCCTTTGACTAGATTACCCTCGGAATCATATTCTTCTTCTGAATCAAGGCCGTCCATAATCGTTGAATCCCAATCGGAAATTTCATCATCCGGAGGTATCGATTTGATGATATCTTCATTATTTGTTATCATCATTTCGGAAGGAGTTTTTGGTGCCACAGAAGATTTTAATAGAACTTTTTCAAGGATTTTGAGTTCTTCTTCTGTTGGGGTCCATTTTTTTTCTTGTGAAACTGCTTCAATCTTTCCCGCCTCTATACTTACTTTATCGATATCTATTGATTCTCCTTCATATTTTGTATTATTTTTACCTTCCTCTTCATATTTTACTAACATATGAAGAAATGAGAGTGATATCAATGGTAACATTCCTCCTGCAAATAATGCCAAAAATCTTTTATGTCCTATCATATTTCCTGATTCTACACCAAGAAATGATACAAGTGGGTCAGTCATATCAACCCAGTTCTTGAATGACATACTGTTAACATCAATATATTGATAAGCAAAAAATATGTTACCTATAAACTGAATAAGCGTTACAAGTATAAATGGAAAATAAACTTTACGACCCATCTTCGCAGATATTGCAGCAAGTGCCGATAAAGCAGCAATTTCTACACCCACAGAAAGATATGCCGCCCAACTTAATGGATTTGATATTCCATACCATTTTGTTACGTGTGAAATTGAAACAATTGCAACGGTTAAGATTGGAACAAGAAACGCAAGATAAATAAGTGTCTTAAAATTCTTTCTTATCCAATTCATTATTTACCTCCTCTCAATTTTTTAATCTCTTCATCAATCTGTGTTTGTCTTTGAACATCAAGTATTTTTCTGTCGGTTGCTTGAATCATTCTTTTTTCGGCTTCAAGCCCGGATACTTTAAGTTCTACTCCAATTTCTGTCTTTGTATAGGTTGAATCCTTGATTGACTTAATTTCTTTTTTGATATTACTTAACTCCCTAGAGTCTCCGCAACTCTTAAAAAAAGTTAGTATTGCAATCACAAGTACAATAACTGTAAAATTCTCTTTAATAAACTTTTTCATATTAATTTAGTTTTAACCTTAAAAATAAAGGGTGTATCAAATAAATACACCCTAAATTAAAAATTATATGTAGTCGAATAGTATCTTAGACTCGTTACGGAGTTTCCGAAGTGCCTTTTCTTTAATTTGTCTAACCCTTTCCTTTGTTAAATCAAAGTCATTTCCAATATCTTCAAGTGTTCTCTGACTACCTGAAAGACCAAAATAATCTTCAATAATAAGTTTTTCTCTCTCATCAAGTATACCGAGAATATTGAGTAACTTTTCTTTTAATGTTGTTTCAGTTGTGAAAATACTTTCGGGTTTTTCCGCATTTGGATTTTCAATTACATCAATAAGTGTGTCTCCTTCTTCATTCATTGGGCTGTCAAGATTTATTGTATAAGGTAAATTTACAAATTTATCCGGTAGCTCATCTCCGCTATGTTCTTGTTCTTTTTTTGCTTTATGTAATTCTTGGACCACATTAACCGGAAACCTTATAGTCCTTGCATGTTCATTAAGTGATTGTAGTATTGCTTGTCTAACCCACCACACGGCATATGATATAAACCTAAGGTTTTTAGACCAGTCAAAAGTTTCAATAGCCCTTAATAATCCATAGTTACCTTCCGCAATTAAGTCAGGTAATTCTAATCCTTGGTTTTGATATTGTTTACTTACAGTTATCACAAACCTCAAATTACCTTCAAGTAATTCTTTTTTGATTTCCTTTTTTTGTTCTTCTGACAAGTTACCTGTCTGCATGAGTTGAGACAAGAACTTTTCCCTGTCAGGAGTCATTACCTTAATTTTTCTAATATCCTTTAGATAGGATGAAATCTCTTCTTGATTGATTGGTGCTAGTATGTTTTTATCTTTCATATTTTAATTTTTACTGTAATTGTCTAATATTTCTTTTTCAAACTGAGTTAGTGATTTAATACCTTTATCATTTATCTTGTCAAGTAACTCATTAAGTGTTGGGACTTTGACTTCCGTGTGGAATTCATCTAGCAATAGATTGACAAATTCCTCCGCGTTTTCCTGAAAGTTTTCATCGGTTATAGAGTAACCTGAATTTGTGGGGGATGAATATTCAGTCATATCTTCTAAATTCAACAAATGTGCCTTTAGGTCTTCAGACATAGAAACTGACACTTTGTCAGTATATTCTGTCAAAATATGATAGTCAGATACTCCGTAGAATATACCCTCTATAAACGCCGTAAGGTCTTCCTGTAGTACTTCGGTTGCAAAGTGCAGTACTATCGAATTACCATTATGATGTAATTTTAGTTGTGGTGAATCAACAATTGGGGTCATTCCTACAATAAGTTTACTTACTGTGGCGGGGTTTGAAAAATCCCCGAAAACTACCAAAAGGTATTTTTTCATAATTTTTATTTATTTTTACAAAGTTATTTAAACTCTTTTAGAATGCGAAATGATTTGATAAAAATCTTTTTTTCCATCACAATAATCTTTTACCAATCCGAGCATATTCTTAAACATATAAGCACCGGGTGATTGTTTTTCACATTTGGTGAATAGTTCAATAAGAATTGATAGGAACTCCATACTGAAATCACCATAAGGCGATAAATAGAAATATTTACCCATCATATAATGTTTATACTCAGGATTGAAGAATTTTCTTTCTTCTTTTGTTTTGAATGGTTCCAACTTATCATATAATTCGTACCATTCAGTGATGAAATCTTTGAGCCCTGCCATATTTCTTTCTCCTTTAATTAATAAGTCAACTATCCAATGTGTATGTGATGGAGCCCTTAATCTCTTACCTGGTGCGAGGTATTTTACAATATAATCTAATTCAGGGTTAGCACCTCTTTCTCCCTGATAAATTGCGACGATGTTTCCATCATCCAAGTTCCAATACTTTATTGGTTTGTGCTGAATTTTGTTTTTGTTGAAGTTCAACTTCTGCATAATAGATTCTACCTGTTTTACCTGAATATTGTTTATACCACTTTTTTTCCTTGTCCATCCATACGTAAGGGTCTTCAGGGTTTTCTGTCCATCCGTATTGTGAATAGAACTTTAGGTCTTTTTTTAATAAATTAGCCCTGTGTGAAGAGTGGAAATCTTCAAAACCGAACCAACCGGGATATTCAATTTTATCCGTGTTGATTATTTCGTGGGACATATTGTTTTCAAATCCTCTGTTAACCCACTCTATGAGAGATGTGTTAAAATAAAGTTGTAGGGCCGGAATATAATCTTTCCACATTACAGAACAAGGGTGGTTTAACCATCCTTTGTAAGGTGTTCCGTCTAACTTTGGTCTTCCGAGTAAGACATTAAGGATTTGGTGAGTTTCAACTCGTTGTTTGCCTAATCGTTTATTATCCAATACTCGCAAGGACTTCGCGAAACTGGGGTATGGTAAGAATGTTTGCATAATGCAAAGATAATTATTTTTCCATAACTACCAAATTTTCTTTAAAAGAAATCGGGCAAAACCAATAACACCCTTTACACGTGCCATTATATTCTAATATACCATCGGTTGTAGATACATTATACCCTAATTTTTTTGCATCAAATTTTTGATTTGTTTCTTCGCATTTATTACAAATACTTCTTTTGTGTAGATTTGCTTGTCGACACAATGGTTGAAAATCATCAACTTTCTGGCTTAAAAGGTCTAACACATCATAATCGTTATATCTTCCATTTTTATGGTCGACTTCTATTGGATTTTGTGTTGTACTTCTGAATCCTGTGTGTACACAGTTTTGTTTAGATATGATATTTTTTATATCTAATCTGACACCTCTAGTTCCTTTGTCAGAATCAAATCCTATAAGTTTGATTGTCCAAGAATCTCCTCTACCGGATGTTTG
>Ga0315909_10006033_pt1 | contig 13767 bp, 20 predicted proteins | sample LakEriMetagenome_11_FD_203527 | JGI IMG/M metagenome (GOLD analysis project Ga0315909, IMG submission 203527) | Freshwater fungal communities from buoy surface, Lake Erie, Ohio, United States - Buoy 2 MA125 | ecosystem: Environmental > Aquatic > Freshwater > Lake | place: USA: Lake Erie, Ohio...
TGCCTGCTGAATCTGGAAAGGTGATGGTGCTGTTTTCAATGGTGCAGCCGATATTTGATATCACACTGTCAAACTGCAAGTAACCGCACTGCCCTGCCTCAAGTTGAAAGAATACCTGGTCATTGAAGTCAAGCACCTGATTGTATTCAGTGTTGCAATTCGGGCATGGCTCAGATAAGGTGCTGTTGAATATTATCGGTTGGTTTGGTATCGAGGTGTAGCTCATGGCAGAAGTTTATTGGATAGCAATTCAAATGTGGTATTCTTTCTCATCACTGACTCAATGTTTAATGTCTTGATGTACGTTGGTATCACAGCCAATGAATCATCATACCTGCCAATGTTGATTGGCTTGGATGTCTCAGATGTGATGGCATTGATCTCAGCCATTGTAAGCGGCCTGTTGAACTTATAGATGTAGGCCTTTACATCATCAATGTTTACGGGCTGCAATTCTAATGGAGATAATGGCTGTCCTGATCCTGAAAATTGTGTTTTATAAACTACACCTGTAATCAAATCAGTCCATTCATACAATACGCATTGACTTGCCAATGGTCCTGGATCAACAATCTTTACAGATACATCGGTTCTGATTAAATCTCCGACATTGCAAAGCATTGTTGCTGTCACAGTAAGCTGACTAAAATCAATTGCAACAGATGTAATTTGAGGCCCATCAATAGATTGCACAAATTGATCTGCAGAATTATATTGTTTTATACTTGCGAATCCAATCTTATTGCCACTTACTAATGATAAGCCATCCAATTGGATTATTGCACTAAATGTATAAATTCCAGTGTATGGTACAGTATAAGTGCTTCCATTAAAGTTATTGCCAGGATCGCTTATCTCATTTGGGTAATCTAAAAAGATTCCATTGACTTGCAGATATGAATAAAATTGATCATCATCAACATCCCAACATTGTGTGTTTACTGTTGCTCTTGCTAAGAATATTGTTGATGATGGATTAAATGGCTGCAAAAATGAGTAAAGCGAATTGGGATATCCTGCAATCCAGTTCTGGCTCACTTCATTATTGGCAAAGTTCCCATTGTAAACATACTGCTGTATATTGTATGGATCAAATTGCTGTGATACTAAGCAATCAGGATTGGGCCCAAAGTCAATAAAGAAACATTGAATAATAAAATTGTCATTGTCGTAATCTTCCACCGCAAACCTCACCACATCCTCAATGGCATTGGCATCAAATATAATCTTTGGAGTTTGCAAGTTTAGCTTATTCGATGTATTGCACTCTCCTGTGAATCCAAAGGTTTCATTTCGGAATCCTCTAAACGGTGTCTGGGTAAAGGTGCATGGTGTATTGCCACCGTCACACTCTTGAGCTTCAAGCACCACATCATTACCAAAGTCCACAGCCTGATACAATTTCTCCCTGTCAAAGGTCAGCTCAATACCGGGCTGATCATAAAGATTAGCTGATGCCCCTGTCTGCTCAAAGTAGCTTGCAGGCTCTATTCTTAGCAGCGGCCTGCCATTGGCCTGCTTCTCAAATCCCATCCCCAGATTGAGCTTGCTCCGCATGGCAGTGTAAAGCTGCTCAAAGGTGGCACTCATTTGCTGTATGGTTCGCTCCCTTAATGACCTACCCACAGTGTAGGCCGGCACATTAAAGTCTGGCTTAATCACTTTAAAATAGTCGGATTCAAAGTCCACAAGATTGTCACTCATGCAGCCCACCAGATGTTTGAACACATCATAGACCGGATAGCCATAAGCACATAATGGCAAGATCACACCTGTGCCCGGTGTGAATACCTCAAGCCTCCTCAGTGTTGGTGGTGTGATCGGCTGCCCATTCTTGGTGGTGGTGAGATCCAAGCTGAATGGGATGGACTTATTATTGTTGATCTTGGTGCTGAATGTCTCATCGTACATCTTTGTCTTTACCTGGCACCTGTCAATCATAAACAGGCACTCAGTCACAATGATGTACCCATCCACTAATGGCTCCCATGTGCCAGATGCACACTTGTACTGCACCCTCAGCTTCACCAATTCACAATATCCATTTGTCTCAAGCTTGCCGTAAAGGTAGGAGTAAACATCACCTCCAAAGGTCAGATCATTATTGAATGATACTACCCTTGCACCAATTGAATCTTCAAGGTTTATGGTGATGGCAAACTCTTCTGGGTTTAATGGCTGACCTCTGTCAAGTCCATCAATTAAAAATTTTAATTGTTGCGCCATGAATATCTGCTATCTGAGCCATTAATATTTACCACTAAATTCTTTGAGGCCATTGTCTTATTTAGCCTGTCAAGTTTTTTCTCCATGCTCTTGGAGTTCAGTGAGGCATTCACCACCACTGCACCATCCTTGCTCTTGCTTGCATAGTCCAAGATGGCAGGCCTGATGTATCTTTCATTTATCAGCTTATTGAGATCATGGCTGCTGCGATTCATGGCCTCAAGTATATCTCTGTGCTTGCTCACTGATTTCTTATTCACCACAAACTCTCCTTTTTCCGCTTCAATCACAGTACCACCGGCCTCATGGCTCTTGCCTCCAATGATACCACCTTGCTTAAACTTAGGCAATGGCTTAGATGCCACAATGCCTGCTTGGATTGCACCTTGTGCCAGGGCAAAGGCTGACCATGGTAAACCAAAGGTCAATGGTGATTGTGCCACTGCCTTGCTCACTGCTGCTGCTGTATTGATGGCAATGTCAAAGAGTGATATTGCCTTTTCCAATTTAGCCTGCTTAATCTTTTCCGCTGCAATGGCTCTATTCGTTCTAAGCTCCAAGGCCTCCCGTTTGCGCTGCTTGTCAATCTCTGAATCTGTGCTGCTGTTTATGGCTTCCAGTTCGGCCTCGTTCTGGGCCTGTATCTCAGTAATTCTATTCTCCGATTGTTCCTTTTGCAGCTCGGCCAATCCTCCAATAATATCAGCCACCTCATTAGTGATGTTGAAGAAATTATCCACCTGCTCCTGTGCCGTCTTTTTATTCTCCTCTCTGATGGCTGCATTAGTCTCAGCATTGATCAGCTCAAGTGCTGCTGAGAGTTCCTCTGCATCCTTGATATTCTTTCGGGCCTCTTCACGTCTCTTATCAGCTTCAAGGTTAATCAGTTCAATCCTCCGATCTAAGCTGCTGCCCTCGATTATCTCAAGTGCCTTTAAAGTGTTTACCTTAGTATTAAACTCCGATTGTGCAAGCTGCTCATTAAGGGCCGCAATCTCTTTACCATACCGCTCAGTGATCTCCTTTTTATCCTTGCCAAGCTGATCTGCATTGGTGAGCTCAATCTCCTGCTGCTTTTGCAGGGCCTCAATCTGCTGCTGTAAGGTTGCATCTGCTGAGGCCTTGGCCGCCTGCAATGCTTTGTCCTGTGACTCCTGCAGATCCTTCTGATCAAGCTCTGCAAGCTTCTTGGCTTCCTCGGCCCTTATTTGTGCAATGGCATCACCAAGCTGCTTCTCCGCTGTGATGGCCTCTTGGCTTCCGGCCTTGAATCGTGCCTCCCTAAAGTTCCGCTCAAGCTCAATAACCTTTTCATTATTCTCATTCAGCAACCGCTCCTGCTCAGTGAGTGTATTCTTAAATGCCTCTTCCTCTGCTTTACGTAGTTCCTCTCTGGCCTTATCCCGATCCTCTTTCTCTTTCTTGGCAGCATCATTAGCAGCATCACGATTCTTGGTTGCTGCATCATTAGCAGCATCACGATTCTTGGTTGCTGCATCTTTATTGGCCTGCTGAATGGATAATTGAAATCCTGCTCTTTGGTTCTTTAAAGTCTCAAGCTGTTTCTGTGCCTCAGCAATTGATGCCCTGCCTTCTGCTTCTACCTCCTCAGGATCGAATACCAATGATGCAAGGCTTTCGGCAATATTAAAATCAATTAATTTTTCACCAGTTAATTTTTCGGCAACTAAATCAATTCCGTCAATTAATGATTGTAATACAGTGTTTGTAATTGACAATAAGCCCTGTAAGATATTTTTATTTCTTTTTTCCGCTTCTAATTGAGCTGCTAACGTAATCTCTTGCTGCTTGATACTTTGTTCGGTTGCAGCAATCACCTCATCAGTCTGTGCAATCTTTAGTCTTAAAATATCTTCTTCTGTCTTGCCTTGGAGCCTTAAGATGTTTTCCTGATTGCCGATGGCATCAAGCTTATTCTGCTGTGCCGTTACATCAGCAGCAGCCTTGGCATTCAATGCCTCTTGCTCATCACTCACACCGCTAATGGCCGCTTTTATATCATCCCAATATGCCACAACGGTACCAAGTGCCACCACCAATAAACCAACCCCTGATGCAGCAAGTGCACCCCTAAATGATTTAAGAGCATTGGCTCCAAGATTAGTGGCAAAGGCAGAGGCCTTTTGTGCTGCTGATAGCAAGAAGAGCTTAGTGGCCCCTTGGCCTGTAATCTGATTGGCAAGCTGCTGCACACCATTGGCAATGGCAATGGCTGCTGTGGTTTTATTGATGGCCTCTTGTAAGTCTTGATTCTCCTCACCAAATAATGCAGCCACACCTTGTGCTACCTCAAACCCTGATGCCAATCCCTGAACCGCACCAACAGCAGCATCAAACTTAAAGGTATCCGATGCAAGCACCCTCACCCTCTCTCTGGTATCACCAATCTGATCCTCAAGCTTTGCAGCCTGCAAGGTCAATTGTTGAAACTGCTCAGTGTTATCTTTGCCCTCCTGCTCCAATGTGGCAAGCTCTTGCTTCAAGGCTCTGAGCTGCCCGGTTAGGCTCTTTTGTTTTTCCTCTGATTTACCATAGGCATCATTGAGTTGCCGCTGCTGATTTGCAACCTCAGCAATCTGGCTCTTTAGCTGCGCCTGTGCAGCTACATTATCTTTAAAGGCCTTGCTTGCCTTATTGCCCGATCCAATCAACAGCACATACTCCTCTTGCAGCTTGCTCAGGCTTGATGTCAATTGCTTGGACTCAGAATTTAATTGATCCAGTGCAGCCCTTACCTGGGTGCTACCAAATGCAGCGGCAGCAGCGGCACCAACCTTTTTGAAATCATCGGCCACCTTTTTAGTGGCATCTTCTGTACTCTTTACAATGGCATTATTGCTGTCTGTGATCTTACTCACAGATGCCTCAAGCCCCTGCACATTGGACTTGTATATGATCTCAACTTCTGCTGTTGCCATTTTTCTGCTGTTGTTTTATGAACAGCTCAAATTTAAGCAAATAAGTTGAGACATCGGAGGCCATGAGTTCTTTAAACTCAATGATGTTACCGCCGCACAAGTTCATCACCTGTGTCCTTAAGCTTTCTGTGGCTTTTTTCGCCCGCTGTCCAGGTGAGAATCCAGATGGGAGATTGCCTGCATCAGCTTCCTTTGCGCCTCCACGTTGTACTCCCATAATATCTGAAAGTCTTGTGGAGACATAGTGAGCAAGGGCATTAGTGGATCGATATCCAAGCGAGTAAAAAAATCGTGGGAAGCCTCCTTGCACATCCCTTCAAATAGTTCAAGCTTCTGCTTATGGATGTCCGGGTCAATAACTCCCGGATCCTCATCACCCCGCACCACCCATGTGGCTGCAAGGTTAAGCAACAGGTCACGATGTATTACAGTGTTTTGCCTCTCACGTAGCACATGGATGTACGCTGCCACCACCGCTGCATTCTTTGGATTGGAAAGCCCGGCACTGAGTGCTTTCTCCATACCGTTTAATATCTTATCCATCTCACCACCACTGATCCCTGAGCTGATACGTTCCATCAGGCCCATACTCATGCTGAATCTTTCAAGTGGCAGATTGAGTTCTTTGGGGAATCGGTAGTAAGTATGGCCCTCATGCTTAAACAGCTCCACCATCGGGCGTAGTGGCTTGGGCTCTTTCTTAATTGACCAGCCAATTGATGGCAGTCGCTTTACGAAGTTTGTTAATAATCTCATCAAGTGTGTCTTTTACTTTCAGCTCTGTGTTATTCATTAGCACCACTGTGCTGTGCTCTTCATCCTCCCCTTGGTATGCATGACTGATATCATCTGTGTTGATCAGGAAGTCAATCGGCTCAGGCTTAATATTCAGTGCCTCATTAATCTCATCATCGAATCTCAATGCAGTCACCAGTATGAAGCCATGCAGCATATCACCACAGATCAATCGGGCATGACTCATCAGGCACCCTGGTCTTGGCCGGCAAGAAGCAACCGCACTCCTTGCAGGTGTTTGTCACTCTAATCCTGTTCGGGCACAGCTTGCACAGTGGCATCCGAGTCTCCATCAGGTCTCTGCTCTTCTGGTTATCCATGGCCCACAGCCACCACCCCTTGTATATTGATGCGATCTTTTTTAGCATGGCGCACACTCTAATAAGTCAATCACTCCATGGTCTGATGGATCGGCATTGGAGTTCACCACACTGAATGTGATGCAGGTGTACTCCTGCTCACAGATGGTGAATGTGGCACAATCTCTCAAGCTGATGGTGTAGCCTTGCAGCGGATCTACCTTCACCTCGCTAAGTGTGATCATGCCATCTCCATCGGATTCAACAGGAAAGGTTTGAATCTTCTTGGTGGCATTGTGCTGTATGTCCACCACATAGTTTGTCTCTGGTGTCACATAGCCAAATGATATCCCTGCATAGCAGTAATCCAAGCTTATGCCGGAATCGTAACAGGTTGAACATACGCTCATAAGTATCGCTTTAGTATTGCGTTTACAAAATAACGAAAACAATCTAAGAAGTCAGCACGTTCAGTTAAATTTTTACGATTGCTCTTGATGATGCTACCATTGGCATCACACTGCACCTGCTTGGCATCGAACACAAAGCCCTTGCACCGCTTGCTGTTCACCTTGATGTCCAATCTCCTTAATGCAGCGTTGCAATCAATGCGGCTGTTGTAGTGAGTGGGATTGGCAGGTATCAGGAATTGGCTGTCTGATAATTGCAGCCTCCGCTTGATCATGGTGTACGCACTGCTATTGTCACGCTGCTGCACTGTGCCACCTTTGCCCATTGCATCCCCTGTGATCCTGATTAGGCCCATCGGAATACCAAGTGCAAGCACTGCATCACAGAAGGCCTCAATGCTTCCTTTCTCAATCTTGATCTCATCCACCACCACCGCACCCCTACCATGGTGTTGAATGACCAGAGCACACAATGGGTTAATGTTGAAGTCCACAGATACGTACACAGGCAGGTTGCTGTTGAGCTGCACACTATCATCAATGTGCTGCTCATCCTTCCACTCATACAGGAATGGATTGGCCACATCATCCATCACATCCCAATCACCCTCCACGAACCTGGCATACTGCACCGGCGGCAGCTCCTTCAAGCTCTCAAGGTACTCAGCAGGGATGTGTGGATTATCGGTGATCTTTGATGGAATGAAGGTCCACCGTTCAGGTAGCTTATTCTCTCGATATGGATTGTAAATAATATCCTTCACCCAATTGTTGGCAGGGTTGCAGGTGGCCAGGCACACGATGGGTGGCTTGCCCTCTGCATTGATCCAAGATCCAATCCTTTCTTGGACCTTGTAGAAGGTCACATCTTGCAGCTCATTGACCTCATCCAATCCGGCACCGTTTACCTCAAGGCCCCTGAATCGGTTTAAGTCCTTGTCCTCATCGTAACTCTCTGACATGAATATAAGCTCACTGCCATTAATGAATGTGACCACTTGAGTATCTCTATTCCATGAGAGCACATACTGCTGAATGCCCCTATCCAATATTGAACTAAATGAAAGAAACGTGGTACGCTTAAGATCGGGCAGGCTCTTTCTAATAATCACCCATCGGCTCTTTGGGTATTGCAGTGCAAGGTACACCAATGTGATCAGTAACCAATACGTTTTGCCACCTCTTATACTCCCCCCAAATACAATCACTCGGTATTGTCCAGACTCTACTGCCTCAAGTGCTATGGACTGCCTTTCAAATAATTCAAAGTCCATCAGTCCTCTTCATCATCATAATCAGGCATCACATCAATCAGGTACTTGAAGATCAGATACACTAATAAACCAATCCCCAACAGCACAGCGGCAAACAGTACACTGATGGCAAACAGCTTAAGCATCAGGCTCCTTGGTTTTGATGATCACCAATGGCTCAGTGGTCTTAAGGTTCTGGTCCACTGTCTGCTTCGGCTTGCCATAGCCTCTGTCAAGCAGGAGCTCCGCTGCCCTGGTGTCACCCTTCTTGGCCTTGGCATGGAGTGCCAATAGTATCTCTTCGGCAGCAGTTAGCCCATCCTTATTCTCCTTGCCAAGCACGTTGGCAAGCAGCACACTAAGCTCTGGCAGCTTTGGTGGCCGCCCATTAGGATTGCCGCTTTGGCCTTTCTTGAACTTATGTGGTATAATATTCTCTGGCTTTGGCATCGCTGTTTTGTCGCTGTTTATTTTGCCCTTGATTTACGGTACTTATCAGCCTCTGCATAAGCAATGGCAATGGCCTGTTCCTGTGAATATCCCTCATTAATGAGTTTGCGAATATTCATTTGAATGATCTGCTGTGAGTCTCCTTGGAATAATGGCATATCACAAATTTAAAGATATTTTTTCAATTATCGCAGCCTCCTGCACTGAGTTCACCTCAAAGCCTTTCTTAATCAGCTCTTCATATTGGCTCGCATAGATGGCAAGGTTTTTAAACTTATGGTCAATGTGCACCTTTGCAGTGAACACATCATTGTCCTGTGAATCCTCTTGTTGAAGCAACAGGCCGAATCGGTACATATCATCATCAGGGTCAATCATCACTTTGTTGGTAGTGGTGAAGATATCAAGCTGATGGGCATCGAAGGCAATGGCAATTTCGTATTCAAGGCCCGGATGGGTGAGATAGCCAAAATAAAAATTTTGACCATGTATCTCTGCCAGTACCATCACCCCGGCTCTTAGTCTTTTAGTCATCATAGCCCTCATAAGTTTGAATGTAATACTCCATTGCCTGATCAGTGTGGTCCTTTACCGGCCTGTTTAATGATTCGTAAACCATGCCATCTGAGAAAGCAGTAGTGATCATCTGCTGCTCCATCTTTTGGATTTCGAGCATGAGGTCAATGTTGAATTGTCGGCCCAACAATATCTGAGAATAGATAAAGTCACTGACCCTTTGTTGTGTTGTTTTAGCAGCCATAGTGTTCTTGTATGTGTGTTTTATTTTGGAATGCTATTGATGCAAGATAGTCACTGACCATCTTATAAATTAAATCTTTGTGGGATATGGGCACCCGCAAAGTGATATTGACAGTGGGCTCTCCATACTTGGACTTCCTCCCTGCCCCTATCCTGGCACCGCCTCTTGTAGATTTAACCTGTTCCATTGTGGCAAAATTAATCATTATTTGATTGTGTTATGCAATTTGATGTTATTTTTTTTGAGTAATCGGATCCAATCCAGGCACCTGGTAAGGTAGGTGTGCTCTACTAATGAGCCTGACCTGGCATGATTGAGCTGCTCTTTGTAGCTGTGATGTGTCCTGGTGGTGCTGTGGTAGGTAGTGCAGCCATCTGTGATCTTGGCCTCATCAGGTGCCAGATCATTCATGGCCTTCCTTATCTTTTGTTCGGTTGTCATGTTATAACCAATTATAAAAATCGATACTAACTTTTTTACCCATACGAGTAAACAAGGGTTGAATTTCAAATAATTCATTACACTTAACTGCTGAACAAACACATTCTAAATTTTGAAATGTTGGAACAGATAAGATAGAGCATAGAGCTTTTTTACCAATTAAATGATTGTTTTCATTTTCAATCTGCTTTTTGATTTGAGATATCTCACCTCTTATGGTTTGTTCTTTAATTTTTAAAGACGAAATTTCATCGTTAATTAAATCACATTGTTTTAGTTTTTGAAAAGCTTGAGTTTTTAAATCCATGACTTTTAAAATAATTGACCTTAGTTAGTTTATTGCAGAAATCAGGTAAGGTCTATTTAAACCCTGCATTCGCAAATATGAGAACCGTTACTTCCCCCCCTTATCATTGTGATGTTTATCTATTATGTACACCCATGCAAGGGCTGTGACTATTGTTATTACTGCAATCATGGTGAATGTTGGTGGTGTCATTTAGGTGAAAATTTATTAATAATTGTTGCAGGCTTGTTGCAGCTTGCAACAAAAAAAGTAAGCAAAAATCGGCTGCATCCTTAGATGATCAATCGTTTTAGCGATTTGTTGCAACTTGGTCGAAAAAAGTGCCTCAAACATATAATGTGTGTGTGTGTGTGTGTGTGTGTGCATGTGTGTGTGTATTACTGTTAATTAATAAAAATAGGGTGTAAGTTGCAACAAATGGCTGTAAGGCTTGATGCTGTAAGGCTTGAGATGTTGCAACTTAGTTTTTTAAAGCTGCAACAGTTGCAACAAATTAAACCGGTGTCTTATTGATCAGATACATTGTCACTATTGAGTTTCCACGTCTTTTTCTGTCTTTTTCGTAGCCAAGTGAAGTCAATAAGGATCCAAGCCGTTGTGTGTTTAAATGGTTCAATTTTGTTTCCATAATCAAATATTGTTGAATCTCAGTGAGTGACATCCATTCACCATAAGACTCAGAATTGGCAGGAGATATCTTACGGTGTATCAAATCCTCTTCTGGTGTTGAATGTTTAAAATAACCAGTTGATTTATTAAGCTCTTGAATTTCCTCTTTGAGTATGGTGTAATCAAAGCCGCTCATGTACATGGCATACAGCTCACGCCACAGATCAACCTTGTTGCAATCATTGTAGAAGTCCTGCCTGATGTCCAAAATGTGGATGGGTATCTGTCTCCTGTTACCGGTTGGATCATTTAGTATCTGAGTTTCATTTGAGGTTCCACAAAATACAGCCAATCTCCTGAGGTCCACACTCACTCTGCCATAAGGCTCACGCACATTGATAAATTCTTTTGATGTCAATTCCTTGAGCCTCTTCTCCTCTTTCTTGGACTTCCCACCATACTCATCATCCATGATAATCAACTTAATTGTCATGAGTATCTCATCATCTTTGCCGGCATCCATCTTAGACTCTGCAAATAGGTATCTGAGCTCCTTTGGCAGCAGGTACCGAAACCAATGTGTTTTACCTGTACCTTGTTCCTCACCTGAGAATATTAGCACCAATGGTGAATGATTTCCGTATGCCGATGCCACCACAGATACTAACCACTTAAGTATAAATTTATCTGCATTGGGTGTGTCAGTAACCACACTATTGAGCAGCATGGTGACATTGGGCATATCATCATGTGTATGCAGATCTGACTCAAAAAATATGTGGAGCGGGTTGTATGTCTCGGTGCGGTTTGAGAAAATTATGGAAGTGATAAGATCCTTTGTGGCCTCTTTAAAGATGGCCTTGCAGTCCAGATAAATCGAGTTAAGGTCACTATCATCAATGGGCCTGCCATCAAGCTCCACCTTTCTTGTCACCACGTTTTTTCTTAAATCATAAGTCCTGATAAATGCAGCAATATCAGCAGACACATTCTCGCTTTTATACTTAATATCCTTTGCTACTATCTCATTAACTACTATCTCACTTTCATCGGTACTCACCCCTGCAGCTTCGAGCGACTTAATGATATCATCTGGATCCATCCCTGCTGCCCTTTTTGATGAGGCAGCCCTTAAGAGCTCCTTGGTGTGCTCTGAATACACCTGGATGCCGTTTGCCTTGGCTAAATAATAAAGTGAGCCAATAGATGATTTCTTGGACTTTGACTCAGAATGGCTGTTTAGACATGCAGTGTACTGCTTATCACAGTCAATTGAATTGTACTTCGATGAGTGTGCTGATAAGGTATGGAAATAATCCCTGCCACCTTCACCAAACTCCGACACTAAGGCATAGGCTATCTGCAGCCAATCTGCATAATCTTCACATAGATTCAATCCTTTGCGATCCATGGCCTCAATCATGGCATCGAAATCCGTCTTTATCACTGCCACCTTTGGCTGCTTGAGTTCCTTCTTTTTTGGTAGGTACTTCTTGAATAAGGCTGCCTTGGTATTGATAAACATCCAAGGATCATAAGATATGAAGCGGGCCCTGGACACATTCTTGCCGGACTGGTCCACTATAAGCTGATACTCATTGTACAGATAGGAGGCAATACCATTGAAGGCATCAAGGTGCCTGGTGCCATCAATACGCATGATCAGGCACAGCCCTTGGCCACTGATGGATGTGAATGCAGAGTAGATGTACGGATCCTCTTTGATGAGTTTCTTTGCATCCTCTGGATTTTCGAGATTGTCAATGTCAATGGCTATAAATCCAGAGTGTGCTCTGAGTGCCTCATCCTTTCGCTCAAAGAATGAGCCACTGACAGTGACCATTGGTGCTGATCTCTTCTTTTTATCCTTGATCTCTTTGGTGGCTGATGCCCGGACATCCAGAACAATGTCCTGCCACTTGCCCGATCTGACCCCTTCCAGAAATGAGGTGAGTTCAATATCGGTGTCCTGTTTATCGTAAATGTTGCTGTATTGTGATATCATGTGGTAAAAATAAACTATTGGCCGCTCATGTAGGTGTCAATTATTTCAATGCACTGATCGAGGCCAATGCCAAATGTGGCCCGATATCCGCACCGATGCAGGCTGATCAACATATCATTCTGCCGCTGCAGGTGCTCATCACTTTTTAGTGTGCCATTCTTTTTGAATACTGCCACACCTTTCTTTTTGATCTCGATAAACAGTCCACAGAATTTGCCGTTAGGATAGCAGATAAAGAGGTCTGGATATCCTGACCAGGGATTCATGTACTTGTGCTGCTTGGCCTGGTACATTGACATCTTCATTCCGGCTGCGAAATCAAAACGGTACACCACATCAGGATACTTTATCATCATGTAGTTTGAGATTGCCTCATATATGTCGGACTCTCTGGCCCCTAAGATTTTTTTCATGCGTCCAATCTTTTATCCATTGGTATAAAGTCCGATCCATTACCATGTACTGTCTTGATGAAGTCCACCTCCACCTTGGCCGAGTTGATGATGGTCTGAGCCACATCAGTGATGGCCTTTGCTTTTTCAATCTCCATGTCACCATCTTTGAGCATTTCAATTACTTCAAAAAGGTGATCTCTTAAGTGTTCAATTTTGTTCCTTGCCATGATTCTTGATTATTTTTTTGAGTTTACTTATTGTCTTAATTGCTGCCACCACAATCTTTGGATATCGGTGGAGGGTGTTATTTAGCATGTGCTGCTTACGGTCAATCAGATCCAGATTGTCAATGTCAAAGTTTGATTTATTGCCATCCTTGAATGTCACAATCTTGCCCCTTGGAATTTTGCCATGCTCCTCTTCATAGATTAGCACGTGCAGCATCTTCCATGTTTTGGGCTCTGCCACCTTCATGTAAGTGTACCCATCTGTGTCCACTCTGGTCCATCCAACCGGCTTGTGATTGTGGGGGAATTGCCCCTTTTGAAATTTAGTGTGGTCAGGGATTTTGGTGCCATCCACTTTCTTGCCCTTATTCCAGGGCGTGTGTCCTTTCTTGTACCGATTGGAAGCACCTGCCACTTTTATAAAGCCACCATGCTGCTGCTTCATGTACTCCTTGGACTTTTTAAGCCCTAACTTATTGGCTATCCTGTACACCTTACCCACACTTATTCCAAGGTGTGCTGCAATGTCGGCTGTTCTGGTGTTGGCATAGTGCTGCCTGATGTAATCATTTATTGAAGTCTCCATCAAATTGATTTATAAAGGTTGTTATAAGGCCGTATGCGTGTTCAATCTCTTCTGCATTGTGACGG
>Ga0315909_10006034_pt1 | contig 13767 bp, 8 predicted proteins | sample LakEriMetagenome_11_FD_203527 | JGI IMG/M metagenome (GOLD analysis project Ga0315909, IMG submission 203527) | Freshwater fungal communities from buoy surface, Lake Erie, Ohio, United States - Buoy 2 MA125 | ecosystem: Environmental > Aquatic > Freshwater > Lake | place: USA: Lake Erie, Ohio...
TCGACTACGAAGCCGCCATCGACCCGACCAGCGAGGCCTACTTCCAACGGATTTCCGCTCGACTGGAACGTGAGGGGATCAAGCTGACCGAGCCCCAGATGCGCTGGTACGCACGGGAACGCCGCGCCCAAGGCATCTGGATGATGCGGGAGAACCCCACCTTCCTCGACGAGTGCTGGTCCAGCCCGGTCAAGGGCGCCATCTACGCCCAGTCCATGGGAGAAGCCCTCGCCCAGAACCGGATCGCCAACTTCCCGCTCGCCCCGGGCGCCCTCGTCCACACAAGCTGGGACCTCGGATCCCCAGAAAACACGACCGTGTGGTACTGGCAGGTGACCGGCCAGTCCATCCGGATCATCGACTGCGACACTGGCCTCGACCTCAAACGAGACGACCGCATCGCCCATATGATGGGCAAGGGCTATCCCCTCGGTTACCACTACTTCCCGCACGACGCCCACTCCCAGAACGCCGAGGGCACCACCATGGCTCAACAGTTCACCCTGGGCGGCCTCCCCAACATCCGGGTCCTCCCCCGCACTCACGACATCTGGGTCGGCATCAATGCCTTGCTCGAGCTCTTCCCAGTCCTCGAGTTCAACGAGCAGAAGTGCTCCAAAGGAATCCGCGCCCTCAACGCCTACCGCAAGCGGGACGTCAGCATGGGCTCAGCAGTCCGCGACGAGCCCGTCCACGACTGGGCATCCCACCCAGCTGACGCCCTCCGCATGATGGCCGAAGCCCACCTCAACGGGCACTTCAAATTCGCGTTCGCCGGCCACAGTGCAGCAAACAACCCAATCAAGGGACCCAGCGAGCGCCGCCAACGCCGCGGCATGAAAGCAGTCACCGTCGGGAATTAAAGATCAGGATTTCCATAAGACGCAGCAGGAACAAGAAGTACAGGGATACAAATAAGCGTTGACGATGGACAGTTCGGTGGGATTGATGGTCTACACGACAGCAGCACCGACCCCATCGTGGACTATCGGCCGCGGCAACGGTTCGCCCCGACCCTCAAGGACTATCGGATACGGCACCGGAAAGTGAAGATCAGTTAATCTTTAACCTTTCGCCACCATGGCCGACGTAATTCCAACCCATTATTCCACCCAGTTCAGCAGCAACTGGATCTCTCGCATTCAGCAGGGCAAGTGCCGCCTCGACGCCTTCATCGAGTACGATGATTTCATGGGCGAGCGCAAGCGGTACGACCGCATGAGCTCCCAGTCCGCCCAGCAGCGCACCGAGCGCAAGGGACCGACCCGGATCACCGATACCACCAGCGACTCCCGCTGGGCCTACCGGAAGAGCTTCGACATCGCCAACCTGCTCGACGCCGACGACGCCAAGAACCTCGCCCCCCTCGTCCTGCCCACCAGCCAGTACGTGATGGATCACGCGAAGGCGTACAACCGCAACATCGACGACCAAGCGTGGCAGAGCGCCTCGGGAGTGGTGATCACCGGCGAGCTCGGCACCACCGAGACCGCATTCCCGGTGGCTCAGGCCATCGCCGAAGGTGGCACCGGACTGACGCTGGCCAAGCTCCTGTCGGCCCGCGAGATCCTCGAGGAAGCCGACGCCGACGATGACGCCCCGGACGTCCTCTGCGTCACTGCCCAGCAGCTGACCAACCTGCTCAACACCACTCAGATCACCTCGGCCGACTACAACACGGTCAAGGCGCTGGTGGCCGGCCAAGTCGATACCTTCATGGGCTTCAAGTTCGTGAAGATCCAGCGACTGACCAAGGTGGGCAACACCCGCACCTGCGTAGGCTGGCGCAAGGGAGCGATCAAGATCATGCGCGGCGCGAAGGAGTCCAAGATCTCCATCCGCGGCGACCTCAGCGACTCCACCCAGATCCGCTCCACGTGGCATCTGTCGGGTGTTCGCCTCCACGACGAGTTGGTCTTCACCATCGACTGCCTCGAGTCCTAACCACCATTCCGCATAAGGGGCTCCTCCCGCCCCTCCACCCCACTCTACTACTTCAGTCATGGCTACCTATTCCACTGCATTCTTCGATCTTCAGGATCCAGACCGCGTCAACACTTCGCGCCTCGCCGCGGCCAATGAGGCCTCCGGCGATCTCGAGGTGGCGACCTTCCAGTACCCGCTCTCGAGCGGCACTGAGGAAGTCGCCAACGACGTCATCAAGCTGGGCATCATCCCGGTCGGCGCCATCGTCGTCCCGGCTCTGTGCACCGTGTACTCCGCGGACCCCGGCACGACCCTGACGCTGGACATCGGCTACGAGGGCAACCCCGACGCTTACGCCGACGGCATCACCCTGAGTTCCGGCGGCCTCATCAACTTCACCTCGGGCACTGCCCCGAGTGCGTTGGACAATGAGCCGCTCACCGCGGGCACCACCTATCCCGACGGCACTGTCATCGCCACCGTCGCCAGCGCCTCCACGCTGACCGACGCCGTCGTCCTCACCTTCACCATCGTCTATCGCCGCGGCAAAGGCTAAGCGGTAGGCGCCAACCAAGGAGGTCCCGACCATGGCAAACTACGATTCCACGCAGGAAGGGCAGCAGCCCGCACTGGTGACCAACCCGGCCCTCATTGAGGCCCGGCCGGCCGCCTGCGCGCCGCTCTTCCATGCGTTCATCACTTACCCGCTCAGCAGCGGGGTCGAGGAGACGGCCAACGATACCATCGACCTCATCGACCTGCCGGTCGGTGCGACGCTGGTGCCGCACCTCTGCTCGGTCTACTCTGCCGATCCGGGCACGACCCTGACCATCGACGTCGGCTACGCTGCGAACCCTGACGCTTATGCGGACGGGATCGTTCTCAGCGCCGGCGGGCTGGTCAATTTCACCAGTGCGACCGCCCCAAGTGGCGCACTGGCGCTCGAGCCCATGACCACCTCGCAACTCTACGCGACGGTGGCCTCGGCCAGCACCCTGACCGATGCGGTCGTCCTGACGTTCTGCATCGTCTACCGCTTGCCCAACCAAGCGTAAGGGGCGACGGTATTCACGGGGGGCGGTCGGAGACAATCCGCCCGCCCCTTCTCGTATCTCAACCACTCCACCATGATTGCAGCACTCTTCACCATTGCCGGCGCCGTGATCATCGGCGCCTGCGCTTTCGCCCTCGGGATCACTTGGGCCGCCATAAAAACCAACTGGGAAGACGACGACCACATCCCATGACCTCGACGACCATCGCCAACCTCGCCCTCGCTCGACTGGGCAACTCGACGATCACCGACATCACCGAGGACACTGAGATCGCCCGGGCCTGCCAGCTGCTCTACGAGCCCACCCGGAAGGAGCTCTTGCGGTCCCATCGGTGGAACTTCGCCCAGAAGCGGGCCACCCTCACCCAGCTGGCTGACGCCCCGCTCTTCGGGTGGGACCATGCCTACCAGCTCCCCAGCGACTACATGCGCGTCTGTGAGGTGAACGAGTCCGAGCACGGCGACGTCGTCTCCGACCGATTCATCGTCGAGGGGCAGCAACTGCTCACCAACTCCGACGAGGTCAACCTGGTCTACGTGTACGACTGCTCGAACGTCGCCATTTTCGACCCTCTGTTCGTCGAGGCGTTCGCCGTGAAGATGGCAGTCAAACTCTGCGACACACTGAGGGGATCGTCGAGCCAGTCCGAGAAACTGGCGGTGGAATACGACCGCCTGACCGGCCCGCTGGCCCGCCGGGTGGACGCCAACGAGGGCCGGCGCCGCAAGGGACCGATCACCCGTTCCTCCGAGTTCGTCCGAGCCCGGATCTTCGGTGGCGACACCCAGACCAACGAGTTCCCAGCTGCCACCTAATGGCCCAGATCAATCACCTCATCTCCTCCTTCAACTCCGGCGAGCTCACCCCGGAGATGGACCGCCGGCTCGGCGTCGAGAAGGTGGCCAGCGGGTGCCGCATCCTCGAGAACTTCATCCCCCGGGTCCATGGCCCCGCCTTCAAGCGCCCCGGGCTGGTCTACCTCGGCGAGGCTTACTCGAGCGTCAGCGACACAAAGTCCCGGCTCATCGCCTTCAACTTCAGCACCAGCACCAGCTTCATCATCGAGCTCTACTCCGGCGGCGCCCGGATCTGGTCGAACGGCTATCTCGTCCCGCTGGACGCACCGATCACGATGCCCTACACCGAGGCGCAGCTGTTCGAGGTCCAGTGCCGGCAGGTGAACGACATCGTCTACTTCGTCCACCCGGCTCACCCTCCCCACAAGCTCATCCGGAAGACCGATACCAACTGGGAGTCCGACGTCCTCTTCGACCTCGGGTCCAACACGGTGGTCTCCGGCGTCACTCCCGGCGTCGCCGGGCAGGCGCTGGTCGACGAGTGGATCCCATGGGCCGGCACCTACCCGGGCAGCAACGCGGCCACCGCGGACATCAAGAACCAGCAGGCGGTGAACAACCCGCCCACCTCGGTCCTCACCGTGACCAGTGGCGCCATGCCAGCGTCCACCCAGACCTACTTCATGCGGCGCATGCGGGCCAAGTTCGTCGTCCCGACCTCGGGCGTGTGGACGGTCTACAACAACGTCAGCGGCGCCGGCGCGGCCATCTACATGAACGGCATGTTCATCACTGGCAGCTGGGCCGGGCAGGTCACCGAGAACACCCAGCTGGTGCAGCTGACCGCGGGCAAGGAGTACCGGCTCGAGTACTTCACTTGGAATATCACCGGCACCTATGGCGCCACCTTCTATCTCAGCGGTCCCGGCTTCCCCAAGGCGGTGCTGCCGGCCAGCATGCTCAGCACGCCCGACACTGGCGCCAGCGTCACCGTTCGGGAGGAGCTCAGGCAATACCCGCCGATGCTGTCGGAGAACGTCTCCGAGATCCAGCTGACCCCATCCGGCACCTCCGGATCGATTAGCCTGGCAGCCTCGGCCGACTTCTTCCAGCAGGGGCACGAAGGCGCCTACTTCGAGATCGCCCACCGCCGGGACAATTCCATCGCCGAGATCGTGGGTGTTGTCGGCAACTTCTCCGGCACCAGCACCCCGCTCCGGATCGTCGGTGACTGGGACTTCTACACCTATGGCACGTGGAGTGGGACGGTCTTCCTCGAGCGCCTGAACGCGGCCGGCTCATGGGACGTCGTCCGGTCATGGAAGTCGAACGAGGACCGGAACGTGATCGCCACCGGCACCGAGGAGCAGGAGAATCAACTCCGGATCCGGGTGGCCAACGGCATCGGCAAGGCGGCATCCGGCGCCGCGGTTCCCCGCTTCCTGCTCGAGGCGGCTGACGCCCAGATCACCGGGCTCGTCCGCATCACCGACGTCACCAGCCCCACCGCGGCCACCGCCGACGTCATTACCAGCCTGCACGCTGCGACCGCCACAGTCATCTGGACCGAGGGCGCCTTCTCCGCCTATCGGGGCTACCCGCGCGCCATCGCCATGCACCAGCAGCGCCTGCTCTTCGCGGGCACTTCATCTTACCCGGTCGGGATCTGGGGATCGGTGGCCAACGACATCGAAAACTTCCGGCGCACTACTCTGGACGACGGCAGCTTCTTCTTCCAGCTGGCCTCGGAGGAGGCCAACGCCATCCAGTGGATGGTGAGCTACGACCGCCTCCTGCTGGGCACCAGTGGCGAGCTCTGGTCGGCCGACGGCGGTGACCAGAACAACGCCCTCAACGCGACCAACGTCCGCTTCACTCAGGGCGGGCGGTTCGGATCCGCTTATCTTCCCGCGGCCCTCGTCCATGAGGTGCCTGTCTTCGTCGAGCGCACCGGGCGCAAAGTCCGCCGGGTGAGCTACTCGAGCGAGGAGGAGAAGTACATCGGGTCCAACCTGACGGTGCTGGCCGAGCACGTGACCGCCGGCGGGATCACCCAGCTGGCCTTCCAGCAGCAGCCAAACGCCATCCTCTGGTGCGTGACCGGGGATGGAGAGCTCGTTGGCATGACCTTCGAGAACGAGCAGAACGTCTACGGGTGGCACCGGCACGTGACCGATGGGACCTTCGAGTCGGTAGCGGTGGTCTACGGCGCCGATGCCGACGAGGTATGGGTGAGCGTCCTCAGGACCATCAACGGGACGACCAAGCGGTTCATCGAGCGCCTCGACCCGACCGCCATGGCCCTCGACTTCAGCGCCCCCGAGGACCTGATCTACTGCGACTCCGCCATCGTGATCGAGCCCGACGGCGAGACCACCGTATCCGTCGCTCACCTGCCGGGCGAGACGGTTGTCGGCCTTGCTGACGGCGCCGAGCTCCCATCGATGGTGGTCTCCGAGGCCGGGACCGTCACCCTCGACCGGGACGACTACACCAAGGTCATCATCGGGCTGCCGTACACCGCCACACTCCAGCCATGGCGGCAGGAGTTCGGGATGCAGAAGGGCACCGCGCAGGGCGCCCCGGTCAAGCTGGCCAGCGTCGTCGTCATGCTCTACGAGAGCATGGGGGGCACGGTATCAGATGATACCACCGAGACCGCACAGCGGATCGACTACCGGGACGTCTCCGACCTCATGAACACGGCGGTCCCGCTCTTCACCGGCGAGCGGCACGTGAAGCCCCGGACGAACCACCGCGAGTCCCTCGACATCGTGATCGAATCGAGCGAGCCTCTCCCATTGAATGTCACCGGGATCGTGGCTAAAATGGACGTCTATGACCGCTAACCCCACCCCTTACTTCGTCACCGGACTGCCCCGCTCGCGCACCGCATGGTGGTCCGTCCTGCTCAGCCGCCCCGGCGCCATCTGCGACCATGAGGGCGAGCTCCTCCATGGCACCAACGAGGACTACCTCGGCCTGATGTCGGCCGGCAATTCCTCCGCCCTGCTCCTGTACTACTGGCGCAAGGCCTTCGAGGCCTTCCCGACTGCCAAGTGGCTCATCCTGGAACGCGACCCTCAGGAGGCCCTCGAGGCCGCCATCGCCACCTGCCCGGAGATGGAGACCATGATCCGCCGGGGATGGCCAGTGCTCATCGAGGAGATCGAGGCCCTCAAGATGACCATCCCGGCCATCCAGCGCATGAGCATCCCTCAGGCGAAGATGGAGGAGTACTGGCCAGTCTTCGGCGCCTACATGCACCTGACCGGCGAGCGCCTCGCCCTGCCATGGTTCCACCATATGGCCCGCCTCAACGTCAGCGTGCAGTCGTACCAGATCGACGACCTCACGTGGATGCAGGACATCATGAAGAAGCAGGCCCGGGTCTCCAGCCTGCCCGCCGGCACGATGCAGAATGGACCGTTCCGCCTCTTCACCGAGTCCGACATCCCCATGATGGAGACTTGGAACAACGCCCACACTGGGCACGGCATCACCCCCGCCCGCATCCCGCCCCTCGGAGTGGTGGTGAATGGGGAAGACGGTGAGCCGGCGGCCATGCTCTTCGCCCAGATGGCGGTCGACCGTCCGGTGGCCTACCTCGAGGACCCGGTGAGCCGGCCGGGCCTGAGCGTGCCCATCGTCCTGCAGCACTTCATGGAAGGCCTCGGCGCCCTCAAGGCCTCGCTCGCCGCTCTTGGCTACGACGTCATCGTCGCCAACACCACCGCCCCCTTCGCTCGTATCCTGAAACGCTGGGGATGGACCCAGCGGGAGGACGGGCTCATCAAACTCGAAACCGCCACAACCTAATGGCCACCGCAGTCGTCGTCGGAACCATCGCCCTCGTCGGAGCCGGCGTCAGCGCCTATGGGCAGTACCAGCAGGGGCAGGCGATGAACGCCATCGCCCAGTACAATGCCGCCCAGCAGGAGCGGCAGGGCCGCTACCAGATGATGACGGCCGCCGCGCAGGCCAACATGATGAAAAAGCAGGCGGAGGCCAACTACCACCTCCGAGCCGCCGAGGCCAATGCCAAGGACGCCAATGCCCGGCAGCTGGAGCAGCAGGCCCTCAGTCAGGACGCGGTGAGCCGGGAGAATGCCCGCCGGCGCATGACCAACATGAAGCGAGACGCGGCCACCCAGCGGCAGGCGCTCGCCACCTCCGGCGTCGTCGAGTCGACCGGCACCCCGCTCGACCTGCTCGCCGAGACCGCGCAGACCATCCAGCGGGACCAAGCTGAGCAGCACTACTCGAACGAGCTCAGCCGCCGCACCCTCTTCCGCGAGGCTGACCTCGAGCGCCTCGGTGGCAAGTTCGCCCTCGCCGGCGCCACCATCGACAAGTCCGCGGCCCTCGCCGAGTCGAGCCTGACCATGGCCAAAGGCCGGCTCAGCTACCTGAGCTCGAAGCGTGAGGCTGACATCACCCGCATGACCGGGGCGGCCAACAAGAAGGCGGCCAACATCGCGGCGGCCGGCACCCTCATTTCCGGCGCCAGTTCCTTCGCCGGCGGATTCGCCAAATACGGTTGACCATGCCCACCATCCCAAGACTCAACGGGGGAGAGCTCCCCATGACCAGCGACGCCCCGAGCTTCGCACGTGACAACCTGCGCCGGCCGACGGTCGACCTCCGGGGCGTGATCTCCGGGCTCGGTGCGGTGGGGGATGAGGCCGGAAAGCCGGCGTACATGAGCAACCAGCTGGCCGCGCCCTACGGTGCCATCGCCGATCTGGGGCGGACCATCGCGGAGGCCGGCGGCGCCGTCGGTGCGCTCATGGTCAAGCGGCGCGAGGCCAAGGCGAAGAACCAGAGCTTCGACGCTGAGCTCGAGCTCGCCAACGCCAACCAAGCCCTCGCCGAGCACCGGGTGGCCAACCCGACCGACACTGAAAGCTGGGAGACTGCCCGGCAGAAGACGGTGGCCGACCTCGAACGCCGGATCGCCAACAACGACAAGCTGCTCCCCGAGGTGCGCGAGAACCTCACCCGCAAGCTCAAGATGTTCGACGCTGAGAGCAAGGCGCAGACCTTCAAGGAGGCCTCGGTCGCTGAGTTCCGTCAGGCCAAGTCCGCCACCATCGCCGAGATGGAACGAGCCGGGGAAGCCGGGGATCAGGAAAGCTGGCAACGGTCGGCGCAGGAGGGGCTCCAGAAGGGCTGGCTCTATCCGCATGAGGTCCAGAACGGATGGCAGGCCTACCAGAGCACCCAGAACCGCAAGGCGAAGGAGGCCGAAGCAGCGGCCGAGAAGAGCTACATGACGAGCACGCTGGCGCAAGCTGCCCAGAACCCGAAGGACTGGCTCGCCCGCTATCCTGAGGCGCCCGAGGGGGTCGACCCCATGGTGCACCTCAAGACCCGGAACGCGGTCGAGGCCATGGCCCGGGACGGTGACGCCTACATCGCCAGCACGGTCGGGGGCATGATCGCCGCCGGCCAGATCACCGTGCCCACCGAGATCGACGCCCTCGCCGAGACCACCCCGGGATTCACCCCGGATCTGGTGGCCGAGTACAAGGAGATGCTGGGCAAGTACGACGCCCGCAAGGCGGAGATCGCCAAGGCCAGCCGGGGCGACGAGATGTTCGTCAAGCACTGGATCCAAGCCGAGAAGATCAACTTCGACGCATTCCCCGACGACGCCAGCAAGGCGAAGGCGTTCAACAAGGCCATCGTGCAGGCCAAGCTCGAGGTGCCCGAGGACCGGCTCGGCGAGGTGACGTCCCTGCTCCACCAGAAGTATGGCGCCCGGGACAGCGCCGACAGCACGCCCGGCCGGCCAGAATCTCAGCGCCTCGCCAGCCGCGGACTGGCCAACTCCTACCGGCGCGGGGAGTTCGGTGCGCTCGAGAAGTACGACCCCAAGGCGAAGGACGGGAAGGGCGACTGGGTGCCAGATCCGGTAGCCGAGCAGCAGGCCATGACCCGCATGGCGCAGGCTGAGGCGCAGATGACCGACTTCTTCAAGGCCCACCCGGACGCCGGCCCGACCGAGGTGGCCACCAAGCTCGACGAGGTGAAGCGGGCCCACAAGGCCAGCAAGGCCGCGGGCACCATCCTGCTCGCCCCACCGAAGGCCCGGGCGCCGGTCAGCAATGGGCCCACCGACTGGACCCGATACCTCAAGGACGCCCCGATGCCGGTGCCGGCGCCGACCAGCCAGACCCCACCCTTCAGCCCAGACGACACCGAGCCGCCGCCCGGACCGCCGCCTCCATCGGTGCGCTCCCCTGCGACCAAGCAGCAGAAGCTCGAGGACGACAAAGGCGCCCTGCTGGACCTCGAGCCCGGGGCCTCCACCGAGGCCGCCGACCTGCTGCTGCCCGACATCGGAATCGAGTTCGACGCCGGCATCTACGACCGCTCGCCCTCGAACCCAGTCAACCAACGCACCCGGTAGACAGGCGGCGTCCAATAGGTTAAGGTCGCCGGAATGTCTGAGCAGCCGCAATTCTGGACGACCCCACAGGGCATCCTCCCCGACGACGACGCCAGCGTCATCGAGCAAAACTTCGAGACCGCGCCCGAGGAGCACAAGCCCTACCTCGCGGCGAAGCTCAACGAGTACAAAAATTTCCGGGCTCACTTCCCGAAGCCGATCTCCGACGTAGAGCAGGAGGCTCGATCCGCCGACTTCCGCACCCTCCACGGGCTCGCCACCGACTGGGAGAAGACCGTGAAGTCCCTGCCCGAGGAGCGGCGCCAGGCTATCGCATTCGAGGGCGAGGCCGACCCGACCCCATACCGACAGCGGGCGTGGAATCAGGCCTACCTCGATCACGTGACCCGGGAGCAGTCGACCGGGCCCGAGGACTACGAGGCCCGCCGGAAAGCGTTCGCCGATGCCAACTTCGGGGGGCTCGGGGGCGACGACGACGCCACCTTCAACGCCCGGGCCCAGCACCAGATCAAGGACCAGTACGACGAAAACATGCTGCTCGGCGAGCTCGGGGCTCAGGCCACCAAGGCGGCCATGGCGGGCAAACCGTACCACACCGCACTGGCCAGCTGGCAGAAGGGCGCCATGGGCAATCCCGCCTACAAGGGCGACCGGGCGAGCAACTACGCCGCCGCCGGCGAGGAAGCCTACAACGAAGGGCTCAAGAAGATCGCCATCTACAACGACACAGTGGACGAGGTGCTCCGGGTCATGCGCGAGCAGACCGGCATCGAGGGCGTAAAGGAGTCCGACCTCGACAACTCCGAGGTGATGCGCCTCGCCGACAAGTTCGTCGCGCAGGGGATGACCCGGGACCAGCGTGACTGGATCCTGACCGCGGCCAGCGTCCGCGCGGAGGAGATGGGCATGGACCCCAAGGGATTCTTCAAGCAGTTCGGGGAGTCGGTCATCCGGGGCTCGGAGGGGGTCGCCCTCGGCGGGGCCGGCGGCTTCGGCCGGGCTACCATGGAAACCATCCAGCAGACCCTCTACGGTGCCGGCGAGGCCATGCAGAGCATCGGACTGGATGGGCCCGGGCAAGCCGCGGTCAATTACGGGAACCAACTGGAAGGGCAGATCGCCCGCCTCGATATGGGTGAGGCCCTCCGCCGGTGGGGCGACGAGGAGATCGACCCGATCAAGCCGCACCTCAAGGGCTGGATGGGCAAGCTCGAGTCCGGCGCCTACGGCATCGGCTCCACCCTGCCGTCCCTGCTGTCCATCGCCGGGCCCGGCTTGATCATTCAGGCATTCTCCATGGGGAACGACACTTACATGGAGCTCCGCGAGAAGTACCCCGAGATGAGCGAGGGCGAGGCTCAGGCGGTCGCCCTGCCGGCCGGCGCCATCATGGGTGCCCTCGACCGGGTCGAGGCCCTGATCGCCTTCGGTGGACTGGGCAAGGGCACCCTGACGAAAGCCTTCAAGGAGAAGATGCTGGGCTCGTACATCAAGACGGTGGGGGTCGCCGCCGGCGCCGAGTTCGTCACCGAGACGGCGCAAAACTTCGTGCCGCTGGCGGTGCAGGAGCTCGAGTCGAAGTTCTTCGAGGCCATCCCTGACCCCGAGTTCTGGCAGGAGGCCGGCACCCTCCTGAAGAAGTCGCCTGAGACCCTGATTGCCATCTTCCCGCTCGCCATGCTGGCCGGCGGCACCGGCGTCAGCATCGACAAGAAGGCGGCCCGGGCGCTCATGATGAGCAAGGACGGCATGAAGCTGGCCGGCATCGCCCCGGACAAGATCGACCTGATCAGCGGGCTCGCCACCGAGGGCAAGGTGGACGATGCCATGGCCGAGCTCCGCACTGCGTGGACCGGCCGGGACAAGTCCGTCAGCATGGCCGAGAGCGTCGCAGGAGTGGCGGTGGAGTACCGGAAGCAGGCCGAGGTGCAGGCCAAGGCGGCGTCCGCGGTGGGCGTCACCATGAAGAAGACCGACGCCGGGTGGTTGGTGCGTGACGGTGAGGGCAAGGAGGTGCTCCACTCCGACTTCGCCGCGGCCGAGACCCAGATGATGGACATCGCCGCCAAGTCCGCGGTCAGCATGGACGAGCCCCTGCTTCAGGCGCTGGCGGGATTCAGCGAAGGAGCGGTCGAGGGCGAGGAGTTCATCATCGATGGCAAGCGCAGGACGGCCGCCATGGACTACGTCGAGGCACTGGGCTCGGGCGACCTCGACAGAGCTCAGGACATCCTGAACCGGGTGGAGATCGCCAAGGCGGCCATTGGCCCTGAGGCGGCTCACCTCGACGCCGACGCTTTCTACATTCACGGGACCAACGAGACGGTGGTCGACCTCAAGACTCAGATGGTCACGTACTCGAGCCGCGTCCTCCGCGGGGCCAAGGTGATCGACCTGATCGAGGAGAAATCCGAAGGCGACGTCAAGCGGTGGATCACCGAGAAGAAGACCTCGATTCCGCGCATCGCTGAGCTTGTCCAGCAGGTGGAGAAGTTCACCGGGAGGACGTACATGCACGGCTTCGACCCTGCCGCGCCGATGTCCGACGCCTCGCAGATGGCCGTCATCGAGGGCTACAGCGCCCTGACCCGGGCCTATGCCACCGGCGTGACGGCCGGCGGGGAAGCCCGCGGCCAGAGCCGGGTCACCCGTGCGCTCGGGTCCAGCCTCGCGAATGACCAGAAGACTGCCATGGCTGAGCTCCGCAATGCCGAGACCCGTGGCATTGGTGGCGCAGTTCTCAAGGCGGCCAAGGACACTTGGAACTTCTTCAAAGGATCGATTGAGGGAGCACTGAAGACGGCCGCGGCCATCGATGAGAACACCGACTTCGATGAGATCCGGGCCATGCTCCAGAAGTCCATCGGCCTGACCCCTGAGGCCCAGATGGCCCGGGACGTCGAGAAGACGACCGTCGAAGAAGCGAAGGCAGGGGGGGGAACGGAAGCCCCTCCTGATCCCCCCCCGACCCCGCCGCCGGGCGCCGATCCCAACCTGCCCAACGTGACCAACGTGACCATCCTGCCCGACGGCACGTGGATCGCTGGACCGACTACGATGAGCCTGGGCACCAACCCCGACCACCAGAGCGCGGTCGACGGGCTGAGCGCCTACGCCAAGCGGGAGAAGATCCCGGTCAAGAAGTTCAAGGCGGGCAAGTCGGCCCTCAAGTCGGCGGTGAATCAGGCCCGGAAAGCTGCCTTGCCCGCTTGGCAGCAGCTGATCAGCGGTCGCGGTGGCCCGGACATCAAGCGCCAGATGGACGCCGGGCTGCCCGTCTCCAGCCTAATGAGCCAGTTTATTCAGGGGACGATCCCGAGCTTCGAGCCCCGCGGTGCGGTGATCGAGTCGCCGGCCGACGTCCACCAGCTGATGATGGCGATCCGGTCGCCGATCTTCGAGTCCATCAAGGTGCTGCTCATCGACGAGGACGACACTGTGGTGGGTGGCGAGATCGTCTCCGTCGGGTCACTCAACGAGGGGATGGTCGACCAGCGGGTCATCGGATCCGCCCTCCAGCGCATGGCCAAGGCCCATACCGGCCCGGGCATCAAGGGCTTCATCGTCTCCCACA
>Ga0315909_10006035_pt1 | contig 13767 bp, 9 predicted proteins | sample LakEriMetagenome_11_FD_203527 | JGI IMG/M metagenome (GOLD analysis project Ga0315909, IMG submission 203527) | Freshwater fungal communities from buoy surface, Lake Erie, Ohio, United States - Buoy 2 MA125 | ecosystem: Environmental > Aquatic > Freshwater > Lake | place: USA: Lake Erie, Ohio...
GTAGAGAAAACCTGAGCAAACAAAGGATCTTTGGTTTCTATCTCGCCTACCGAAATTTTCACAGGTTCATTGTTCCCGAGTCCCAATCCTACCCGCAGTAAAAATTGTTTTATGCTCGCTAAATCATCAGGTGTTGGAGAAGGTATAAATAATACAACTCCGCCTTTTTCTAGATACCTATAAAGTTCATCAGACAATCCACTACTAATCCCTTTTGGTTCATTTAAGATGAGTAAAGCTTGTTCAAATAATTTACTAAAATCTATTTGCTGAATAGAAACCTCAGTAAAAGTATAAAATGAATCTAAGTCGAATACCTTTTTAAAAGATGAGCTAGTAAATCCATCGTTTATTGCCATAACAGGTATACTTTCTTGCGCTTTGGCTGCTAAAAAATATTCATCATCAAAAATGATTGGATAATCTGTAAGTGAAATACTGATTTGATGCCATTTATTATCAGGTAGTGAAAATAGAAATTGAGCGCCAATGCGCTCTCCAGATTTACAACTCAAATTTTGAATGGCTTTTTGTACCCCATCAATTTTTAACACGATAGCCTGGTTTTCAAAATCGAGCTCACTCTCATTTTTAATAAATACTTGTACTTTATTTTGATTTCCAATTTTGAGGAGCGGACTCGTAAAATAAGCTGTATCAATCCACACATTCTGATTTTGGGCAGCGCTAAGTGGAATCAAATGAATGGCCAACTTAGCTGATTTATTTTCAGGCAGAGGCTCCATATTTTTCTGAAAATCGCTAATCCAATATAGATTACCACTTTCCTTTGCAAGCTGATTTACCAGAGCAGTTTGTCTATTCAATATAGCCTGTAAACTTCTATGTGAAGCACTTAATGAAGTGGAATGAATGGCATTGATGATTTCACTTTTATTGAGCTCACGCATGTACTTTCCTTCAAAATCATTGCTTAAAAAAAGAAATGTTTGTTGTTCTGGGAAAGCATTTACCAAAGCCTCTGCTTGCACTTTTGCCTGATCTAATAATACCCCATTTTTATTCATGGCGTTCATTGAAAAACTATTGTCGAGATAGACGCCAACTGCAGTTTGAGACAATGGCGTTTTATTTTCAGAACTTGGCAAATAGGGTTGAGCAAATGCCAATACTAAAAAAAGAATGAGCAAAACCCTGCACAATAGAATGAGCCACTCCTTTAGTTTTTTTTGCTTCTTAGTTTGTTCTGTATATTGTTTTAAAAATCGAATATCACTAAAAACAATTCGCTTATACCGCCTGAAATTAAACAAATGGATAAGAATGGGAATAGCAATAAAACCCAGCGCAAACAAAAAAGAAGGATACAAAAACTGCATGCTGCAATATATAAATCAATAGCTAATTTTTGAAACAATCTTTGAAAGTTTATTATTGCATTATGAATATTGAATTAAGTAATAAAAATGCGCTGGTTTGTGGAAGCACAAAAGGTATTGGTTTTGCAATCGCTAAACAATTTGCACTTCAGGGTGCTACCGTAACTTTAATGGCCAGAAATGAAGAATTACTCAAAAAAGCAGTTAAAGACTTACCAGCTGCAAACGGGCAAATCCACGATTATTTACTTGCAGATTTCACTAAACCACAATCTGTAAAAGCGGCAATTGAAACCAAAGTACAATCAAATTATGCTTATCATATTTTAGTAAATAATAGTGGCGGACCAGCTCCGGGTCCAATTTTATTAGCCAAAGAGGAAGAGTTTCTTAGCGCTATAAACGCACATCTATTGAGCAGCCATTATTTGGTTCAGGCCCTGGTAAATGGAATGAAACAAATGAAATACGGTAGAATTATAAATATTATTTCTACCAGCGTAAAAATTCCATTAAAGGGATTAGGTGTTTCTAACACCACCCGCGGCGCAGTGGCCAGCTACAATAAAACACTCGCTTCAGAATTAGCCCCTTATGGAATTACTGTAAACAACATACTCCCCGGTGCTAAAGGAACTGATAGACTTACCCAAATAATTGAGGGAAAAGCAAGTAAACAAAATGAAAGTATAGCAGATGTTAGCAAAGAAATGTTAGCAGAAATTCCAATGGGAAGATTTGCAGAACCTAATGAAATTGCCTACGCAGCAAGTTTTTTAGCTAGCCCATTTGCCGCATACATTACGGGCATAAATCTACCTATTGATGGAGGCAGAACAGGCTGTCTTTAGAACAAGCCGTTTACTTCCGATTCAATTTTAGCGATAATCGAACCTAAGTGTTCAGAGTTATCTGCAAAATTTAAGTTATCAACCTCTATAATCAAATGCCTTGGCTTGTAACTACTAACCCAAGCCTCGTATCTTTCATTCAATCGTCTTAGGTAATCAAGTCGAATGCTATCTTCATAATCACGGCCGCGCTTTTGAATATTATTTACAAGGTGTGGAATGGAAGCACGTAAATAAACCAACAAATCAGGTGGTTTTACGGTCTGACTAATGCTTTCAAATATCTTTTGATAAGTTTCAAAATCTCGTGTACTCATCAAACCCATACTATGTAAGTTTGGGGCAAAAATATGCGCATCCTCATAAATAGTTCGGTCTTGTACAATGTTCTTTTTAGTCTTTTGCAATTGCAACAAAGTATTGTAACGCGCATTCAAAAAATAAATTTGAAGGTTGAAACTCCATCGCTGCATGTCTTCATAAAAATCCGAAATGTATGGATTGTCTTCCACATCTTCATAATGTGGCTCAAACTTATAATGCTTAGAAAGCAATGTAGTTAATGTAGTTTTTCCTGATCCGATATTACCGGCAATAGCTAAATGCATGTTTTCAACTCCTCTCTTAAATTCACCCTGCAAAAAACAACTTTAACTTGTAAGGAACAAATCATTCTTTAAAAGGTGGATATTTTCTTTTAAATTTTCATCAATTGCACAGATTTTGCTATTTTTTTACCATATTGCTCGATGCAAATACAATTTTTTGGCGCTGCACAAATGGTTACTGGCAGCAAACACCTAATTACCACACCTAAGGGTACTAAAATATTATTAGATTGTGGCTTGGTTCAAGGTAAAATGACCAATAAAGAAAACATGAACCAATTCTTTGCATTTGATCCCACAGAAATAGACTATGTTATCTTATCTCATGCCCACATAGACCACAGCGGACTCTTACCTAAACTCGTAAAAGACGGATTTAACGGCTTAATTTTTTGCACCCCTGCAACCAAAAGTTTGTGTGAAATAATGCTCTTAGATTCGGCATTCATTCAAAACGCCGATTTAAAATTTATCAATAAAAGACGTAAGAAAAAAGGCTTGGCAGAAATTGAATCATTGTATGATGAACAAGATGTTAATCAAACCTTAAAATTGATGCAAGAGTTAGATTATGAGCATCACCTAAAAATAGATAAAGAAATAAATTTACACTTCACAGATGTTGGTCATTTAATTGGTAGTGCTGCGGTACATATAGATATTGCAATAGGCAATAGAAAAAGAACTAAAATAACTTTTACTGGAGATATTGGAAGATACAAAGATCCAATCTTACGTGACCCACAAGCCTTCAGACAATGTGATTATCTAATCTGTGAAAGCACATATGGCGATAGATTGCACCCAACTGAACTTGATGCTGAAAAAGAATTATTAAACATCATCAGACATACCTGTATCGAGAAAAAAGGCAAACTAATTATACCTGCTTTTAGCGTAGACAGAACGCAAGAGATCATATTTACCTTAGATAAAGCGGTAAATGAGGGTACCATGCCAAACATTAAAGTGTTTGTTGATAGTCCGCTTTCTGTTAAAGCCACCAATATTATGCGCAAGCACCAAGAATGTTACCGGGCCGAATTTGTTGAATATGTAAGTAAAGATAGCGACCCATTTGGATTTAAAAACCTTACTTATATCAGCGATGTAGAAAAGTCTATCGCCCTTAATTCATTAAACGAACCATGTATTATAATCTCTGCTAGCGGAATGGCTGAGGCAGGGAGAATCAAGCACCATATCATGAATAACATAGAAAACCCCAAAAACACCATACTACTAGTAGGTTACGCAACACCCGAAAGTTTGGCAGGTAAACTAAAAAATGGAGATACAAGGGTGCGCATTTTTGGTGATGAATTTAATGTAAATGCAGAAGTAAAACACCTTGGATATTATAGCGCTCATGGAGATTACAGTGAAATGATCAAGTGGTTAGCTTGTCAAAATAAAAAGAAAATAAAAGAGGTATTTTTGGTTCATGGCGAACTAAAAACGCAACTGGCCTTTAAAGAAAAACTTGAACAAGTCGGTTATCATAACATCTCTATTCCGCATACCGGAGAAGGCGCAGTGTTAACTATGCCTTAGTTTTCTTTTTCCAAAAATCCAATAAAAGATAAATAAGCAATATGAGTGTTGTGGTAGACAAAATAATACTCATACTGTTTTTCTTTTTCAACTGCTTTTGTAAATTCAATTGCGACTCCTCATGCAGTAATTTTAATTGCGTTAGGTCTTTTTGCCAAACTACTAAATCTGCTGCAGCTGAGTCGGCCTGAGCCAATCGCATAAGCTCTCTTTGTTCATCTTTGCCTGCTTCTGGATCTGGTTGTGTTGGCACAATAAACTGCCCATTTCTAATTTCTTTGGTTCTTGAGCATTGATGTACTTCCCAAAAATTACCTGCATTCCAAGCATGTGCATATACTAAATAATAGTGATTGCTATCAAACTTAAACCCACAAGACTCCCCTGCCGTACTTTTCAAAGAAATGGTATACTTTTCCTTCAAATTTTCATTTTTCAATCCTTTGTAAAAACGAATTATTTCAAAGTTTTCAAACACGATTTGATTCCCGGTGTAATCAAATACTTCGAGACTTTTTTTTGTACCCGTATGTTTACCGTAAAATACGATATTAGAAAGCTTATAACTATCTTGAATAGTTTTCCAACTACAATCGCAAGCCCAAACAAATGGCGAAATTAAAGTGAACAAAAGCGTTATGCGGAAATACATCATTTTTAACATTAGCCTGCAAACATACAAAAAAGTTACTGGGGTTATGCTAGTAAATTACGGCTTAAACCAACGAACCTTGTAGAAGCGCCTTATTTTACCTAATCTTGAAGAATAAAAAAGAATCGATTGAAAGCATTAATAAATATGGTGGCTAAAACCCAATTTGGATTGGAAGAAGTATTAGCAACTGAACTCAGAAACATAGGTGCCACAGATGTAGAAGTGCATAATAGAGCTGTTAGTTTTACAGGCGATTTACGCATAATGTACAAAGCTAATCTTTGGCTCAGAACAGCCCTAAAAGTATTGTTACCCATAGAGAAATTTAGAGCCAAAAACGAAACACAATTATATGATGGCATCAAAAAAATTAAATGGGACGACTATTTAGATAAAGAGGGCAGATTTGTGATTAGAACCAGTTTAAAAAGTGATTTCTTTAACCATTCTCAGTATGTTTCACTCAAATCTAAAGATGCCATTGCCGATCAATTTAGAGACAAATATGGCATTAGACCCAGCGTAGATTTAACGCACCCAGATTTAAGTATAGATATTCATATTAATAAAGATGAGGTTACCGTTTCGCTAGATTCTTCTGCAGAATCTTTGCATCGCCGCGGTTATAGAACCGATAGCACCTTGGCACCAATTAATGAAGTTACCGCAGCCGGAATGATTTTACTTACAGGTTGGAATGGCGAAGGCAATTATGTTGATCCTATGTGTGGTAGTGGCACTTTATTAATTGAAGCTGCTATGATAGCCAAAAACATGCCTCCCAATTTAAACCGCGCTCAATTTGGATTTGAACGCTGGAAAAATTATGACCATGCTTTGTTTGCGCAAGTAAGGGAAGAAGCAGTTGCGGCTATAAGAGAATCAAAAGCTTCTATTTTTGGTTCAGATAAAACGTTTAAAGCCATAGAGATTAGCAGAGAAAACATTACCCGTGCTGGCTTAGATGAAGATATTAAAGTAAGCAACAAAAGATTTGAAGAAGTAAAGGGTCCTGAAGGTGGCGGTATCATGATTATAAATCCCCCTTATGGTGAACGTTTACCTATAGAAGAAATTGGGGCCTTTTATAAAATGATGGGCGACCAAATGAAGAAGGAATTTAACGGCTACGATGTTTGGGTTATTTCATCCAACATTCCAGCTTTAAAAATGACCGGCTTAGCTCCTTCTAAAAAAATCATGTTATACAACGGCGCGCTGGAGTGTAGGTTCCACAAATTTGAGATATATAAGGGTTCGCGTAGGGAGAAAGTAAATACAGATTGATATCCTATTTGCGGATGTTTTTTTTCAGAAATTTTAAGGGTACCCAAAGGTATACAATAATAGCCCAGTTGAGATAATTATTGTATAAAAACCAATTGATTTTTATCGTCTAATATAAGATTTATGCTGCTATCTTTTTTAATTCTGCCGCTTAGAATCTCTTTCGATAATTCATTTAATATCTTGCGTTGTAGAACTCGTTTCAATGGCCTAGCACCATACTGAGGATCGTATCCTAATTGGGCCAACCAATCTAGTGCCTCTTCGCTAGCAGTAAAGGTAATTCCTTGCGCATTTAGTTTGGCCACAATGTCTACCATTTGAATATCTACAATGCTTCGCACATCTTCGCGGGTAAGCGGTGTAAACATAATTACATCATCTATTCGGTTCAAAAACTCTGGTCGGATACTGCGTTTTAAAAGCTCCATTACATTCACCTTAGCTTCTGCCATCAATTCATCTTTGTTGGAATCGTTGTATGATTCAAATTTTTCTTGAATGAGGTGCGAACCTATGTTGGATGTCATGATAACTATGGTATTCTTAAAATTGGCCGTACGCCCTTTATTGTCGGTTAGCCTGCCATCATCCAATACCTGCAACAATATATTGAAAACATCTGGATGCGCTTTCTCAATTTCATCTAATAACACCACACTGTAGGGTCTGCGGCGAATGGCTTCCGTAAGCTGTCCACTTTCCTCGTAACCCACATATCCCGGAGGCGCACCAATTAAACGTGAAACCGTATGTTTTTCCTGGTACTCGCTCATATCAATGCGCACCAAAGCATTTTCCTGATTAAACAAATATTCTGCTAGGGCTTTCGCCAGTTCTGTTTTACCCACACCGGTAGTACCTAAAAATATAAAAGAACCGATGGGTCTTTTAGGGTCAGACAAGCCAGCCCTATTTCTTCTAATGGCATCACTAATGGCAATAATGGCCTCCTCCTGACCCACCACGCGTTTATGTAGTTCGGCTTCTAGGTTGAGCAATTTTTCGCGCTCACTTTGCAACATACGTGTAATGGGCACGCCTGTCCACCTGCTTACAACCCCAGCAATATCTTCACTATCTACCTCCTCTTTAACCATGGCATTATCGCCTTGTTGCGCTTGCAATTTCTCTTTGAGTTCAAGCACTTTTGCTTCGGCATCTTTAATTCTACCGTATCTTATTTCGGCTACCTTTCCAAAATCGCCAGCACGCTCTGCCTGTTCTGCCTCTACCTTTAGGTTTTCAATTTCTTGCTTAGCCGTTTGAATAGCTTCTACAATAATTTTTTCACTTTGCCATTCTGCTTTTAAAGCATTTCTTTCCGTTTGCAAATTAGCTATAATTTCGCCTAGCTCTATTACTTTATCTGCATCACCCTCGCGCTTAATAGCTTCCTTTTCAATTTCTAATTGCATTATTTTTCTATCGAGTTGATCCAATTCTTCGGGAACAGAATCGATTTCGAGACGTAATTTAGACGCCGCTTCATCCATTAAATCTATTGCCTTATCTGGCAAAAATCTATCTGCAATATAACGCTGCGAAAGCTCTACAGCCGCAATAATGGCCTCATCTTTAATACGCACTTTGTGATGTACCTCGTACTTTTCTTTTAAGCCACGTAAAATAGAAATAGCCGATTCCGTATCTGGCTCCTCCACATACACCTTTTGGAACCTGCGCTCTAAGGCCTTATCTTTTTCAATATACCGTTGGTATTCGGCTAAAGTAGTTGCTCCAATAGCGCGCAATTCGCCACGGGCCAGAGCGGGTTTTAAAATATTAGCTGCATCCATAGCACCTTCTCCGCCTCCGCCAGCACCCACTAGCGTATGAATTTCATCTATAAAAAGTATCAGTTCACCATCACTTTGAATAACCTCTTTTACCACCGATTTTAAGCGCTCTTCAAACTCGCCTTTGTATTTAGCTCCTGCTATTAAGGCGCCCATATCTAAAGAAAATACGCGTTTGCTTTTCAAGTTTTCTGGCACATCTCCGCTTACAATCCTATGCGCTAAACCTTCTGCAATAGCGGTTTTACCCACACCAGGCTCTCCAATTAATATCGGATTGTTTTTGGTTCTACGCGTTAAAATTTGTAGCACACGTCTTATTTCTTCATCCCTACCAATTACAGGATCTAACTTACCCAAACGAGCTAAATCGTTTAAGTTTTTGGCATATTTGTTTAAAGAGTTATACTGGTTTTCGGCATGCTGAGAATCTACCTTACTACCTCCACGCAACTCCTTTATAGCAGCTTTCAAGTTTTTCTCAACTACCCCCGCATCTTTTAACATATTGCCAGTAGCATCGTTGGTCTGAACCAAAGCCAATAATAAATGTTCCACCGCTACAAACTCATCGCCAAACTCTTTCATTAAAGTTTGCGATTTAATGAGGACTTGATTTGCATGGGAAGAAAGGTATAAAGAGTTGTTACCACTTACTTTGGCAAACGATTTTAAATTTGCTTCTAAAGCTTGGTTCAGCCTAGTAATATTGGCATCTACTTTCTTTAAAAGAAAAGCGATCGTTTGTTCATCTGTACTTAACAAACCTTGCAATACATGGGCTGTTTCTATAGCCGAATGCGATTTCTCTGCGGCCAATTGCTGAGCCTGCTGAATTGCCTCCTGGGCCTTGATGGTGAAATTATTTAGGTTCATGTTTTTTAGTGTTGAGTTTTAAGTATTGAGTTTTAAGTGTTAAGTGTTAAGTAATTCATTAATTTCTTAATTCTTAATTCTCTTCCTTCGCCTCAATTGTTTCACCAAAGCTAAAAACAAGCAAGAAAGTCATTTCACCTTAGGTGTAAACGGAAATTATGGCTGAAAACCTTGATAAATATTGCATTTTTTGGACATTTAACTGACAATATTTACATTTTGATTTATATTCGCCTCGTTAAGAAATTAAACATGAATACCACGGCCGAACGCGTAAATCTTATTAATGAACCACAAACCATTGCCATGGCAAAAAAAGCCAGAGAATTAATGGCGCAAGGAATAGATGTTATTAGTTTAAGTTTGGGAGAACCCGATTTTGAAACGCCCCAACATATAAAAGATGCAGCAATAGCTGCTATCCAAAACAACTTTAGCTATTATACTCCCGTTGCGGGTATTCCAGATTTGCGCGAGGCTATTTCGCAAAAACTAAAATCAGAAAACAACTTAGCGTATGAAGCCAACCAAATAGTAGTTTCTACTGGAGCCAAACATGCACTCATGAATGTTATTATGGCTTTAGTAAACGAAGGCGATGAAGTAATTATTCCTACACCCTACTGGGTTAGCTACTCTGAGATGGTTAAATTAATGGGCGGAAAACCAGTTTTTATTGATGCTCCCTTATCGCAAGATTATAAAATTACAGCCGATCAATTAGCAGCTGCTATTACAAACAAAACAAAGGCATTTATATTTTCCTCACCCTGCAATCCAACAGGCTCGGTGTACAGTTTAGAAGAGTTACAATCTATGAGCGAGGTATTTAAAAAACATCCTCAGATAATGGTTATTTCTGATGAAATTTATGAGTACATAAACTTCGAAGGAAAACACCATAGCATCGGAGCGCTCGATGGCATGTTGGATCAAACCGTAACCATCAATGGCTTATCTAAAGGCTTTGCCATGACAGGCTGGAGATTGGGTTATTTAGCGGCTCCTTTTGAGATAGCTCAAGCTTGCGAAAAAATTCAGGCTCAATATACAAGCGCCACTAGCAGCATTACCCAAAAAGCGGCTGTAGCAGCGCTAACAGGCAGCAGAGAGGCTTGCCTAAAAATGACCCAAGCTTTTAAAAGACGGAAGGAATTATTACAAAAAGGTTTAGAAGAAATTAATGGAATGGTATGCAATAGGCCCACTGGAGCCTTCTATTTCTTTCCAGACATTTCCTATTTTTTTGGTAAAAGCTTTGGCAATAAAACCATAGAAACGGCTACAGATTTATGCCTATATTTGTTAAATGAGGCCCACGTATCTTTGGTCACCGGAGAAGCTTTTGGAAACCCTAATTGTTTGCGTATAAGCTATGCTGCCTCCGATGAAAAATTGGTTCAGGCTATTGTAAGGATTAAAGCAGCATTGGAAAAATTAACGTAAGTAATCTGCTAAATAATTCATTTGTAATTCAACAAATAAAATCGACTTTTGGTAAGTAAAATGAGCATTTAAAATGAAAGATATCATAAATAGATTTGAGGGTTTGCGTGTGCTAGTTATAGGCGATGTAATGATAGACGCTTATCTGATTGGAAATGTTGAACGAATTTCTCCAGAAGCACCTGTTCCAGTGGTGGCAGTAAATCAAAAAGACTATCGTTTAGGTGGCGCAGCTAATGTGGCTTTAAACCTTGTGGCTTTAGGCGCGAAACCGATTTTATGCTCTGTAGTTGGGTCAGACTTAGAAGGAAATGATTTGCTACAATTACTTGAAAAAGCAAATATTTCATGCTCGGGTATCATTCAATCGAATGAGCGAAAAACCACTACCAAAACTCGAGTAATGGCGCAAAACCACCAAATGATTCGGATTGATAATGAACAAACAGATACGCTCAGTGATTACGACACCTATGTGTTGGTTCAGCGCATAGTAAATGATTTATTACCAGCCGCCGATGTGGTACTTTTTGAAGATTATGACAAGGGTGTTATTTCGCAATCTTTAATTGAACAAATTATAGCAAAAGCCCATCATTTGGGCAAAAAAGTGGTGGTTGATCCTAAGCGCAGAAACTTCTTACATTATAAACAGGTAGATTTATTTAAACCCAATTTAAAAGAGCTTAAAGAAGGCTTTCAAATTACGGCCGATCCAAGCGATAAACCAGCCTTTGAAAGTGCCATTAAAGAACTCTTACAACAATTAAACATACAAAATATTTTGCTTACCATGAGCGAACGTGGTGTGATGATAAGTGATGGAAAAACCTTTGAATATTTTCCCGCACACCTCAGAAAAATTGCCGATGTAAGCGGTGCTGGCGACAGTGTAATTTCGGTGGCATCTTTATGTGTGGCGCTTGGCGTAAGCAATAAAGAAACCGCTTTATTAAGTAATTTAGCAGGCGGCTTAGTTTGCGAAGAAGTAGGCGTAGTGCCTATTGATGTAAAAAAATTAGAAGAAGAAGCTGCTAAATTATAACAGCTTCTTTGTTTTTACTTTCCATTTAATACGGGCAACACTACTTTACTAGGCCTGCTCGCATCGTGGTAAATCTTTATATCGCAGCTCTTAAAATCGCTATCGGTACAATGATACGTATCTACAAATTGCTGTGGATTTCTATCCACTAAAGGAAACCAAGTACTTTGAATTTGAATCATGAATCGGTGACCCTTTTTAAACGTATGCGCCACATCTGGCAAATCAAATTTTACCTGAGTTACTTTATTTGGCTCAAATGCTTCAGGCGTTTCAAAACTATTTCTGAACCTACCGCGCATCACCTCTCCACGCACCAACATTTGATAGCCATCCATTAAATACCCCTTGCCATTTCCTTGTCCGTATACAGCAGTATCGTAAGAAAACCCGTCTGGAAAAACATCGATAATTTTCACAATAAAATCGGCATCTGTACTTGATAAAGCTACTTGCAAATCGGCTGTAACTGTGCCCGCCAAAGTCATATCTTCTGTAAGTACATCACTCGAATAGACCAACACATCCGGCCTACGAGCCGCAAATCGTTGGTCGTCTGTCATGTATTCTCTGGTTCTTCCCGTTGGCACCTCTGCCACATAGGGCACAGGCTTGTTTGGATCACTCGTATACTGACTAAACGAGTTCACCACATCTTGTTTTGCGGCACTGATACCTCCATTTTGAGTGAAGAAAAAATCTTTCTTTAGCATTTCTTTTGGCGGCCAAGCTGCGAATTGTTTCCAATTATTTTCCCCCGTAAAAAACACCGTTGCCTCCGCAATATGTTGGACTGAACCAACACCATTTAAGTGATATTGAAAGAATGGAATTTCAATCTTTTCTTGGTAGTACATAGATGTGTTTGAACCAAAACGAACATTCCCCAAATAAGAGCCATCACTGCGCGACCAACCGCCATGAAACCAAGGTCCCATTACAATTTTATTATCGGTTTTAGGATTTTGTTTCTCGATAGCCTCATACAAACGCCAGGCACCAAAACAATCTTCGGCATCAAACAAACCACCTACCACCAACATAGCGGGTTTAATGTTATAACAAGCTCTGCGGGCATCACGGGCTTTCCACCATTCATCGTAATTGGGGTGCTGAACCAAATCTTTCCAGAACTTTATGCTATCGCCCATTAACTTAGTAAAGTTTTGAATGGCACCTGTTTCCAAATAAAATTTATAACTATCTTGGGTAGTAAATTTGATAGGAGAACGCGCACCCACTGTGGTGGGCTTTGGCCTTGGCAAGCCAAAGCCGCTGTAAAAACTAAACGCATCTTGCAACATAAATGCACCATTGTGGTGAAAATCGTCGCCCATAAACCAATCGGTAACGGGTGCTTGTGGACTCACCGCCTTAACTGCTGGGTGACCACTTAAGGCCGCCATGGTAGCATAAAACCCAGGATATGAAATTCCAAATACACCCACTTTTTCATTATTGGCTTTTACATTTTTAACCAGCCATTCTACTGCATCGTATGTATCGCTGGCCTCATCTATATCTTGTTTAGATTTTTTGTTAACAATAAACGGACGTACATCAACAAACTCGCCTTCGCTCATCCATTTACCACGCACATCTTGAATAACAATGATGTAATTCTCTTTCACATACTCCTTCCAATAGGTTCCATATAAACGAAAAGAAAACTTATCTTTCCCATAAGGTGCACTAGCATACGGCGTTCGGTTCAGCAAGATAGGATGCTTTACAGACTCATCTTTGGGCGCATAAATGGTGGTGTGTAATTTAACCCCATCGCGCATAGGAATATAGATTTCAGTTTTGGTATAATTCTGTTTGAGCCAAGCCTCATCTATATTTTGGGTCTGGGCAAGCAAAGGCAATAACAGAAAATACAGGAAGTAGGATTTAATTTTAATCATGCGGCAAAATAGAAAAAAAAATAATAATACAATAGTCAAAACCCTTGTATTCTTGAACAATCTAGGCAATATGAAGTATACCTATTTTGAACAAAATTTTGTACCATTTTTGTTTTTTGACATGATTAAGGGCAATAATTTTTGTAATGTATTTGATAGTTATTGAGCATCAACCTAATTTGGCCGATTAGGAGGCGTTTAAAAATCAACTATCAAAAAAAAACCATAATGGAAAAAGTTATCATAGCAAAACTGCATAAGTCATTTGAAGCATCATCCTACGAAGAAGACGGAATTGAATATTGGTTAGCAAGAGAATTACAATCTTTATTAGGTTATGCAGATTGGCGTAATTTCTTGAATACAGTTGATAAGGCAAGAGATAGCTGTAGGACCACT
>Ga0315909_10006037_pt1 | contig 13762 bp, 9 predicted proteins | sample LakEriMetagenome_11_FD_203527 | JGI IMG/M metagenome (GOLD analysis project Ga0315909, IMG submission 203527) | Freshwater fungal communities from buoy surface, Lake Erie, Ohio, United States - Buoy 2 MA125 | ecosystem: Environmental > Aquatic > Freshwater > Lake | place: USA: Lake Erie, Ohio...
ACTACCCGTTCACAGAGCCTTCGGTCGCCGTGGACGTCTCATGGGGCGGCTCAAAAGATGGCTGGATGACGATCCTTGGCGCAGGGATGGTGCACCCGATCGTCCTAGAGAATGGCGGCATTGACCCCGAGACACATCAAGGATTCGCCTTCGGACTCGGCGTGGAGCGCATTGCAATGCTGCGCCACGGGATCCCAGACCTTCGCGCGCTGCTTGAAAATGATCTGCGCATGTTGCGAGGTTTGCGATGAAGATCCCGCTCTCCTGGCTGCGAGAACTCGTGGATGTGCAACTCACCCCTGAGCAACTCGCTGATGCGTTGACGCTGCGTGGCCTCGAGGTACGAGGCGTAGAGCGTTGGGGGAGCGCCTGGAACAAGATGGTCGTTGGCGAACTCCTCGAGGTTGGGCCACACCCACGCGCGGATCGGCTGCAACTGACGAAGGTGCGCATTGGGAAGGGCCAGGTGCTGGAGGTTGTCTGCGGTGCGCGCAACATCGCCGCTGGTCAACGTGTCCCTGTGGCGCTGATCGGTGCCCTCATGCCAGATGGCCGCACGATTGAGCGCGCGGAAAAGATGGGGGTCGCTTCAGAGGGGATGCTCTGCTCGGGCGCGGAGCTCGATGCCACGGATGACGGCGATGGCATTCTGATCCTTGACGCGAAGGCGCCGCTCGGCACGCCGCTCAGTGACTACCTCGGCGAAGACGTCATTGACGTTGATGTGAAGCCAAACCGGGGTGACCTTCTTTCGATCCTTGGCCTCGCGCGTGAGGTCGCTGCGATCACCGGTGCCCCTGTGAGCTATCACGCTCGCAGCATCACTGAGTCGGGAGAGAAGGTTGGCGACGGGCTATCACTCTCCGTGGATGATGCAGGACTCGCTCCGCGAGTGGTGCTTCGTGTCGTTGATGGCGTCAAGGTCGGCGCAGCCCCAGATGCGGTGCAGATGCGCTTGAAGGCTGCGGGCCTCCGCTCCATCTCGAATGTGGTGGACGCCACGAACTACATCATGCTCGAACTTGGGAAGCCGACGCACGCCTTTGATCGCCGCGCGGTTGGCACCAAGATTCACGTGCGGTTGGCGAAGCGTGATGAGACGCTTGAGACCCTGGATCACGCCTCACGAACGCTTGATGGGAGTGATCTCGTGATTGCCGATGAGCGTGGCGCCATCGCCCTTGCAGGAGTGATGGGGGGCGCTTCAAGTGAGGTGGGGGATCAGACAAACAGCGTGATCATTGAGAGCGCCGTCTTCGCACCGACCTCCATTCGTCGTAGCGCACAGCGGCACAGCCTTCGTTCCGAGGCCTCCCACCGCTTCGAGCGCGGGCAAGAGCTCGACCTGGCGCCGGTTGCCGCTGAACAGGTTGCAGCGCTGATCAGTGCGTGGGCTGGAGGGAGCGTACGCGCAGGTTCGCTCGATAGCGATCCGAAGGCGATCGGTACGTTGCGCGCACTTCCGTTCCGACCCGCTCGCGTCCGGTCACTTATTGGTGTTGAGATTCCGAGTGAGAAGCAGGCGTCGCTACTCGCCTCGATTGGCATTAAGTGCGGTGAGGCAACCGCAGCATCGCCCGTCCAGGTGACACGGACACGAACCGTTAACGCGGAAAAGGGGAGCCTCCTCCTTGCAACTGTACCCGCGTGGCGGCGCGACATTGAGTTTGAAGCGGATATTGCGGAAGAGGTTGCTCGCCTCTATGGCTATGACCAAATTCCACCAACCCTCCCTGGTCGTGACCTTCCTGGCTACCGACCACAGCCGACCACGCTACGAGATCTCCTACGCGCACAACTTGCCGCTGTAGGGGCGAGCGAGGCGGTCACCCATGCACTCGTGTCTGAGGCGCTCAGCGATCGACATGCGGAGCCGATTGGCCTTGTCAGTGGGGAGCTTGCTGAGAGCGAAGGTGCTGCGAGCGGTGCGCTCCTGACACTCGCAAATCCGCTCTCGGTAGATCACGATCGACTGCGGCGCTCACTCTTGCCGAGCCTCCTTGACCGTGCGGAAGCAAACGCTCGCTACGGTGCGCAGAGTGGCGCGCTCTTCGAAATTGGTCGCGGGTACGGCGGCGGAAGCGGCGGCCCTCAGGAGTGGACTCGACTCGGAGTGATCGCATGGGGGGAGATGGGTGCTGCGGCGCCAGGAGAGAGGCCGCGAGTGTGGGATCTCAATGAGATGAAGCGAGTGATCACGTTGCTGACAGGCGTCGCGGATGCCTCACCCCGCTATCTACCGCTGGTGGATGGCGACAGCACGCTGTTGCACCCAGGGCGCTCCGCACGCATTGGCGGAGATGGGATTGCTGGCCTCGTTGGGGAGCTCCATCCGGGAGCCCCAGAGTGGCGCGAAGCACCGCGCTTCATCCTCGCCGAGTTTGCTCTTCGCGGGTTGAGCGCTGGTTTACCCAAGGTGCGCCAAGTCACTCTGCCGCCAACCACCCCTCCGGTTCAACGTGACGTCGCGCTTGCGGCTCCTGCTGGCGTTGCGGTTGGAGACCTTGTGGCACTCGCACGTGAGGCCGTACCTCTCGCTGTACGCGTTGAACTCTTCGACCTCTTCTCTGGCGCTGGTTTGGCCGAGGGCGAGCGCTCTGTGGGGCTCCGCTTCACCTTCCAGCCCCCACAGGCGACAGCACTCGACGAAGCGATCAGCGACCAACTGGCAACGTTCACCACAAGCGCTGGGAAGAGATACAGAACGCGGGTGCGCGGGGCTGAGGCAGAGTGAGCCTCACGGTGGCGGCTGACGCGGTCGTCCTCTTCGGCATGGTGATCGCTGTCTGGTCTGGATGGCGTACTGGCGCGGCACGAATGATCGTGTCAACGCTCGCGGCAATCGCAGGAATTTTCCTTGCGGCACAGGGGAGGGGACCACTTGCAAGTGTGGTTTCCCAGGTTCTTCCGGATGCGGATGAAGCGTTAGTGAGCCTCTTGATCTTGGTTGGAGCCTCGTGGATCTTTCTCGGCCTCCTCTCGTGGGTTCTAGGAAACCTGCTTCGTGGAGCCTTGCGCACCATTCAACTTGGCCTCCTCGATGACGCACTTGGCGCGGCGCTCGGACTTCTGCAGGGACTCTTGATCTTCAGCGTGCTTCTCGCTCTTCTGAGTGCGTTGGCGGGGGTGAGTGGCCTCCCAGATCCGATCGTCGAGGTGGCGAAGGCTGCGCAGGGGTCGCAGGCGGCGGGTCTGCTGCGCGAAACGATCTACCCGCTCCTCTGGTCACTTCTCGGTGCTGGGCTGCCGAGCGAGTTGCAGCAGATCCTCCGCCCATAGGGGCGAGATGAGAGCAACGCGACCGCCCTATGATGAGCGCTCTCTCCAGCGCTTGGAATGGAGTGCCCTCCTCTCGTTGATCGCGGTGAAGTGCGCCTTCGCCCCTTCCCGGGAACGTGCCCTCGCCATGCGCCCCGCGCTCGGCGATCCGATCGCAGCGCGTCGGCGCGAGCTGACGCAGGAGATCACAGCGATCCGTCAGCGTGGTGCGGATCCACATGTGGGCGGTGCCGCGGATCTTCGTCCCGCGCTCGATCGCGCGGAGAAGGGGGGTGTCCTTGACGGCGGCGCGCTCTTCGCAGTTGCCGAAACGCTTCGGGTGGCAGAACGGCTGAAAGGGGAATTGGCAAACGGCGGGCCAGCGCTGGTGCGAGTCGCCGATGAGATCACCCTGAGCAGGACGTTGCGCGGGCAACTTGAGCGGGCGATCCTCTCTGATGGGACGCTCGCAGACACTGCGTCTCCGCTTCTGGGAGGTCTTCGCGCTAATCATCGCGGCGCACTTGAGCGGCTACGGACACGACTTGAAGGGCTTGCCCATGCAAAGGCGTACAGCCCACATCTGCAGGAGCCAATCGTCACCCTTCGCAACGGGCGGTACGTGCTCCCAGTCCGTGCGGAGGCAAAGTCAAAGGTTCCGGGGATCGTCCACGATACGAGTGCGACGGGTCAAACGATTTGGATCGAGCCACTTGAGGTCGTTGAACTTGGGAACGCTGCTCGTGAGGCTGAGGCTTCAGTACAGGGGGAGGAGGCACGGATCCTCGCCACCCTGAGCGCGCTTGTAGGCGGAGAGGCTGCACCGCTGCGCGTAACGGTTGCGCTCCTTGCCGACATAGATCTTGCCCGAGCAACAGCTGATGTTGCGGCAGAGGCTGATTGGAACTTTGCAGCAACGCGAACCGATGACCACCTCACGCTTCTCCGTGCACGTCATCCGCTCCTGCTCGGCGGAGTGGTTCCTATTGACCTTGAACTCAGTGACAGCCAGCGCGTACTCCTCATTACTGGGCCCAACACGGGAGGGAAGACGGTCGCACTCAAAACCGTTGGCCTGCTTATTGCAGCGCACCACGCTGGCCTCCCGATCCCCGCCGATGCCGGCTCGGGGATCCCGCCTACGGGCGGTCTCTGGGCAGATATCGGTGACGACCAGTCAATCGCGCAAAGCCTCTCCACCTTCTCGGGACACCTGACCTCCATCTTGCGGATCCATCGAGCGGCAGAGGCGGGCGATCTGATTCTTCTTGATGAAGCGGGAGCGGGCACTGATCCCGCGGAAGGGGCGGCGCTAGCCGCGGCAATCATTGATGATTTTCGACGTCGTGGGGCGCGCCTCTTAGCAACGAGTCACTATGCGGAGTTGAAACAGTATGCGCATGTTACGGAGGGAGTTGTCAACGGCGCCGTTGAATTTGATCTCGCAACGCTGCGGCCAACGTACCGACTCGTCGTTGGCACCCCAGGCGGTTCGCAAGCTTTTGCGATTGCCGAACGTCTCGGCCTTCCAGCCAACCTGCTGGAGGCGGGGCAGGCGCGGCGGAGCGATCAAGGGGTTGCCCTTGACGCGTCACTCACTGCTGCCGCAATGGCACGCGAGGCTGCACGCGAGGCGCAGCGAGTTGCTGAAGCGCTCCAGCAACGTGCGGATGATTCGCTCCAGCAAGCGGTGGCGATCCGGAAGAGCGCAGAGGACGAGTTGCGCGACGCTCGTCAGCGCGCGAGCGTAGATGCGAAGGAGTCAGCTGAGCAACTGCTCGCGCAGGTTGAACGACTGCGCACCGCGCTCAGCGATGGAGCGCTCACTCCTGCCGTGCGTGATGCAGAGGCGGCCCTCACGGAGGCGCTGGCATCTCGTACTGATCCCGCTGGTGATGGTCTTCCAGTAGAACGCGGAGTTGAAGCCGTACAGGCTGGCGACGACGTGCGACTTCAGAGTGGCGCGCGCGGCGAAGTGGTGGAGCGCCTGAGCTCAGGGAGGCTGCTCATTGCACTCGGTGGGATGCGCATCACCGTTGAAGAGCGCGAGATCGCGGCGCTCCTTGGAAAGGCGGTGCCGCGCCCAGCAGCGCTGGTTCGACCGCAGGCCTCCACTGATGCGACGGCGCGGCTCGATTTGCGTGGTGCGCGCGTTGAAGATGCCCTCGCTGCACTGGAGTCAAGGATTGACGCGGTGCTCCTCTCTGGTGGCGAACGTCTCGAGATCATTCATGGTGTGGGCACAGGCGCCTTGCGAGATGCGGTGCGACGCCGCCTGAGGGAGTTGCCTGAGGTGCGTGAGGTGCGAGATGCTGATGCGCCTGGTCGGGATGGAGTGACGATCGCCCTTCTTTAGGGGAGCGGAAGAGGGGAGAGGCACGAGCGCGTTGGGGCAATCTCGCCGCCCCACGTGTTGCCGAGCGGCCGCCAATATGACTCATAGAAGTAGGTTGTCTTCCCGAGTTTTGCGCCGCCTTCGATGTTGATTCCCTGCCGCGCACGTTCGGCCCACTCAATGTTTGCAGCTTGCCAGGTCGGCCACTCGCTCTCAAGGAGGCTGAGATCCATAAACTCCTTGTTGACCTGCGGTCCAGAACATCCGCTATCCCAGAGGAGGCCGGTTGCCTGGTCAATCGCCAACGTGCGGTAGCTGCTGCACGCGGTTGTTGGAGCGGTTCCTGGGAGGAAGTACTCCTCAATCGTCATCGTGGTGCATGGGCCAGGGAGTTCACCCGTATGAGCGTCAATGACGATCTTCTCGACCCCTTCCGGTTCTGGGAATTGAGCGATCGGTAGGCTGCGTGAGATCTCTGTGAAGTACGACTGCCAGAGACCGCCCGCCGCCGAGAGCGAAAGAACCGTCGTTGGCGACGCGTCAGAGTTACCCGTCCACACCCCGGTGACAAGGTGTTGCGCGCTCGGGTCCGATGGTGCCGCAAGGTAGCCGAAGGCGGCGAGATCTTTCGCCTGATCCGTTGTCCCTGTCTTCATCGTTGCAGGTCGGCGCTTGCCGTTTTCGGCGATGAGTCGACGCGAGGCCCACACAGGATTTTGTGATGGGTCAGTGTTTGCGGCGATGATGTCAGTGACAATCTCTGCCACTGCGGGCTCCATCACGCTGCGGCGCTCACTCTCTGGGCTCGACGCCTTCCAGATCAGCTCTCCGTTGCGGTCCTCAATGCGCAGCACGTAGCGCCTGGGCACCGCGTCACCCTTGCTCGCGAGTGCGCTGTAGGCGGAGAGCACATCAACGTAGCGGGATTCAAGGGTACCGATCGCGATGGAGGCGCCTGCGTAGTTGTCGTCCCCGAGGAACTTAAAGACTCCGTTGCGCATGTCGTTCCAGATGCGATCAGCTCCAGCGCGGAGTGCCGTCTTGACCGCTGGGATGTTTAGCGATCCCTGCAGCGCATGACGCATGCGAACGGGACCTCGTTCAAGGTTGTCCCATTCTCCAGGCGTCCACCCTTCTCCAAAGTCAACCGGGACGTCCATAAAGAGGGTGGCCGGTGTGATCGAACGCTCTTGAAGCGCGTAGCCATAGATGATCGGCTTGATCGCGGAGCCTGGTTGTCGATATGCCTTCAGCACGTCGTATTGGGGCTGGAAGGCTGGCGACGTGGATTCGGCGTAGTAGTTTGCCGAGCCGGTGTAGGCGAGGATGTCGCCCGTGCGCGCATCCATGGTTGCGATTGCCGCGTTGTGAATGTTTGACCCGCGGATCTTCTTAAGCCAGTCGGTTGGCTTTGGAATTCCGAGGCTCCTTAGGTACGGCTTGTAGTCCACGATGTCCGCTGAGAGGACGGCCGCCGCCCACTTGTCGGCGCTCTGCTGCATGCTCCAGTCCAGGGTGGTCGTGATCTTGTAGCCATCGGTATCGAGCTTGGTGCAAACGGCGGGATCATCTGGGCAGACGATGCCTGCCGCCGCTTCGCGCACAATGTTGATGAAGTGTGGCGCACGAACCTTTCGCAGCGGCGGTTCGATGAGGGTGATTGACTCGGTGAGCGCTGCATCAATTGCTTCATCCGTCACGTTTGGATCCTCGAGCGGGATTCCGTCGTTGCGTGCGTCTCGCAAGAGGTTCAGCACCGTGTTTCGGCGGAGCGCAACGGGGGCGTCAAGAGGCACCTCGAGGATGCCGTTCACATTGCGTGCCGCCACGCTGCGCAAGTCGTACTCACTCGGCGCTTGGGGGATGGCGGCAAGGAGCGCCGCCTGGCCAAGGGTGAGGAGCGTAAGATCGCTGATTCCAAAGTACTCAACGGCCGCCGCCTGGATCCCGTATGCGCGTGACCCGTAGTAGTTGTTATTCATGTATGCGGTAAGGATCTGTTCCTTCCCTGCGCGCTCCGGGAACTCTTTGGTGAGTCGGATGGCCTGGATGATCTCCTTGACCTTGCGTTCGTAAACACTCCCTTGGAAGGCAGTTTCAGGAAGGAGGATGGCGCGCACCAGCTGCTGGGTAATCGTGGAGCCGCCGCGCCCGGAACCGCCGAGCGTGTCCAGTGCGGCTGCAATGAATCCGAGCGGGTCAAACCCAGAGTTTTGCCAGAACGTCTTGTCTTCAATCACGGTGGTTGTGTCAATCACGCGAGCCGGAATCGCTTCAAAGGGGATCGTTTCGCGGAGATCGGTACCGAAGTCGGCGAGCTTTACGGTCCCGGTACGGTCAAAGACGCCAGAGTTTTCACCGAGCACGATTGAGTCCAAGTCACGCGGATCTGGCAGGTCGGCAAGGACCCGATCGTAGACGCGGGTGATGCCAAAGTAGGCAATGGTGGCAATGAAGAGACTGATGGCCAACAGGGCGAGCGGGAGGAGGACGGCGAGGCCGCCGTTACGGCGTCGCGCCCGTCCGGCACCTTCAGGGCGGTTCGAACCAGCCATGCTCATCCCTCTGAAGGTAGCATAGGGTCGTGGTCGCTTCGTATCGCTCCAATCTGCTTGCCGACTTCTCCGAGCGCGGTCTCATCCATGAGGTGAGCGCTGGGCTGGATGAACGAGTGGCGAAAGATCCGGCAATCGCCGCCTACATTGGCTTTGACCCGAGCGCGGATTCGCTCCATGTTGGGCACTTGATGGGCGTCCTTGCACTGCGGCGTCTGCAGCTTTCAGGCGGTCGCCCGATTGCGCTGGTAGGTGGCGGGACGGGGATGATTGGCGACCCGTCTGGTCGTTCGGCAGAACGGAATCTCCTTGATCGCGCCACGCTGGACGCGAATCGCGGCGCGATTGGCGCACAGCTCGCTCGACTCCTTGACTTCTCTGGCACATCAGGCGCACTCCTGCTGGACAACCTTGAGTGGCTCGGGGGTCTCGGAATGATCGACTTTCTTCGCGACACTGGGAAGCACCTCACCGTCAGCTACATGCTCGCCAAAGACTCTGTGAAGAGTCGGCTCGAAGGCGGCCTCTCCTTCACGGAGTTCAGCTACATGCTGTTGCAGAGCTATGACTTCCTCATGCTGCGCAAACTTCATGGGGTTGAGCTTCAGATGGGCGGTAGCGACCAGTGGGGGAACATCACCGCTGGGAGCGAGCTGATCCGTCGCGTGGATGGCGACGGACGCGAAGGGACTCCGCTCACCTTCGGCCTCTGCTACCCGCTGCTGCTCGCCAAGAGTGGTGAGAAGTTCGGAAAGACGGCAGAGGGGGCTGTCTGGCTCAGTGCGGAGCGCACCAGCCCATTCGCATTCCGCCAGTTCTTCATGGATCAGCCGGACGAGGCGCTTGAGGAGCTCTTGCAGCGCCTCACGTTGGATGAGAGCGCAGCGATCCACGCGCTTCTCGGAGAGCACGCGAAAAACCCTGGAGGACGCGCGGGGCAGCGGCGCCTCGCAACAGCCGTAACGACACTCGTTCACGGCGAGAGCGAAGAGTTGCGTGCGCGCCAGGTTGCAGAGACCCTCTTTGGAGGCCCTGAAGGACGGGGGAGCGACCCACGCGCACTGGATGCGAGCGGACTCGCCACCCTCGCGACGGAGTTGCCAACAGCGCCGCTCCCTTCTGCGGCAGAAGCCACGCTCATTGACCTGGTCATCGCGGCCGGCTTCGCTGCCTCAAAGAGCGAGGCTCGTCGACTCGTGGAGCAGGGGGGCGTCTCCATCAACGGTGATGCCGCCGCCGATCCGAACGCGTTGGGGAGCAGCTTCAGCCGCCTGAGCGACGGATCGCTCCTCCTGCGCAAGGGGCGACGCGACTATCGGATGTTGCGAGCGGGCTGAGCCCCTCGCCTATACTCAGCGCATGTCTGGTCACTCAAAATGGTCAACGATCAAGCGCGCCAAGGGTGCGACTGACGCAAAGCGTGCTGCGCAGTTTACGAAGGTCTCTCGCGAGATCACAATTGCTGCACGCATTGGTGGGCCCGATGCAGCCTCCAACCCACGACTGCGTCTCGCCATTGACAAGGGACGATCGCTCAACATGCCAAATGACAACATCAAGCGTGCGATTGAGCGCGCGTCGGGGCTTGGACAGACGGATGCCTACGAAGAGATCACGTACGAGGGCTACGGCCCCGGTGGTGTGGCGGTCCTCGTCGAGGCGGCAACAGACAATCGAAATCGCACCGCCTCTGAGGTCCGCAGTCTCTTCACGAAGGCGGGCGGTTCACTTGCGAGCAGCGGGGCAGTAGCCTGGCAGTTCGAAGCGCGCGGCATCATTGAGTGCGGCGGCGATTTCGCAAAGGTTGGCGAGGCCGCGATTGAGGCTGGCGCGGACGATGTTGACGAGGCAGGCGGGAGTGTCTTTGTGTACGCAGATCCATCGGCACTTGAGAGCGTTCGCTCCGGTCTCGAAGGCGCTGGGGTGAGTGTGAAGTCTGCCGAAGCGAGCATCGTGGCGAAATCCACGATTGACGTGAACGCCGATGACGCACGAAAGAACATGAAGCTGATCGATGCGCTCGAAGAGTTGGATGATGTCCAGCGAGTTACTGCAAACTTTGAGCTCTCTTCAGAGCTTTTTGCTGAGCTGACGCGATGAGCCTGCGGGTCCTCGGCTTGGACCCTGGCACCGCAACCTTCGGATGGGGGATGGTGGAGAGCGGCGTGGAGCGGCCACGCTACCTTGCGCATGGACTGATCACCACCTCACCAAGCTTGTCGCTCGGGGAGCGCCTCCTCCAAATCAGGACGGAGCTCACGCAGATCGCTCGGAGTGAGCGCCCAGACCGGATTGCGATTGAGCGCCTCTTCACGCAAGGGAATCTTCAATCTGCGGTCGCAGTTGCCGCCGCGCGCGGACTGGCGCTGATGATTGCGGCTGAACTGCTCGTTGAAGTGGTGGAGGCAACCCCTTCGGAAATGAAGCGCGCGATCGCTGGTGATGGGCGTGCCACGAAGAGAGGCGTGATTCGTGCGGTGACGCAGTTGCTCAATATCGCTGGAACGCCACTCGCTGATGACGCCGCCGACGCGCTCGGCCTCGCAATCTGGGGTGGCGGTGCCGCCCGCATGCAGCAACTCGCCGGTTCCGCCCGACTCGATCGTTCGGCGTCTTCTGGTGCCTCCCAAGAGAGCGGATTCGATCGCGCAGTGCGCAGGGCACTCCGTGGAGAGCGGAGGTAGTCGTGTACGCCTTCGTTGCTGGGAGTGTGCGCTGGACCGAAGACGACGCCGTGGTGATCGTGAGTGGCGGACTTGGCCTCCGCATCCGCGTCCTTCCTGGTCTCCTCTCCACACTTCGTGAAGGTGCCACCGTGGAGCTCTACCTGCATCACATCGTGCGGGAGGACCAGGAGTCGCTGGTTGGGTTCACGAGTCGCGATCAAGAGCGCCTGTTTGCAACGCTGCTCGATGTGAGTGGGGTTGGCCCAAAGGTTGCGCTTGCCCTCCTCGACACCCACGGAGCCGAGAGGCTGCGCCGTGCGCTGGTGGATGGTGACGAGAAACTGCTCGCAACCGCCCCTGGAGTTGGTCGTCGCCTTGCCGCTCGTATCATCGTGGAGCTCGCTGACCGAATCGCGCGCGACGCAGCGGGCGACGGTACGCAGAAGGCGGGCGAGAAGGGGCGTGACGGAGGTGATCTTGCAGCGGCACTTCGTAGTCTCGGATTCCCGCCGCGCGATGCGCGTGAGCTCGCTGCTACGGTGGATGAGGACGCCGCGATGCGCGGTCAGCCGCTTGATGTGCGGCTGCGCGCCGCGCTCCGTGAGCGGGCATAAGCGGGCAGGGGGTGCGTGGTGACTGAGCCAGCGATCAACGATGCTGAGGAGCGAAGTCTTGAAGTTTCGCTGCGCCCCGCTTCGCTCGGGGAGTACATCGGCCAGGGCGAAGCGAAACGTTCGCTGACAACGCTGCTACAGGCTGCTCGTGAGCGCGGCGAAGCGGCCGATCACCTGCTTCTGCACGGCCCGCCCGGACTTGGGAAGACCACACTCGCCGCGATCGTTGCGCACGAACTTGGCGTCCAGATTCGCTTCACCTCGGGAACGGCGATTGACCATGGCGGAGATCTCGCCGCAATCCTCACGAACCTTGCGCCACGACAAGTGCTCTTTATTGACGAGATTCATCGCCTCGGACGTGCCGTGGAAGAGGTTCTCTATCCCGCCATGGAAGATCGTTCCATTGACATCGTGATTGGGAAGGGACCCTCTGCGCAGCCGCTGCGCCTGGAGGTGCCACCCTTCACGTTGATCGGTGCAACCACGCGCATCGGGATGCTCTCTGCGCCACTCCGCGATCGTTTCGGTGCATCGCAGCGCCTCGACTTCTACACGGACGGCGAGCTCACCGAAATCGTGCAACGTTCGGCTGGGATCCTTGGCGTCAGCATCACGGAAGATGCAGCCGCACTGATTGCAGCGCGAAGCCGCGGGACGCCACGGATTGCAAATCGTCTCCTTCGTCGCGTACGTGATGAGGTTCAGGTGGCCGGCTCCACAGAGATCACGAAGGATCGAGCCGCCACGGCGCTTGCCGGACTTCAGATTGATGACGCTGGGCTCGACGCAACGGATCGAAAGCTGTTGCAAGTGATGCTCGACAAGTTTGACGGTGGCCCAGTAGGCGTTGCGGCGATGGCGGCGCTCCTTGGGGAGTCGCCGGACACGCTTGAGGATGTCTTTGAGCCATACCTGCTCCGCATTGGCTTCCTTGACCGCACGCCGCAGGGCCGTGTGGTCACCGAGCGCGGTCGCGCACATCTCGGTCGTAGCAGTGCTTCGCTTTGGAGTGGGAGCTGAGCGAGAGCGCGCGGCTCGCCGCACTCTCTGATCCGTCAACGCTTCCAGCGCGCGCAGCACGCTCGCTTCGCTTTACTGTTACGGCGACGGATCCGGATTCACGTGCTCGCGCCGGTACGCTGACGCTTCCGCACGGCTCTGTTGAGACGCCAGATTTCATGCCCGTCGGGACGAATGCCACCGTGAAGTCGCTCGACCCAGATGACCTGCACGCGATCGGCGCACAGATCATCTTGGCGAACACGTACCACCTCTATCTGCGACCGGGTCACGAGCGGATTCAGCGCCTTGGTGGCCTGAACAAGTTTGCCTCCTGGAGCAAGCCAATGCTGACTGACTCGGGTGGCTTTCAGGTGGTTTCGCTGGGGCCGCTGATGCGAATCCGTGAAACGGGGGCACGCTTTCATAGTCACCTAGATGGGAGCGAGCACCTCTTTACCCCTGAGCGATCCGTGGAAATCCAGGAGGCCCTCGGTCCAGATATCGCAGTGGCGTTTGATCAGCCAGTCATGCCAGGCTCAACCGAACGCCGCGATGTCCTACGCGCCATGCAGCGAACTCATCGCTGGGCAGTTCGCTCTCTGCGAGCGCACTCGCGGGGCGACCAGGCGCTCTTTGGCATTGCGCAAGGTGGTATTGATCCAGAGTTGCGGGCCGAGTCAGCCGCCTACATTCGTTCGCTCCCTTTCGAAGGGATCAACCTCGGTGGACTTGCTGGCGATGAAACACCGGAGGAGCGCAACGCCGCAGTCGAGGCAACGATTGCCGAACTAGGTGGCGATCGCCGCGTGCGTTACCTGATGGGTCTCGGATCTCCGGTTGACTTGCTTGAAGCGGTGCTGCGCGGCGTCGACCTCTTCGACTCGGTCCTCCCAGCGCGGGTAGCGCGCAACGGCCAGGCCTGGGTCACTGGGGGTCGAATGAATCTCCGCAACGCCCGGCACTTAGATGAGGACCAGCCTCTGGACGCCGCCTGTGACTGCACGACCTGCCGCAGGTTCAGCCGTGCCTATCTGGCACACCTCTTCCGAGCGGAGGAGCTGCTCGGCTATCGCCTCCTCACGATCCACAACCTGCGCCATCTGAGTGCCTTCATGTGTGCCATTCGGTTGGCACTCCGCTCGGGTACACTCGCAGCCGAGCTGCCGCGGCTTCGCGCCGCGGCTGGGGGGCCGGGGACCCCCCGCTTAGGAGTCGGCGATGAGCCCTCCGAAGAGCCCGCTCGCGGCGCGATGCGTCCACGGTACGCCGAGGATGGCAGGCTTCGCGGAGTCAATCGACAGAGGGCAACAGCAAGAGAAGGCAGGGAAT
>Ga0315909_10006039_pt1 | contig 13759 bp, 28 predicted proteins | sample LakEriMetagenome_11_FD_203527 | JGI IMG/M metagenome (GOLD analysis project Ga0315909, IMG submission 203527) | Freshwater fungal communities from buoy surface, Lake Erie, Ohio, United States - Buoy 2 MA125 | ecosystem: Environmental > Aquatic > Freshwater > Lake | place: USA: Lake Erie, Ohio...
GAAACTCAGCTCGCTTTGCCGCAATACTGGGGTCGTTTGCATGCGCTTGTTTGTGTTTTTCAGATATCAAAGCATTGCACTCTTCACCGTACTTTTCGCGCTTTCCTCCGTGTAGCTTAAGCATCCGAAGTAGTGCGTAACGGGTGATGCCAAACTCCGCACAAACTGCTGCTTGCGATTTGGTTTTGTACGCGGACAAGACGGCACTGATTGTGCCTTGGTCGAGCGCAGTGAAGCAGCAGTTGTGTTCGCTCGGCATCAGTAGTTCAAGCCGTTTGAGTATTGAGGCTTGCCATTGACAAAAGTGGCGGTCATCACTTGCTTTTTAAGATTGCTTGGGTCATAGCTGACATGCACCCAGCCGGAGTCGGGGATGCCTTTAGTATACGCCTCCAAAATCAGCTGTGTAAACTCAAGGTTGTCCTTGACCCACTCGGCCAGCTCTGCGTTGGGCACGCCGGGAATTTCCAAGTCCGCAGCCATGCCACGGCAGTGATCACTGGTCCGCGAGCCGCCGACCTTTGCGTTTACATCGGGGTGGCGGAAACCTGAGTTGATGTGCACACCCTTGGCAAAGTGGTCACGGATGGGCTGAAGCACCTTACCAGCCAGCTCGGTTAAGTTGGCGATCTCGGCTGGGCCGGGGGTGTTTTCCATGTCGTGGCGAGCAGCGGTCTCGCTTTTGGTCAGCTCATGAAGGGAGAAGTTCTTGGTCAGTTGGGTCATTTCTTGGCTTTCATGTCCATGATTTTTTCGGCACCGCGAGAGGTGAAGTAAGCACCAAAGATGATGATGCCCCACTGCCCCAACAGTTCCACGTAGTCCTCGTTTACAGCCAATCCAAAGGCGCTCATGAGGGCAAACACCACATAAGCCGTGAAGATGGCCACCAACGACAGGGGCCGGATGTTCTTGGACAACCATGAGTCGGAGGCCATGTCCGCCTTCCAGCGGTCGGTGACGTTGTTCTGGTCGGTCTCAAAGAGCTTGGTCTCATTGGCCATCGCAGCCAGTTCACCGTTTTGAGCAAGTGCAGCAAGGTCAAGTTGCGCCTTTGCTTTTGCAGCGGGATCGGGCACGAGCTTATCAATCAGCTTGCCGCCAATGTCGAGGAGTCCTGCGAGTGCAATCATGCGTCACCTTCTTTCTTGTCAGATGGGGGTTTCTTGTTCATGGCCAGCAGGGTGCCTAGCGAGCCGGTGATGAAAGTTGCCAGCGGGGTGATGAGGTTAAAGAACGCCTCATCATTAGGGGCCATGCCGTTCATCGGTTGGGTCACAAAAACCAAACTGAACAAAACTACGGCAACAATGCCAGCCAGCGTGAGCGAAAGCGTCACGCCAATGATGAAGCGCAATAGCGCGTCCCAATCAGTTTTCATTTTTCTCTTCCTTGATGAGGTACTTGGTGCAAGTGCCATCAGCCTCGCACACGGGTGGGTTGCAGTGAACCTTGTTCCAGTTGGCAGGGTTTTGGCATGGGAACCTGTACGACTCGCTGCACCCAGCCAGCAGAACCAAGAAGATGGTCATGTACTTCATACGTCCCTCGCAAGCCATATTGCGGCACCAATGATCAGGCCCAAGCCGCCCAACAGGACGACCACCAAGATGATCATGCCGGTGTCTTTAATCCGGTCAATCATCCGTTGACGCTTGAGCACCTTCTGGCGCTCGGCTTCTTCGCGCTTCTTCTTGGCCTCCAGCTGAAACTTGAGCCAATCGGTCCACAGGCCGGCACGGCCTTGGTAAATCATCATCTCGCGCAGCTCTTCCTCTTGCTTCTTGAGCTTCTCAAGAGCCATGAACTCTTCGAGGTCGCCGCGATCGGAGCCGCCCTTGGCACTGGCCTTCTTCTGGATTTCTGCTTTGGTGTCGAAGTACTTGAAAAGCGACTCGCCCGCAGCCATGATGTCGCCAGAGTTAGCAACAGCCTCCTTGATGACGGCGAACGCCGCGTTTGCTACTGCCAACTCCGCCAGCATAGGTCATCCTTTCAAGCGGTTCGCTTCCACATATACACAGTGATGTACGGTTGCAGGTTGGCGTTGGTACCGCTGGAGCCAGAAGAAGCAACCGAGACAGTGTGGTTGTGAACCCCTGCTTCAGCGGTAGTTATGGTATTTGGACCACCTCGCCCAAAGCCCCCTGTCTGCGCGCCAAAACCATCCGTTGTGCCTGAAGTGAGTGTGTGCGCGTGGCTGCCAGCGGACTCCGTAGTGGCAGTGTGCGTGTGGCTGACTACGATGGCGTCTTTGGAGCCGCCGATCTCTTCCGCAGTATCGAACAGAGGGTCTGCCGCATTGAAGCCCACAGGAACACGACCTGCGCCAAACGCAACCCAAGTACCAAAGCCAAACAAAGTGCCGGGGTTGGTGGCTACCGACGCATTCATGTAGATTGAACCCACAGGATAAGCACCTTGAAACGCAGCATTGGCAAACGCCGTTGTTGCTACCGTGGTGTTGCTGGTGCCCGGAGCCTGTGTGACAGCGGTCGTGGCAGCGGTGATGGTGCCGTCGAGTTGACCTGTCACGTTGCCCGTTACGTTGCCCACCACCGTGCCAATGATGTGTGTGTTTTGAGCAGCAAAGTCAGTGCCATCACTCCACACCGTCATGGTTTTTCCGGCCGGGATGGCTACACCAGCGCCAGCGGCAGTTGTGTTGCCAAGAGTTGCGGAGTTGTAAATCGTGGCCACAAAGCTGGTGTTATTGAACACCGTGTACTGTTTGGACTCAGGCGGGGCGTAGATCGCAAAGGCTTGAGCCGCAGACACCAGCTCAAGAATGGCATTTCGCGCTTGATCTGCCGCGCCGTTGTTCGCAGTCAGGGCTTGGTTTGCTGAAGAAATGGTAACCGACACGTAGCCAGAAATGGCGTCTTCAACCAGCGTCCCGAGGTTGGTGTTGGTTGTGGTGCCCCATGTGCCGGCCTGTTCGCCAGCACCGATCAGTTCAATGCGCAAATTGGGGGAAAAGGTGCTTGGCATGGTGGTTCCTCAAAGATGGGAGCATTATCGGCGCAAAAAATAGAAGGCGCAACCGGCGCAAGAATGAATGCCGTGGACTATATAAACCACGTTACGATCGAATATCTAGTCCCACGGGTGACTGGAAGTATTTCATGCGGGAACATGAAGTTAGATGGGAACAATATGGCCCCACCCTTGGGCAATGTGTAGGTTACCCCCCGGTCAAAAAATGCAAATCCGCCACCCTCGTAGTCGTCGTTTAACGCTAAAGAGCAAGAAACGGCACGGGGGCGTGCTTTAAATGAATCCGTGTGCTGCGTGTAAAACTGCCCGGTTTCGTATCGCAACAGTTCGTACCCTGAGTCTTCTTCGATATTGCAATGCCCAAAATTGGAATTGTATTTTCGGATTGCCTCTCCCACAGAAGTGAACACGTATGCATCCAAAGGTTTTCTGACGCTGGGGTTTTCTTGTATTACCGCGTCTTGCGAGATTTGGATGGTGTGTGCACTGCGAATATTGGGGCGCACGTCACCGGAACCTACAACGGTTTGCTGCCAGTGCGGGGAGCCAGCATACTCGCGCAAAATGGCGTCGCACAAATTATGCGTAAGTACGTTATCGAGCGTAATTATGTAGTCTTGCAGGGCGTTCATGGTGCATCAGGTGAATGACGTCTGCGGTATCTCGCCAGAAGGCAGCGTGCTAGGGGAGGCCGCAACATCTTTGTTGCTACCGTTGTAGTTCTCCGGCGGTGACCACCAGTTAAAAACACTTTGCGGGATCGGCACTCCATTGGGGAACATGGTGGGGTCGGCCAAGTCCTCTACGCGCTCCCCGATACGCATAGCATGTATGCAGTACGCGACGGTGTTGTCGGTCAACGCCTCAAACGAGTGCATGTACTCTTTCGCAATAAAGATCATGTGCGGGGCGCGAAACTCCGTCACTTGGTTGTTGACAGTACACCGGACAGCTCCTGCCGCTAAAAGCGTCAGATGGTCAAATGAGTGAGTGTGAGATGGCTCTACATCCCCTGCTTTCTCAAAGTGAATCATGCGGCTTGCTACGTTCGCCACACACCCAAATTTAATCTCTATCGCCATAACTACACCTCACTGCAATCTGTCAAAAACCGCCCACGAAAACTCTCCATAGGCTCGAACATAGTGCAAAAACACCTGTATATGGTGGTCCCCAGTATAAGGGGGTCGCCAGTGATCCGCCACGCATCCAAGATACAAAACCGCATCGCCGGGGTTTTGGTCCACGCACACCTCAACACCGTCGGGCCTTTGGAAGCAAATAGGCCATGCCGCAGTTTTGGCCAAGTTTACCGTGAGGCTTATTTCGCAAGCAGGGCGGTCTCTGTGCCTGCGCAGCTCAACTCCGGGATCGTTATGTACTCTCGCGTATGTGTAGGTGGGGAGCACTGGGCTACCCACCAACTCGGAAACCTGTGGTATTTTCTCTACGAGTAATCGTACAAACGGCAAGTGGTTGTACGAGGCTTGCGACTGTGGTATTTGTGAGTCGCCGCCAAACCCTAACGCAGCAGCCTCAGCCTCAAAACCAAGCGCAAGCTCCGCAGCTTGCGCGGGGGTAATAAACCCGGGAACGCAAAGGTAATTGTACGCGTCTAACTGCGTACTCATACGTCGCCCTCAGCGGGGTCGAGGAGTAGCTGCGCCCGTTCTTCTGCGTCTTGTAGTTGCCATTTCTCAACACACAAAGCCGCCCAAGATGGTAGCTCTGTCAGTTCTTGATTATCCCGACGGTCTGAAAACTCAACCCAGCCAGAACTACCAAACCACTGCAGCGCGTGAACGTGTTCCGGTATTCCGCAACTGGACAGATTGAGTGGACTATGGGATATACCATCCACGTACACCGCGTGGTCAACAGGAATGATTGTGAGCTTCTGCATAAAAGTTCCTACCCAAGTTTTTTCTGTTCCGTATCAGCCATCAACTGCAAAGTTGCCACATTGGTGCGGACCATCTCATTCCGAAAAGATTCGATTGCAGCCCCCGTTTGGCGTTGCTGACCCGAGTTTTCTATAAGCAAAAGTGGTAGCCATGCGACCGCACACTGGTACTCATCTACTTGCGCTCCAGTGTTGGTATCGCGCCCTGTTACTTTGGTAAACCACGCGCATTTTAGCCCTGCGCACTCTTTTTTAATCAGAGGGCACCAATCACCGCCTTTTAACTGCATAGCATCACTCCTCGCGGATACGCCGCGTCAGTCCTTCGTTGCAATAATAACATCCACATACTGCACTGCAAGGTTAATACTTGTTCCTGTAAAGCTGGCAGGGGCCGAGACTGGGTGATTGTGCGCCCCTCCGGTTCCGGGGTGGCTGTGTGCTCCTCCGCCGCCAGTGGCGGTAGTAGCTGCGTTTCCATTTCGAGCTCCCTGCGCGGTGTTTGAGCCCGTAAGTCTAGTAAACTGGAACGCCCCGGGGGTGTTTGGCGCATTTCGTCCATCTAACACGGGGATGTGTGTGTGGCTCGGTATTTGCGGAGTGCTCAGTGTTGTATCTCCAACCGTCACAGGTGCCGCAGTAGGGCCTGTAGATGCGCTAACAGATACGGTACCGCTAACCGCTTGTGAGGCAAAAGCCGTGGTAAACGCCACAGAGCCACCAGAGCTTGCCGTTCCAGACACTACGCGCAAGGCTTTGTTGTCATGCGTGGTTGACTTAGTCCAGCCGGTTGGCGCTGCAGTTTGCACAAACATCATGGCTGTGCCGGATGGAAACCCCCCGCCCGGAGTTGCTGAAGTCCAATTGGTACCGTCTGATGTTAAAACATTTCCCAGCGTGCCGGCGGCAGTAAGACCTGTGCCACCATTAGCCGCAGGCAAAGTGCCAGACACATGGGTGGCCAAACCGATCTTTCCATAGCTCGGGGCCGATGCAACGCCACCAGAGATCAGGGCGTTACCCACTGCAGCGCCTGCCAGCTTGGCCAATGATGTAGTTGTATCCGCGAACAGCAAGTCGCCCACGGTGTAGGAGGCAAACCCTGTACCGCCGTAGATTGCGCCAATGACGCTACCGTTCCAAGTGCCTGCGGTCAGAGTGCCCACGCCGGTTATGCCGGTATAACTACCAGACAAACGAGCGGTGTTTAAGGTGCCCGTGGTGATGTTGGCCGCATTGGTGGTGTCCGTGGTGGCTGACGCGGCCAGACCAGAAACTGCTGCAGATGTGATTCCGATGGCAGTGTTTGTGACTGCGGTAACCTGACCTTGAGCGTTGGTCGTGAATACGGGCACCTGAGAAGCGGAGCCGTAGGTACCCGCTGTACCGGTAGCGGTGATGCTGAATTGAACGCCGCTCAGGGTAAGGCCCGTACCCGCGCTGTAAATTTGGGCCGACGAAATCTGGGCGAACGTGATATTCGTTGTGCCAAAGGTGATTGTGCCTATGGTGTTGCAGGTGTAAGTCTCACCAGCGCCTGTTGCGCCCTCTTGAACGAAGAAGGTTGAACCTTCACTCAGTGTGTCAGGACCAGCAAATCCGTAAGTATCCGTATCATTTGAACGGGTCAAAACCCAGTTGGTAGCCCCCGATCCAATGCTGGTAACTACATACACGCCGTTTTGTGTTTGGTCGGTCTGCTCATACACCAACACACGGTCGGCCACCACCATGGTGATGCCATCAATCACCAGAGCAACTTGCGTGCCGGCGTTGGTTAATGTTGCGCCCACACCGGAAGTGCCGTTGTTGTAGGTCGCGTTTAAATTGATTGGGGACTCAACCCGTACCGGCTCATGAAAGTGGATGCCTGCCGCAACAAGGGTATCGACATACGATTTGTTGACCAGATCATTCCCGCTTGCAGGAGACGTGGTTACCGTGCCCGCCGTAATGTTGGCCGTGGTGATGTTGGCTGTGGTAGCGCCAAGAGTGGCGACATCCAAGGCGGTGACAGCGGTACCAGCAACGTTCAAAAATACCGCACGCTCAGCGGGGTAGGTGACAAACACATCCTTGGTGCCAGCCGGAAAGTCAACTTTAGAGCCAGCGTTGCTGGACTCAAGCACGGTATCGCGGGACAGTGTAAACGTGCCGGCTGTGTCGGTTACCGTACCGATACCAACTTCAAAATCCGCGCCGGATTGAAGGGCGATAGTGTAATAGGTCTCGTTGCCGTCGCCGATTACCGCAAAAGATTGGAATCCTACGACTGCTGCGCCAAGCGTAAAAGTGCCTGTGCCTGCGGTGGTGGCCGTAACTTTTACTCGATCTTTGAGAGTGATAGCCATGTTTGCCTTTTATGTCTGGGTTTTTACAGGCGTCCATGCAGTCGATTGACTGTTGTTGATGGTACCCCATGTGGTCGATTGGCTGCTGTTTACATTAACCCAGTTAACAGCTTGCGCGTCATTAATAACCTCCCAAAGGAGTCGCCCAATAAACTGATCAACGGCCACAGCGCCGCCTGTGATGGTAGCAACAAACACAGCCCTCGCCAATACGGACTCAAACGCTTCCGCAGTTTCATTGATGGTTGCACCAAAGGTTGATGGAGCCACCAGTGTTGCCATGGACCCAGACGCTTCGCCACTTATTTGCGCCAAAAAGTCGGCATTTGTTTCGGGGTCATCCAGACCCTCTACTGTATCTGATGCACTAGCGTTAAACAAAGCCAAAGCGCTGGCAGACATCTCAGCATTTGCCAACTCTTCAATAAGCGCCGCATACACAAGACCACCGACAACGCCATCCTGTGCAGACAGCAGTTCTGAGATGGCTGCGCTGAATGTGGCCAATGCGGCCGAGGCGTCCGCTGCTGACACAGAGTCTGAAAAGCTGACCGGAAAAATAACTAAAGCCGCAAGAGCATCCGTGATGCTGGCCTGCTCCGCCAAAGATGCGGGAAAAACAACCAAAGCCGATTCCGCGCTTGAGGCGCTTGCCGACTCTTCCATCAATATGCCGAACACAGAAGGGACTACCAACACGCTGTCATTTGCAGCAGCCTCTTCCGGTGTTGCACCAAGAAAAATTGCCCGCGCAAACGCGGATTCCGAAGCTTCTGCGGCGTCAGCAAATGACGAATCGAAGAAAGCCCCGGCTTCTCCGGTGGACCCAAATGGGGCCGCAGCGATTGGCGCGAACCCAAGCATTCGGGGCTCCTATTAGGCCGCGTCGAGGCTGAAGGTGTAGGTAACGTTCAGGGTGTCGCCAGAAACAACCGTGCGATCGCCGGGGGCGGCGAAGTCGGCTTCCGAGAACAACACACCAGAGGTGCCGCTTGCCACAGTGCACAAGAACGCACCAGCAACCACACCGCCAGCACCAGAGATAGTAAACGACGAAGGAGCTGCGCTGTTGCTGATCACCGAAGGATCGGCTGTGGTGGCGGTACCGAACGTAACAGCTTTACGAGAGCCAGCGTAGTCGGTGTACTCAGTCCATCCTGCGTGCGAGGCCAATGTGTCGGCTGCAGCGTAGGTCGTGCTACCAGCAGGGCCGGTCACCAAACCAAGGAAGAAAGCCCCAGTGTAGGTGCTACCTTTGAAGTACTCGGTGTTCATGTTCTGCAGTCCCTCGTTGACCACGAGGTTGTGCATTTCATCTTCCCACTTCAGCTGGCCGGCGCTGTCAAGGCACTGGACGCGAAACACGCCACCGCCTTTGATGCCTTCGGAAAAACCTGTTTTTGCAACCAGACCTGCCGTAGCAGCGTCGCCAGAATGTGCTTTATCGTTGAACATTTCAAACTCCTGTCAAGAAAATCGGATCAGCGCACTGGTCGCTGTGTTGGCGGGCATCTGCACCAAAAAGGTATTGGTAGCAGTCTTGTCGGAACCAAAGTCCAAGACCGCAACAGCCTTGTTCCCCTTGGTGCTATTGTAAATGAGTGCACCCCTTGCGGTAAACACCGCTGGGTTCCACGACACGTTGGTAAAGTTCACGAAACCAGCCGCGTTTACACTGATGCCTGTCATCACATTACCGCCGGCCGTGTAGCCTGTGCCCGAGGTTTCACCCCCAGTGACGTACACCGTGGTGTTGGCATCCAGATCGGCCGTGGCCAGATACAGGGCAATCTTGAACGTGTCGGTGTTGAAGTCGTGCACGCCCTCTAGGAGCTGTGCTTGGAACGATGTGGTGACGGTTTGGGTGATCATACGGCGACCTCGAATTTGTTCAGCTTGCGCATGTTTTCAACACCGGGTATGACTTGGAGATTTATGGGTACGTGCAAGCCAGACACGCGCTTGCCTTGTAAAGGAATTATATGGTCCACATGCCAAACAAACCCAAACAGTTTTGTCCGTACCGCCGCGATCTCATACGCCTGCTGCATAACCCAGTGGTCGTCATCCGACAGCCAGCTTGGTGTTCGCTTTAGCTCGGCTGCGTGGCGGCGTTGTTGTGCGGCGGCCACGAGGTGCTTGTTGTTCTGCCGCCAGTTGCGGGTTGTCTGCTTTCGCTTTTCAGGGTGCTCTTGCCGGTACCGAACGGCAGCAGCGCGAAGGGCTTCCGCATTTTTTAACTTGGTCTTGCGAGTGTATTCGCGCACCTTTTCTGGATTTCTGGCCGACCAAGCCTTGATAATCTCTGCGCACTTTTCACGATTTTGGGCGCGATACATAACATCCCGATCGCGCTTTTTCTGTGCGCTCACCGGGTCTGCCATGTATTTCTTGCGATCTTTCTGTTGCTGCGCCCGTGTACGTTCAAGGTCAGATGCTCGGCTTTTCCGCAAATTTAGTTTGGCGCACTCCACACAAGCCCCGGACACCCGACGTAACCCATCCAACTCTGGATGCGTCTTGCAAGGGCTTCCAAAACAGGTTGGCAACCCTAGCGCTTTGGCTTCTTGTCGGGTGTATCGCGTCATGTAACGACCTGACGGTACTGGCCACTTCTATAACTGTCGGACCTTTCGAGTCCGTCCCCTAATCTCTTAGCCTGAGCCAATGCGTCTTCGTACTTCTTCTGATACACCGTCAGGGTCTCGGCCTCGGCCTTCATGAAGATGCCGGCTTCAACCAGTGCGCCGTACAGCAGCACAGAGTCAAAGTTGTCGCCCAGCCATGTTGTACCCGCAGTCACGATTGACTCTGGATAGAAGAAGTAGTGCAGCTCTACGTTGTAAAGCGTATCTGGTGTTGGACCAAGAATAAAAGATAGCTCGTTGGTGAGCGCAGGCGGCACCGTGTCTGTTGTGGTTGGGCCAAACAAAGCGTAGTACTTGGGGATGCCGGTGCTGGCGGGGTTTGGGTATGCCTGACGGATGAAGTTCACATCCTTGTTCAGCAGATACTCGTACCGGCCGGTGGCGTCAATAACCGCCAAGGAGTACACAGCCAAAAAGTCGCTTGGCGACGAGAGGTATTTGTTTGACGCAGACGTGGTGCCCGTCACGTTCTTGCGAAGCGATGGGAACTGCACCGTGTTATATATGCGCTGCTCGGCCAGCTGTACAAAGCGAGCAATCTGCTCTGCAGACGAAACCGTGCCGCCGCTCGCCAAAAAGGCGTCAGGAAATGTGTTTTCTGTGAACGCTTGAATCTGCGCGGACAGCTCGGTGTAGTTCATGCGAGTTTCTTGCTCGAATTCGTGCCCTTGGTTGCCGCGCCCGTGCCACGGGTCTTGACGGTCTGCGTGTTAGGCACGTTGTTGGGGTAGCCGTTGTTGTTGGGCACGATCGGCACGTGCTTGACTGGAGTGTTTTGCATTTCATTAACCTTTCATGGTTTTCTTTGGCATGCCACCCTTGGCCAGCTTGGTCAGGGGCTTGCCGGGGTGCTTGGCCTTCTCGTGCTTGTGCACGATTTTCTTGACCATTTCCTTGTCCTTCTTGACATCAGCGTGTTTCTTCGTTGCCATGTCGGCTCCTTACGTTACAACTACCGTTACTGTACCAACTTCCACGTTCAACACCAAGTCATTTGGCGTCAAACCTGCATCTGAGGCATACGCGCCGCCAACCGGCAACCAGCCCCACTGGATGTCTCGACTACCCCCACCGGCATAACCATCTGCCAACAAGCCCGACTGCAGATAGCTACTGTCAGGACGCGGGTTGCGCAGGCCCTGCGGGTCATCCACCGGGAACATACCCAGCTGCAGCTGCGGCTGATCGGGCTCCCAGCACTCTTTGCAGACCAGAATGTTGACGTTCTTGGTCTTGATGACCAATGCTTTTAGCTCTTTGAGCCGAAACTGAAAGCCACAGCGATCGCATATCGAGATCGCCTTTTTGCCTTGGGCAAACCGATTACCCACGCTCAGCTCCCGATGAACTGCTGGCGGGGCACGAATCGAACAGCGGCTTTTTCTTGGTCTTCACCTGCGGCCAAGCCCCAAGCCTCGTCGTACTGTTCTTTGAGCACACCCAAACGCTCGGCACCACCGGGCACCTTCAGGGCCAAGTAGTAGGCCAAGCCTGCCACCATGCAAGGGATGAAGCGAAACGGCATGTCCATCGTGTTCACACCATCACCTGCGTTCTGGATACGGCGCATGCGCCAGTAGACGAGCTGGTACGTCTGGCTGTCATCTGGTATGGGCCACAGGGTCACGCGAGGCGTGTTCAAGCGCTCCACCCAAATCTGGATGGGTCGGGCTTGCTGGAGTTTGTTGGGGATGGTGGCGTAGGTCGAGACGCTGATCCGTGTAATGGTCAGGTCTGCCTGTGTTGATTCGTTGCCTGCACCGGTACGGATGACGTGCTCCAGCAGGTCCACGGTGTCTTCTGGCAGGTTGTATGTGGCAGTGCCGGGGATCAAGTTGATCGTGCCCTGCTCGAAGGTGAACATGTTCACGCCTCGGTTGGCCCAGTCTGCGAACATCAAGTTCAAGGAACGACGCGCCGTGCGCAGGTCGTAACCGGTCCTGAGTTCGCCGCCGCAACGCTCGAACGCCTCTTCGACGATCTCGGAGAGGTCCAAATTAAAGTTTGCGACGCCTGAAGTAGCCATTATCTAAACCCTGCTGTTTTCTTTGCGATGGACTTGGGCTGGGCTACGAACTGCTTCCCGGCTTTTTTGCCAGCGCGTTTCGCACGCGTTGTAGCAGCGTACTCAGCAGGGCTGAGGCTTTTAATCGCAGCTTTAGGTAGGTAGCGTTCACCTGTGTCAGAAGATTTTTTACCACTTTTGGTCCTCCATTCTTGGTTACCCCAGTCCTTGAGGGATTTCTGCGGGGCTTTCACACCATCCTGCCTTTGGTCTTGCCTTTTTTGGCGCAGCCATCCGCAGCGCTAACGTAGCCGCCTTTTGCGTACTTATCTTCAGCACGCTTAAAAGTAGTGGACTTGGGTTTGGACGCTCGCTCTGACAGCTCTTTGGCTAAACCGTCTTGTCGCGCCTTTTCTCGCGCCGTTTCGCGCTGCAGCATACGTGCGCGTTCTTCTGCAGGAGAAATGCGAATATCTTGTAGCCAATCACGGCTGCCGGTTTTACTACCGCCGCCAGAGCGACCGCCGCCACTACCACCGGCACCGCCGCCCTCAAGGGTTTCCATGTCAGCTAGTTTTCTGCCGATTTTTTTCATAGCGAATCTCCGTTCAATCTCTGTAACCGCCGCCAGCGGCCTTGTACTTCTTGGCGACCAATTGTGCCTTACGTGCAGACCATTGGCCCGCCTTGGTTCCATGCGTGGCAGCGGCTTTCACTTGGCTTACGATCTTCTTTCGAAGACTGGGCTTGGTGTAGTTTCCAGCGGCGTTCACTTTCCCACCCTCTTTGTACTGGGTGAAGTCGGTGTTATCCCGGCGAGTTTTACGCACGCCTTTGGACATTTTAGATGGGAGCATGGCTCCCATGCCGCGACTGCGTATCATGTCAGACCATCTTGCCTTTGGTCTTGCCTTTTTTGGCGCAACCATCAGCCGCACGGACGTAACCGCCGGCTTTGAACGTGGTACGAGACTTCTCGTATGCCTCGTCCAGCTTGGGCTGGTTCTTTTCGTCTTCAGCGGTTTGCAGCATGCCCTTGATGTCGCTCGCACGTTTGCGCGACTCGCCTGCCGACTTGTGCGCTTTCAGCGACTCCATTTTTGCTTTGCTCATGGTGCGCTCCTTAGCAGGTTTTGCCGCCGCCAGCCATCTTGATCATGGTGCCCTTGGTGCCACCCTTCTTGATCACGCCGTCAGGGCGCGAATTGGTCTTGACAGCGCCCATCTTCATGGCTGGCTTCTTGGCCGCAGCTTTTTTGGCTGCAGGCTTTTTCTTGCCGAACATCTCTTGCATGTCGGCCTTGGCCATACCGCGACCCATCTTCTTCATCATTGCGTTTTCCATCATTTGCTCCTTTTGGCCTTGTCGGCCTTTACAAACTCTTTACCCACCTTGACGGGCACCTTAACCTTCTTGGCGAACTTGGGGTTGTTCGCCACTGCCTGCATGAATTTCTTCTGCTCTGGGGATTTGCTTGGCATCACTTCCCCACGTACCAATTGGTGAGTTGAACCAACCCTGCGCCCACGACGCTACTGGCCCCGCCGACCAACATCAAAACCTTCCATCCGCCACGAGCTTCGGAAAGCGTTTTGTCGATTGCAGCCAGCGTTGCCTGCATCTCTTTCATGTTCACCAGCATCTTGTCCATGTCATCTTGCAGGTGCTTGATGTCGGACGCATGCGTGGCGAGTTCACGAGCTGTTTGGATGGCGTCGTCACTCATATCAGCACTTCCATCTTTTCAGGGCAGCCGCCTTGCGGGTGGGCCGGCCCTTTTCGTCTTTCAGCGGACCCGGCATCCCGGACATGCGAGCGCAGAAAGAGTTCTTGCGCTTGCCGCCTTGGGGCTGG
>Ga0315909_10006040_pt1 | contig 13759 bp, 13 predicted proteins | sample LakEriMetagenome_11_FD_203527 | JGI IMG/M metagenome (GOLD analysis project Ga0315909, IMG submission 203527) | Freshwater fungal communities from buoy surface, Lake Erie, Ohio, United States - Buoy 2 MA125 | ecosystem: Environmental > Aquatic > Freshwater > Lake | place: USA: Lake Erie, Ohio...
ACTGCGGATGGTATTGTTTCAGCATTGTTCGCAGCATTAATTAATACGATTCAAAATACCGTTACAATCGCAGAACCTTCTACGATTACTGCGATAGGTCATACGTGGTCTGCTCTTATGTCCGGTGTTGCTTTGACTAAGATACCACCAGCAAGAAACGCAACTACGATAGAAGAAAGCATATTAGAATTAAATAACGGTCAAGTTATTGCATCGGGGCAAGACGACCAGGGTTCAGCATTGTTCGTTGGAGGAATGAGAATCGACGCAGACACTGGAGAGCTATCGGGCCCGCCATTCGATCAAGCAGTAAATAGAATTGCCACAAGAGCAGCAATCGCAAGGAGTTTTTAAATAATGGCACGCATTACATGTAGAACACCGTCTACAGGAAAACCATTAAGAATTATTCAGAGTAACGTATCAAATACGTATATAACGATAGCCGAAGCACCCGACTTTTCAGTTCCAGACGCTTCGAGTAAGTTTCCTGACCGCGACCCAACGAATGCAACACGAGCAATACGCCCAGGAGAAATATTTTTCTTAACGCCAATGGCCGCAAAAAATAAAGACACCGAGGACAGATGGATCGAAACCATTCTTGTCACCGAGGATGACGAAACAATAGAAGTTGCAACGGTTACGGTTCCAGCTGGTGATACCGCTCTTATTCCACTACAAGGTAGAAGCCTACTTAAAAGGACGGCAAACAACGCATCTGGTGATACACTGCAGATAAGAGCAGAGATCTCAGGCGTATTCGATATATGGATATCTGCAGAAGAAAAACTATCAAACGAACACGTTGGGGTTGAATAAAAATGGTAAAATTAGTATCCGATTATACCGTATCTAATAGGATAGTAAAAACTCCTTCTACTGAAGTGTCTCCTGAAAGATATAGGTACGTTAATTTAGCTGAAACGGAGCCGGATCTTGGTGTTCCTCAGGCAAACGGATATATTCTTACATCGAATACTATTGGAACCAGAGCTTGGATAGACGGTTCTACAATATTTGGGCAACAGGGTATTCAGGGTATACAGGGTATTCAAGGAAGCTTTGGTCAGCAAGGTATACAAGGTCTTCAGGGTACAAAGGGAGATCCATTTAAGGTTCTTGGATCCGTTCCTGACGTAAATGTGAATCCACCAAACAATCCTCAGACTACATTAAGCGCGGCCTTTCCAAGTCCATCTCTTGCAGATGGTGTTATTGATGAGGCGACATTTGATCTTTGGGTTTGGAATGGTACATCTTGGATAAACACAGGAGATATCGTTGGACCTCAGGGTATTCAAGGTATTCAGGGTCGTCAAGGTATCACCGGATCTCAAGGTGTACAAGGTATTCAGGGATCTCAGGGTGATCAGGGTATTCAAGGTACTACTGGTGACCAAGGTATTCAAGGTACTGGAGGACTCGGTACACAGGGTGTTCAGGGTATCACTGGATCTCAAGGTGTTCAGGGTATTACCGGCGAACAAGGTATACAAGGCACTCAAGGTGCTCAGGGCACTACTGGTGAACAAGGTATACAAGGTATTAGTGGTACTGGGAACCAAGGGCCACAGGGCACTCAAGGCACTACTGGTGAACAGGGTATACAAGGTGTTCAGGGCGTCCAGGGTATTCAGGGTACTTCAATCCAGGGTATCCAGGGTATCGCTGGATCTCAAGGCGTTCAAGGTATCCAAGGTATAGACGGTACACTAGGATCTCAAGGCGAGCAGGGTATCCAGGGTATTCAGGGTATCACTGGTTCGCAAGGTATACAAGGTATTCAGGGTACTGCTATTCAGGGCATTCAAGGTATCCAGGGTATCACTGGATCTCAAGGCGTTCAAGGTATCCAAGGTATAGACGGTACACTAGGATCTCAAGGCGAGCAGGGTATCCAGGGTATCACCGGATCTCAAGGTGTACAAGGTATCCAAGGTATAGACGGTACACTAGGATCTCAAGGTGTTCAAGGTATCCAAGGTATAGACGGTACACTAGGATCTCAAGGCGTTCAAGGTATTCAGGGTATTCAGGGTACTGCTATTCAAGGTATTCAGGGTATCCAGGGTATCCAGGGTATCGCTGGATCTCAAGGCGTTCAAGGTATTCAAGGTATAGACGGTACGCTTGGTTCTCAAGGCATTCAAGGTATCCAGGGTATCACTGGATCTCAAGGCGAGCAGGGTATCCAGGGTATCACTGGATCTCAAGGCGTTCAAGGCATTCAAGGTATCCAGGGTATCACTGGATCTCAAGGTGTTCAAGGTATTCAAGGAACCCAAGGTATCCAAGGTATTCAAGGTATTCAGGGTCGTCAAGGTATCACCGGATCTCAAGGCGTTCAAGGTATTCAAGGTATTCAAGGGCCGGCGTCTGCTTCTGCTTCAGCAACAGATCTTCAAGCAACAAATAATACTTCTACGAACGCAAGCTTCTACCCAGTCTTCGTTGCAAACGTTGGATCTGTTCAAACAGTCAATGCTGCCGATACAAAACTTTATTTCAATCCAAGTACCGGAACACTCAACGCGACAAACTTTAACTCTCTATCAGACATTACTTATAAAGAAAATATCGAAAAGATACCAAACAGTATAGAGATGCTAAATGCAATACAGACATATTCGTTCAACTGGAAAGATAATAAGAACAAGAGCTACGGGGTAATCGCGCAAGAGTTAGAAAAGGTTATGCCAGAACTCGTAGAAAAAAACGCTAACGGCGATAAGACAGTTTCTTATATGCCTTTGATCGCAATCGTTATTGAAGCAATAAAGAAGTTAGATGATAAGATCGAAGGTAAAATATAATGGCGCTTAACTTTTCAACATCTCAGAGTTTAGATCTAATACACCACCAAGATGGCACGTCCTATGAGTGGACCGGTTCAAAGTGGCGTAGAATCGATACTTTTGAAACGCGATATACAGACAAGCTCTGAGAGACGTTACAACTCAAGATGGATTTTCTTACACTGTTACTTGGCCTACGAAACCTTAACACTGTTCTAAACGTATAAATAATATTAAGAAAGATGATGATAATTTGAAGTGAGGTGAAACTATATAATGTCTTTTTTTGAAAACACCAAGAACGGAACAGAAGTAGAAAATATATACAATTACGAAAACGATCGTAGTTTTGCAAAAACAGTACTAGAGGATGGTGGAGACATACATCCTCTTATAATTCCATCAAATCTTACGAATGGTACAGGGTTGATGAATCCGTCTATATTGAATATAGACGGCAAACTCATTGTCAACATTCGTCACGTGAACTATACGTTCTATCACTCAGAGAGAAAACTATTTCAGCACCCTTGGGGTCCTCTTACTTATCTGCATCCTGAAAACGATATGCATTTAAGAACTGAAAACTATTACTGCGAACTAAACGATTCCTTTGAGATCTCTCGGTTTAATAAGATAGACACAAGTAAGTTTGACACATACTCACCTATGTGGGACTTCGTTGGTCTTGAGGATGCTCGTCTAATGCATTGGAATGGTAAGATCTTTACTTCTGGAGTTCGTAGAGATACGACGACGAACGGCCAGGGTAGAATGGAACTCTGTGAGATAGAAGTTCGTAACGACTCAGTAGTAGAAGTAGCGCGCTGGAGAATTCATCCACCGAAGGATAGAAATTCTTATTGCGAAAAGAACTGGATGCCGGTTCTAGATCAACCTTACACATACGTAAAGTGGTGTAACCCAGTTGAGATCGTAAAGGTTGACGAAACGCCGTTGGACGATAAAGTATTCGAGTCAAATTGGGTAGACTCAAAAACGATCCACCTCGGAGAACGTTTAAACTTTTCTCACAAGGATCCACGCGGTGGATCGCAACTCATACCTTTCGGAGATAACTATCTCGCGCTTACTCACGAGGTCGATCTATTTAAGAGCGAAGTTGGTAGAAAGGATGGGGTGTATCGTCATAGATTCGTTCTGTTCGATAAAGATTGGAACGTGCTAAAATCTTCAAAAGACTTTTCATTAATGAATGGACATACGGAATTTGCATGCGGTATGTGCCACTATAAAGATAAGATACTTATTACATTTGGATTTCAGGACAATGCTGCGTACATACTCGAAGTAAATCCTAAATCTATTGAAGACCTATTACTGTGAGAGGACGCATACATTATGAACAGAACTGAAATTATTCAAACTCTCATCGATAAGATAGATGCGAAGAGCTATCTTGAAATTGGAATTTCCGCTGGAGACAACTGGAAAAAGATACGCTGCGATCGCAAGTTGAGCGTAGATCCAGAACCTCTATCAAAGGCAGATCGCGTTCTTACTTCAGACGAGTTCTTTGAAAAGAACGAAGAAACGTTTGACGTCATATTCATAGACGGCCTTCATCACGCGGATCAAGTACACAGAGACATAAAGAACTCGCTAGATGTGTTAAACGATGGCGGTTACATCGTATGTCACGATTTAAATCCACAGAAGAAGGAACATCAGGTCATACCGTTTACTGGCGGTACTTGGAACGGAGACTGTTGGAGATCCTTCGTAAGCTTGCGTCGAGATCGAGAAGATCTAGAAATGTTTACTATTGACACCGACCACGGATGTGGCGTTATACGTAAGGGTACTCAAGAAACGTTGGATATACATCCTAGCACCGACGTAACATATGAAGACTTTGATAAGAATCGTAAAGAATGGTTAAACCTAATTAGCCCAGGTCAATTTAGAAAGATGTTTGGTATGAAAGATCTCAAGTCTATGATTAAGACATACATCATGGATCCTAGCAATCCCGAGAATAACTGGGACCTTGCTCTACACTACGATGGTCTAGGACAGACAGCATCAGCAGTTTCATTCTATATTCGCACGGCCGAAAGAACGAAAGACGATCTGCTAAAGTACGAGTGTTTAATTCGCGCGGCAATGTGTTTTGAAAAGCAAGGGACGCGCAGGTTTACCGTGAAGGGTATCATACAGCACGCGATCGCAACGAAGCCGCATCGCCCAGAAGGGTACTACCTCCTGAGCCGTTTACACGAAAACGATCCTGGAGATGGAAAGTGGTTCGATTCGTTTACGATGGCCTCTATCGGCTATTCATTTGCCGATGGCGAACTCGAACCTCTTAGAACTGAGATAGACTATCCTGGAAAATACGCGCTTCTTTTCCAAAAAGCTCATTCTGCATGGTGGTGTGGCCTCGGCGAAGATTCAAGAAGTATTCTAATGGATCTATATCAAAACTATGATCTAAATGAATACTATCGCAATGCAGTATACCAAAATCTCCTAAGACTCGGTGCGTTTTCTTCTAAGAGTCTTACTCTATACAAGAAAGAGAAACATAAAGATCTTGCAGTTCAATTCGATGGTTCTGAAAAAATTAGCCAAAATTATTCCGAGGCGTATCAGGATATGTTCGTTCTTACTCTGTTAAAAGGTAAGAGAAACGGATCGTATGTTGAGGTTGGATCTGGCCACCCAACTTATGGAAACAACACGTACCTCTTGGAAAAAGACTTTGGCTGGAACGGTGTATCGCTAGATATTAGTGAGGAGTTCGTAGCGGCGCATAATCAAGAAAGAAAGCATACTTGTGTACTTAAGGACGCAACGACTGTTAACTACGACAAGTTTTTAAACGGTCTTGGATTTGGTAAGGACATAGACTACCTTCAGATAGATTGCGATCCTCCTGAGATAAGCTTTAAGGTTCTTCTTTCGATACCATTCGACTCAAGAAGATTTGGTGTCATTACGTTTGAACACGATCACTACGCGGATCCAACCGGTGGATATAGAGAGAAGGCTAGAAAATACTTAGAGTCATACGGCTACGTTTTGTTCGCGAGTAATATTTCTCCAGATGAAGATAGACCATATGAAGATTGGTTCGTTCACCCAGATATGATAAATATTAATGAATTTAGTATTCTAATGGATCAAACTGATTCTACGAAAAAAGCTGAAGATTATATAATGGGTAAGATCAAGAATGGTGAAGCAGCTTAATAACTTTCCTACTGTATACTACCTTTCTCTAAAGGATTCAACAGGTAGACAGCGCGACATTGAGTCTCAGCTCTGTGCGCGCGGCGTAAACTTTCGTATGATAGAAGGATACGACGGCAGAAGAGTTGATATTCGCGATCAGCTAAACATATCTGGGCCGCACATAGGATCGAACCAAATTACGTCTGAAGTTCTTTCCGTTGCAGTATCTCACATAAATATGATACGCCAATGGTATAAAGACACAGACGAAGAGATTGGATTCTTTTGCGAGGACGATATCAATTTTTCTCTCGTTGATTATTGGAATTTTAACTTTCAAGATTTTATCTCAGAACTACCATCGGATTGGAAAGTAATTCAGCTATCTCTCATAAAAGAAACTCCTGTGAATTGGAGTGACATGAGAATGCGAAGAAAGAGATGGAACGATTGGTCGTGCTGTGCTTATATCGTTAATAGAAAGTATGCAAAGCAGATAGTAGAAGATTACTATGATGAAGAAAAGAATGAATTCACACTAGACATTAAGGGTACCGTTCATCACCCATTACCAGAAAACGTTGTGTATCCCTCAAATTATAAACAGTGTTATGTGTTTCCTTTCTTTACAGAAAACAGAGACCACGTTTCAACTCTTATGAGAGAAACGAATAAAGAAACGATAGATAACATTCAGAATCAAAGCAGTAATTTCATAACAAATTGGTGGAAAGAAAATGGCCACAAAGTTAACATAAAGGAGTTAGTAAGTATGATAGATAAAATACCAGTGATTGGAGCTCCAGTAGTAAATAGCACGTACTGGATATCCAGACTTATTATGAGTGTTGATTATCCAGTCGAGAACTTCGTCATTATTAATAACAACGGGCGCGGAGAGTTGGACGAAGAACTGGACCGTCTTGCGAAAATGAATCACAAGTTCATTGATAACATCAAGGTAGTTCATATGCCAGCAAACATTGGTTGCGCCGGTGCATGGAACCTTATCATTAAGTGTTACATGTTAGCACCGTACTGGATTATCGCGAACGACGATGTTGCATTTGGTCCTGGCCTCTTAAAAGAGATGGCAGATAATATAAACTCAGATCCAATGCTTGGTATGATTCATCCAAACGCTGGTGACTTTGGAATCGGCGCGTGGGACTTATTCCTCATTCGCGAAAACGTAGTAAAGATCTTTGGTCTGTTTGACGAAAACACGTATCCAGCATACTGCGAAGATGCAGACTATATCATGAGAATGCATCATAGACCAATTCGCAAGATCATTGGTCTAGAGTCTAAGTATATGCATGGCCACGGTGATAGTACGATGTATTATGAAACCGGCAGTCAGACAGAGAAAAATGAAGCTGGTTTGAAAGTAAAATTGGATCATGCAAACAACCTAAATATAGAGTATCTTAGCAAAAAGTGGGGAGCTGGCTGGAGAAAAATTTCTCCGAATAAGGATCCCTTTGCAGGACAAGAAACACCAATTTCAATCACAACATATGATCTCGAATTCGTGAGACAGAAACACCTGGGGTTTTGATATGAAGAACTGGATTGTAAATGAAGAAGAACACGTAGAACAAACCTACGTTCAGGATAAGATTGACGAAGGAAGAATTAGAATAAATCCTTCCTTACAAAAAAACAAGAGAGCATTCGTAATTGATAATTTCTATGAGGATCCATATGCAGTGCGAGAATTCGCATTACAGCAAGAATTCTTTGACGATCCTGGATACATAGGAAGAAGAACGCGAACTCAGCATCTCTTTCCTGGCCTAAAAGAAACTTTCGAAAGCATAATCGGAGAAAAGATAAGCGAGTGGGAAACCTACGGAATGAACGGAAGGTTTCAGCACAATTGGGCCGGAGAAAAATTAGTCTATCACTGCGATCAACAGAGATGGGCAGGCATGATTTATCTGTCTCCTGATGCACCACCTGAAACTGGAACAACGATGTATCGTCACAAAGAGACTAAAATACATCACAACACTCAGATTGATTGGAATTCCGGTCAAGGTATGAAGGTATTCAATCAAAAGACATTCCTTGATAGAACTCCATACGAACCGGTTGATGTGTTTGGAAATATATTCAATAGACTCGTGATTTTTGACGGCGGCTGTATTCACGCAGCATCTGAATACTTTGGTAGCGACATTAACGATTGCAGACTGTGGCAAATGTTCTTCTTTGACGGAGAAAAATCAAACATTCATCTTGGGAGTTAAAATGAAAATAGTTTTGGTTACTGGTGGTTTTGATCCAATTCATTCTGGTCATATCGCATACTTTAAGGAAGCAAAGAAACTTGGAGATATGTTAGTCGTTGGAGTAAACAGCAACGAGTGGCTTACTCGTAAAAAAGGACAACCCTTTATGGATGTCAACGAGAGAGTAGAGATAGTGAAGAACTTATCCATGGTGGACTCAGTGATCGTGTTTGATGATAGTGATGGAGGGGCATCTCAGGCGATCTATCACTGCCTTAACGCGTATCCAGACTCGGAAGTTATTTTCGCGAATGGTGGCGATAGAACAAACGATAATATCCCTGAGATGTCAATCCAAAACGAAAGACTATCCTTTGTGTTCGGCGTTGGTGGTACTCATAAGATGAACTCAAGCAGTAAGATTCTTACAGAGTGGAAGACACCAAAGACTGAGAGAAAATGGGGATACTATCGTATCCTCCATTCCGATGGACCTTCTACCAAAGTAAAGGAACTCGTAGTCGAACCAGGAAAGTCTCTTAGTCTACAAAGACACGAACTTCGTAGTGAGTACTGGATCGTAAGCTATGGTGTAGCAACTGTCAATCATGGAGACAGTATAGAAAACATTCAAACTTCAGTACTTGAAAAACACGAGGAGATTGATATTCCAGTCGGTACTTGGCATCAACTTGTAAATTACACGAGTGATGAGCTACGTATCGTAGAAGTACAATACGGTAAGAACTGCATTGAAGAGGATATTGAAAGAATCTAGATTCCACCACTGCAAGAATATTAATTCTTATTATATCAGCGCTACAAGAAATGTCAACAAAAAAATGATAGTTGCATGTTTTTATAAATAGAAATAAAAATAAAGGGTTTTCTTATGGCGTTACCAACTACAAGAGAAGAGTTCAAAGATTATGTTCTTCGCAAGATAGGAGCCCCGGTTATCCAGATCAACGTCTCGGAAGAACAAGTGGATGACCGTATCGATGAAGCTATATCTTTTTGGCGAGACTATCACTATGATGGGAGCCAGATGGTATATCTCAAGCACGCTCTAACTCAAGAAGAGATTGATGATGGGTACATAGAAGTACCAGACAGCCTTCTAGGTATCACTCGTATTTTTGATCTGAGTTCATCTATCTCTACCGGAACTGGTTTCTTTAACGTCCAGTATCAGTTCGTTCTCAACAACCTAGAGGACATTACTGGTTATAACATTCAACACTATTACATGGCACTGTCACATCTTCAGTTTCTACAAGAGATCCTTGTAGGTCGACCTCTTATAAGATACAATCGTCATATAAACCGTCTCTATCTTGATGTTACGAAATCAATTCTAAATCCTGGATCATACATTATCATCGAGGGATACGATATCATAGATGGTGAAACATACTCGGACGTGTGGCAGGATCGTTTTCTTCAGAACTATGCATCCGCTCTCATTCGTGAGCAGTGGGGTATGAATCTTACGAAGTTTACAAATATGCAACTCGTTGGCGGGGTTCAATTCAATGGAGAACAGATCCTCTCTGAAGCTAAGAACGATCGTAAAGAGATGGAAGACACCGCAAAGACGTCTCTTCAACCGCTCGTATATAACTGGATTGGATAAATGTTTATAGAAAACAAATATACTAGATGGTATTATTCTATAATCAATAATAGGATGAATAACCCGCACGATAAAGGGTCTTACACTGAAAGGCATCACATAATACCAAAATCGTTTGGCGGTCCTAATAAAAATGAAAACTTAGTAAGACTCAGCGCAAGAGAACATTTCTTAGTGCACTGGTTATTAACAAAAATGTGCAAATCTTTAGATCATAAAATAAAAATGAATCACGCTCTGCTAAGATTAATGAGCGCTTCAGAGTCGTTAGAATTGTACAAATGGTCTAAATGGCAATATGAAATCGCAAAAAACAAAAAAACAGTAGCACTTAAAGAAGCAAGAATGAATGGTAAAGATCCGAGATTGGGCAAAAAACATTCTTTAGAAGCAAAAGAAAAAATGAGAAAGGCAAAACTTGGAGTTAAAAGGGATCCTTCCAAAATAAGCTATCTAAAAGAAAGAAGACACACAGAAGAAACAAAACAAAAAATAAGTGCATCTTTATATGGAAGATTTTTTTCTGAAGAATCTAGAAAAAAATCTAGTGAAACACAAAAGGGAAAATCGCAAAATAAAACTGTATTAGTTTGTGATAAGTGTGGCCATGAAAATTATGCAACACAAATAAAAAGATATCACAATGATAATTGCAGATTGGCAGGATGATTGATGGCGACAAATGTCTTCTTTAACAACTATGACTATATAAACGAACAGCGACTGATTGACGATCTCGTCATTGAGTCCATTCAGATGTATGGTCTAGACACCTTTTATCTCACGCGTAGTTTACAAGCGGTGGATAACATACTCAACGAGGATGATCTTTCGATCTTTAATACAGCGTATGAGATGGAAGTATATGTTAAGAGCGTGGATGGATTTCAAGGAGAGGGCGACTTTCTTAGCAGATTCGGTCTTCAGATTCGTGATCAAGCTGTCTTTACAGTGGCTATTCGAACCTTTGAGAGAAACGTTACAAATATAAATCCAAGTATCTTAAGACCAAAAGAAGGCGATCTTATTTACTTTCCTTTAAACAACAAGTTCTTTAAGATAATGCACGTTGAACACGAGAGTGTTTTCTATCAAAGTGGTGCATTACAAGTATTCGATCTTAAGACAGAACTATTTGAATACTCGAATGAAAGATTCAATACAGGAGTAATTGATATTGATACTTTCTTTGACGCATATAAAACTTCTAACGTAACATCTCTTACAACTCTTAAGGCTAGGGATCCTATTGCTAAGAACATAGACTTTGAAGATGAAAAGACCGACATTATAGACTTCACAGAGATAGATCCGTTTAGCGAGACTATCACGAACCCAACGGATTAATCATGGCATTTGTAAATCATTTTTATAACGCTAGCACTAGAAAATATGTTGCTCTCTTTGGCATGCTGTTTAATAAGATAAGAATTACACGCAACGCTAACAATGGAACTCAAGTTCAAAGTATCATTGTTCCAATAGCATACGGACCGTTTCAGAAATTCTTAGCTAGAATTACACAAGACCCAAACTTAAGTAATCCGTCAGCAATCACTCTTCCAAGAATGTCTTTTGAAATGACAAACATGGTATACGATGGCACCAGAAAATTTTTGTCAAAACAAAAGGTTGTTAAGAATACAGATGAATCTAACGATCAAAGATTTTATGCTTGGTCTGCGGCACCGTATAATATAGACTTTTCTCTTTACATCATGACAAAATATTCAGAAGATGCTACAAAAATTGTAGAACAAATTATTCCGTTCTTTAAACCAGAATGGACGTCTACTGTTAAGTTAATAGACGGCATAGAACCAATAGACATACCGCTGATCCTAAATGGAATTACGAATGAAGAGTTATACGAAGGCGCTTTTGAAGAAAGAAGATCTGTCCTATGGACTCTTAATTTTACAATGAAAGTATGGTACTTTGGGCCAGAGCAAGCAAAACCAGTGATTAAGCTTATTGACACCGACCTATGGACCAGTTCAGATACTTCAAAGGATCCTGAAGTAGGTGTAAATGTATATCCAGGACTAAGCGCAAATGGTACGCCTGAAACTGACCCAGATCTAACTATCCCATACTCGGATATTGAATATAACGATGATTGGGGAGTTGTAAAGGTAGTCACTGAAGATCCAGAGGCAGAAGTATGAATGATGATAAATTATCAGAAGCTCTTGGCCTAAGGACATTGCTCGAAGCTAAAAAAGACGAACTCCCTGTGGTTGTCGAAGAAATAGAAGTTCTTCCTGTGCAAGTGACTGCTGAAGAAGATGATACTATACGCGACATAGAACAGGCTCGTGGAAACATTAAAAACATTATTGAACAAGGTGATGACGCTCTTAAAGAAATGATCTCTCTTGCAAAACAATCTGAGTCACCTCGAGCATTTGAGGTTGCTTCTACACTAATGAAGACTCTTCTTGACGCAAATAAAGATTTTGTTGAGATGTCGACTAAAAAGAAGTACGCGAAAGAAGAACTTATGGGTCCTAAAGAAGCGGCACAGACTAACATAACTAATAATAATCTAATACTTTCCACGGCAGATCTTCTTAAAATGATAAAGGGTGAATGATGGGCGATGGGTATCTTGGTAATATTCATTTAAAGAAAACTGGAGAACCTATAGAGTGGAGTCCAGAACTCATTCGTGAGTATCTCAAGTGTGCAGAAGATCCTGTCTATTTTGCAAAGAAGTATATTAAGATCGTTCACGTCGATCATGGTCTTATACCTCTAGATATGTACGAGTATCAGAAAGAGATCGTTGAAAAGATAACGAACAACCGTCGACTCGCTGTTCTGACCGCTCGCCAGTCCGGTAAGACTACGACTGCGGTTGCCGTGATCCTCCACTATATTCTCTTTAACGAGTTTAAGACTGTTGCGATCCTTGCAAATAAAGGTGATGCCGCAAGAGAAGTTCTTGCTCGTATAAAGCTAGCATACGAAGCTCTACCTAAGTGGCTTCAGCAGGGTATTGAGGAATGGAACAAAGGTAACATTGCATTGGAAAATGGATGCAACGTTCTTGCTGGTACAACATCTTCTTCCGCTATTCGTGGTAAGTCTGTGAACTTCCTCTATCTAGACGAAGTTGCGTTCATCGAGGGATACGACGAGTTCTTCGCGTCGGTATATCCTACCATCTCGTCGGGCGAGTCTACAAAGCTTCTCATGACCTCTACACCAAACGGATTGAACCACTTTTGGAAGACGTGTAAGGGAGCCGAAGAACAAACTAACGGTTACGAATTTGTTAAGGTTATGTGGTATGACGTTCCTGGAAGAGATGAAAAGTGGAGACAAGAAACTATCGAGTCGTTGGATCACGATGAAGAGAAGTTCAACCAGGAATATTGCTGTCAGTTCCTTGGTTCTTCAGGTACTCTCATATCCGGCGCAAAACTAAAGGATCTTGCTTACTCAATACCACTATATGCAAACGAAGGTCTATATCAATACGAAAAGCCGATTGAAAACCACATATACATAATGACGGTCGACGTATCGCGTGGTAAGGGTCTTGACTACTCTACGTTTAATATGATAGACGTTACATCCATGCCTTATAAACAGGTGTGTACCTTTAGAGATAACTATATATCTCCGGTTGACTTCGCTGCCGTCATATATAGAGTTGGAACTGCATATAACGGTGCGCTGTGTCTTACTGAAATTAATGACATCGGCGCTCAAGTATCTGACACGCTCGTCATGGATTTTGGTTATGAAAATATGCTATACACAGAGAATAATGGCCGTGAAGGAAAGAGAATTTCTAACGGCTTTGGAAAAGTAACCGACACCGGAATTAGAACTACAAAATCTGTAAAATCGGTTGGGTGTTCTATGCTTAAACTTTTAAT
>Ga0315909_10006042_pt1 | contig 13756 bp, 11 predicted proteins | sample LakEriMetagenome_11_FD_203527 | JGI IMG/M metagenome (GOLD analysis project Ga0315909, IMG submission 203527) | Freshwater fungal communities from buoy surface, Lake Erie, Ohio, United States - Buoy 2 MA125 | ecosystem: Environmental > Aquatic > Freshwater > Lake | place: USA: Lake Erie, Ohio...
TCAGATGCAGTGGTTAAAAAACTATCATTTAATCGCTCATCGCTTTCGCTGATATTTAGCGCTTCCTTTGCTTGTTTTTTTAATTTTTCTGCTAAAATATGATTGGCCATGTGATGCACATATTGTGTGTTAAACCACAAAGTTTTTTCGGGATTAAATTTAGCGCCCGCTTTATGCACATGTTCAAACGAAAACTTTTCAATTAATTCGCTCATGCTTAGGATTTCTTGCGCTGTGCCTGGATTCCAACCCAATAACGCCAACATATTAACAAAGGCATCTGGTTCATAACCACGCTCGCGATAGCCACTTGATATTTCTCCACTTGATGGATCTTTCCACTCTAAAGGAAATACAGGAAAGCCCAATCTGTCGCCATCTCGCTTACTTAATTTACCATTTCCATCTGGCTTCAACAATAAAGGTAAATGTGCATATTGTGGCATTAGGTCTGTCCAACCCAGGTATTGATAAATTAATACATGTGCAGGAGCGCTTGGCAACCATTCTTCGCCACGCACCGCATGCGTAATTTCCATTAAATAATCATCAACAATATGCGCCAAATGATAGGTGGGCATACCATCAGACTTCAATAATACTTTATCATCAACAATATTAGAGTTGAATTTTACATCGCCTCTAATTAAATCTTTTAAATGAATTTCTTCGTTAGCATTTACTTTTAAGCGAATAACATAATTGTTTGTTGCCAATAATGTTTCAACTTCACTGGCAGGCAAACTCAAGGAGTTACGCAACATGCCACGATTTTGTGCATTGTATGAAAACGATTGTTTATTATTTTCAGCTTCTTTTCGAACTGCGTCTAATTCTTCTGCTGAATCAAAAGCATAGTAAGCATGACCGTTGGCAATTAATTGCGATGCATATTCTTTATAGATACCCATTTCTTTTCTTTCGCTTTGGCGATAGGGTGCATGTTTTCCACCAACACTCACACCTTCATCTATTTTAATGCCGCACCAGTTGAGCGATTCAATGATATATTCTTCGGCACCTGGCACAAAACGAGTTTGATCGGTATCTTCAATACGCAATAAAAAATCACCACCATTTTGTTTGGCGTATAAATAACTATACAATGCGGTTCGCACACCACCTATATGCAGCGGCCCTGTTGGGCTTGGTGCAAATCTAAGTCTTACTCTTCTATTCATAATTTTTTTGTAACGGAGCACAAAGATAAGCTTTTGATTTTTTGATTTTTAAAGAAATGATTTATATCTAAAGAAAGCTTTTTTATATTGCGTAAAATTAATTAGCAATTTAATGATCAATAATAAAAAAGTGGTAGTGGTATTGCCAGCCTATAACGCTGCAAAAACGCTTGAAAGAACCTATTTTGAAATACCGTTTGATATTGTTGATGAAGTTGTGATTACCGATGATGCAAGTGTAGATAATACTGTAGAAGTGGCAAAGAAAATTGGCATTAAACATGTGTTACAACATGATAAAAACAAAGGTTATGGCGGCAATCAAAAAACATGTTATGATTATGCTTTAACCCTTAATGCAGATATCATCATCATGCTGCATCCCGATTATCAATATACGCCAAAACTGATAAGGGCCATTACCTCAATTATTGCAGAGGATGTTTATGAAGTGGTGCTTGCCTCTCGCATTTTAGGTGGTGGCGCGCTTAAAGGAGGTATGCCATTGTACAAATACTTTTTTAATCGAGTAATGACTTTGCTCCAAAATATTTTAATGAATCAAAAGTTATCAGAGTATCATTCGGGTTACAGGGCATTTACAGCAAAGGCCATACGAAGTGTACCTTATCATAAAAACAGCGATGATTTTGTTTTTGATAATCAGTTTTTGGCGCAATTGTGCTATGCTGGATATGAAATAGCAGAGGTAACTTGTCCAACCAAATATGACGAAGAATCGAGCTCAATAAATTTTATGCGTAGTATGAAATATGGCGTAGGTTCCATGCTTACTGCCTTGCAATATTGTTTGAGTAAGAAGGGTTTGATGAAAATTAAAATATTTGATGGTTTGAAATGAATAAAAAGATATTAATGCAAGTGCAACGAATTTACTAATAGTGATGTTTTCTGAATGAATAAAATCTAATTTGCAAAAATGCTAATACTCAATCATCAATTTTTTAATATTAGATAATTCTATTTTTTGATGGTGACAGGCCTTAAAATTCTCGATACCATCGAACCATTTTAACACCACTTCTTTTTTTAATTTAGTTTTTTTATTAGCTAAAATACTTGCATAGCTGCTCCACATATAGCTGTTAAAATCATCTATGAGTCCATGTAGTTGTGGGTTTGCATGAATGTATAAAATTAGATTTGAAAAATAAGTATCATTGGCTACCTCTTTGCGTTTAAAACTTTTTTGAAATAAACTTCCTGTTCTGTTTTTTTGAAGGTTGATGGACATGGCGTAACATGTAAAAAACTTACGAAATTGAAAGCTGATTATTTGCTCCAAGGTTTGTTCTTTTTTATTGCTTGTTTCATGAGGAGTATCTTTTAATTCCTTTACAGAGATTAGTAAGTGGAAGTGATTTGGTAATAAGCAATAAGCATATGTATCTACATATTCAGAAAGGTATTTATCATATTTTTTTAAAAAGTACTTGTAATTAGCTTCTGTATAAAAAAGTGTTTCCCTGTTATTTCCACGATTTAGATGTGATAGTACTTACCTTCTTGCAAAGGAATTTGAGTTGGTTTCATTTTTTAAATTTAAGCATCCAAAGGTAGCACCTTAACACACTTTGTTGCTTAAGGTGCTACCTTTTTTCATCAAATGCTTAAATCATTAAAATTTACTTAAGCAGTAAAATCAACTAAAATACCCTTAGGTCGCCTGGTAAAAAAATAAATGCAACTGCATTTATTTTTTAGTTCAACTAAAAAATAAACATGCAATAGTTAAATTCTCTACTACTTCAAATTAGTCATTAAGTCTATGCCACAATTGCACTAATTTGAAAGTGTAATTGGTATAATTCTCATTTTGATATTCTTATATGATTATTATTAAACATTATATTATTGTGTCTTAAATATACGCCCAAGTAATTTACAATATGGCATGCTTAATAGATGTTTTATATCAACACTTAGGCGCTGTATCCTTATTGGCCGTGTGCGTGCCGTTTTTTTGTAATGTTCAAACAATATTTATTGGCAGTTACTACATTCATAAATATAGCTATTTAAGATTATACTATGCCTATAAAAGTTTTATAAAAAAAACACTTAAAAAAGTGATTTTAATCATAACCCAAGGTGATGAATGTCATATATGCACTGGCTGGTTGCCTCTAAATTTGCCCCAATAATTATTTATTCACTTAAAACAAATAAAAATGAAAAAACTTAACACTTTATTATTCATTAGCTTGTTCGCTTTCTTTGGAATAGCGCAAAGCTATGCTCAGGTTCCAAGCACACAGTTAAGAGCAATTGACTGTGGTAAAATTAACTTAACTCCTGTAGCTCAAATTGCCTGCATAGCAGTGCCAGGTGCCAATCTCTATCAATGGGAGTTTAGAGATATTAATACCAACGCTTTAATAGGAACAAAAAACACTACTGGAATTGTTTTTGCACCAGCGTTTGTAAATTTTTTAAATTGGAACACACAATACAATTGTGCAATTAGGGCTCGTGTGGGTTCAACATTTGGTAGTTTTGGACCATCATGTGTAATGGGTTTAATGCAAGACCCTGCTATAACAGGTGTTCCACCAACATCTTTAAGGCCACAGTTTTGCAATTCAAGTAACTTAATGTTGTCATCAACAATTGCGTGTATGCCGGTGCCAATGGGCACTTTGTATGAGTTTGAGTTTACAAACATAGCAACGCAACAAGTAACAACAAAAGTTCAAGGATCTATTTATCTTGCTTTAAACAATCCAGCTTTGGCTCTTCAGATAGGCCAAGCCTATGAAGTAAGAACAAGAGGATTTGTTTTTAATACTTGGAGCAATGTAAATACAGTTTGCACTATAGCTATACAAGCACCTATATCAGATGTTGTTGCAAGTTTAGCAGCGCCAGCTTGCCAAGGATCGGCATTAAATTTAACAGCTTCTTTTCAAGGAGGCATTGCGCCTTTAACATTTGCATGGACCGGACCAAATGGTTTTACAAGTAACCAACAAAACCCTGTTGTTGCTAACCCAGTTAGTGGCGATTATAGTGTAACTGTTACAGGCAGTTTTGGCAGTGGCAGCGGTAGCTCTTCAACGTCAGTAACTGTTAACCCAGCACCAGCTGCACCTTCAATTACGGGAGATTTTGATTTTTGTCCAAACAATGTAGCAACTTTAGATGCTGGCGCCGGTTATGATAGTTACTCATGGAGCAACGGAATGCAAACCCAAACAGCAATTATTCTTTTACCTGCAATTTATACTGTTACTGTAGCAAACTCATTTGGTTGCACTGCCTCTGCATCTGTTGATATAGCCCCATGTGTGAGCAATGTTGCAACAACACAAGTGCGCGATGTAGATTGTGGAGAAATTAATTTTACACCCAATGCACAATTTGCGTGTAACCCTGTGGCCAGTGCTACAAATTACCAATGGGAATTTAGAAATCCTGCAACACTTGCATTATATGCTTCATTTACTTCCAATAATGTTATAGCTTTTGGCGATGCCATTAATCCTGTATTGCAATTCAATACCCAATATGTTACAAGAGTTAGAGCAAGAGTTGCAGGCGAATGGGGAAATTACGCTACACTTTGCACTATTGGATTGAGCGAAAATCCTGCCATAACAGGTGTTTTGCCAACGCAATTAAGAACTCAGTTTTGCAATGTTACTAACATGCCATTAAATACAACAATTGCATGTGAGCCTGTATCGATGGGAATTTTATACGAGTTTGAATTTACTGATTTGTCAAACAACAATGTTGTGAATGCACAAAGTGGTTTAATTTATTTAAACCTATCTACTGTATCTCCTGCATTAATTGGCGGACATACTTATTCGGTTAAAGCAAGAGGTTTTGTTTATAATACATGGAGCAACTTTGGAGCGGCTTGCAATATCACAATTAGTAATTCTCCTGTTGCTGCTGCATCAAGGGAGTCGGCTCCAGAAGCAATTGAAACTGATGAAGCAATCACAGTTTTAACCGCAAATAATGTTGCTGAGGAATTGCTTGCATATCCAAATCCTTTTGAAATGCAAGGTGGATTTATGGTTAAATCTGCCGAAAACAAAAACGCTACGGTATATTTGTTTGATGCTGTAGGCAAAGTAATGTGGCGTAAGCAAGTAAACACAAATCAATATGAAAGCTATAACACTGCAGATTTAGCACCAGGTTTGTACTTTATGAGTACTTCTGAAAGTAATAATAATTCTGTAAAGATTATTAAAACAAAGTAAGAGCATAAATAAGTAGAGAAAAGCACCGCAATATTGCGGTGCTTTTTTTATTTAAGCATGTGTAAAAGTATTTTAAACCCAAATTGTGCAGTTGGAATCGTTGGTAAACAATATTTTTCAATAATATAAAGTGTTCACGTAATGTTTTTGATTGAAAGAATAGCGAGCTATTTTGAAATTAAAAATGGGCGTAAAAATTCGTGGAATCGATAAAAAAAGGCAATTGCATTAAAGCACTAGCATGCTTGGATGCCAACCCACATTGTTCGTATTGGCTAAATATGCTACTAGGTGTATTAGTTTTGCACTTCATACGCTGTAATTACTGCCATTGCTTTGTTTTACTGCCACGTTTTAACGTAAAAATGCAAGGCAAAAAATAATTACTGGTAACATAAACGATAAGCCTAAAATAAAAACAATTAAACTTAATTTATGATTTTACTAATATTTAAAAAATAAATAAATAGGTGCCAAAGGCATATATAAAAGGATTTCAAAAAAAACTGTTTAATGGGTGATTGATAATAGCTAATTTTTTTACACCTTGTTGCCCTGTTTTAATTCGCAGAAGTAGTGTTATATGAATCGTAATTTTGGGTTGGATTTAATGAGAGCCATTTCTATTTGGATGGTTTTAGCGCAGCATGGAGGAATAAATATTCCAGGACTAAGACCACTTAGAATTGGAGGCATAGGTGTTGAAATATTTTTTGTATTGAGTGGCTTTTTAATTGGTGGAATTCTTTTTAAAGAAATTGATAAAAAAATGCCCCTTTCACAAACGCTAAAAACCTTTTGGACACGCAGGTGGTTTAGAATTTTACCGCTTTACTATTTAACTATACTCTTTAAATTTATAGTAATTGACCACAGCATAGGATACAATATAATTTACTACTTATTATTCTTGCAAAATAACTTTTATGGAATACAGTTTTTTGGTGTTTCTTGGAGCTTGGTTATAGAAGAGTGGTTTTACCTTTTTGCCCCATTTTACCTAATATTAGCTACCAACTTTTTAAAAACAGAGAAAAAAATTTTCTTAGCTATTATTGCTTTTATTGCATTTGTAAACCTTGCGCGTTTAGGATATGTATTAAATGGAAATGTGCCTTATGAAGGTGTAAATAGTAATTTCCCATTTAGGTTCGACTCCTTGTTTTTAGGTGTATTGCTCGCTTTTGTGAAGCATAAAAAATGGATCTTATACGAAAAGCTAAAGTCGCCTTTAATTGCCATTGCTGGATTTTTTATGTTTGTTGGATATATATACTATTACTGGACTTTATCCTATCCTAATCAATTAATTGATAGTATGCTTTTACCTCGAACAATCGGTTTCTTTATTTTGCCATTTATGGTAGCGTTAACTGTGCCTTATATTTCTGTAATTAAATTTAACCAACACAGAAATATACTTACAAAAGCTTTTTATGAATTGATAACTTACACAAGCGTTCTTACCTATGCAATTTATTTAATACATACATTTATTTTTCCTATAATTTTGGAGCATCCCAACCAATCTTCTTCCATTTTGCAATGGGTAACGGCATTGGTATTAACCTATTTAATATCGTGGCTTGTATATCAAACATTTGAAAAGCCGATATTAAACTATAGAGATAAAATTACAAGTAAAAGCTAAAGACCTAGCTTAAATCGTCGCTTGTAAAAGCTAACGGTAGCAAACTGCTCACATTTTTTAGTCGGTAAATACTTCCTTGCTGACCTTGTAAAATTAATTCAATATCGGAATTATAAAGTTTTTCGTACTCTGAAAGTACCTGACGACAAGAGCCGCAAGGAGCAACTGGCGCGATTACAGGAAACGCCTCCGAAAAAGCAGTTACAGCCACTTTAATAGCTTTAACCCCGGGGTATTGCGAGGATGCATAAAACATGGCCACACGTTCGGCACAAATACCCGATGGATAGGCTGCATTTTCTTGGTTATTGCCTGTAATTACTACCCCGTTTTCGAGCAAAATAGCACTGCCAACACTAAATTTTGAATAAGGTGCATAGGCTCTTTTTGCTGCTTCTCTGGCCTCAACAAGCAATTTGGCATCATCTTCGTTAAGTTCTGCTGACGAAGCGTAACTGATATAGTTTAATTGGTAACTATGGTTTTCCATGAAGACTCTTTTTTGGAAATACTAAAATATTAAAAGTGCAATTAAACTAGGCTTGAAATTTCTTTTTATGAAACTTCTTTTTCTTTTTTGGTATACCCGAACCCATACTTTGGTTGTTGTTGTGTCCTTGTTGCACATTGCGTGTTTGCAAATCGCTTTTATTTGCCAAACGAACACCTTCTTTTAACTTTAATTGCCCTTTCGAAAGCATTTTTAGTTGATCTAGTATTACATCATCGCTTACATTATCTTTATTCCAAGTAATATAAAAGCTTTTCATCACATTGGCTATTGTTTCTATAAAGGCATCTTTCGTTTCGCCCTCTTGCATTTCTATAGCTTTTTGAATCATATCCTCAACCACCCTGCCATAGTGCTTGTAACGAATGTTATTTCTTGGATAAGCTACACGTTGAGGTTTTGTTGTAAAAGTCTCTGGACTTGGTTTTGGATAGGGCGAATCAACATCTAATTGAAACTTTGAAATTACAAATAAATGATCCCAGAGTTTATGTTTAAAATCATTTACATCGCGCAAGTGGGGGTTTAATTGACCCATAATATCAATAATTGCTCGTGCTACTCTATTGCGCTCTTCACGCTCTTCAACTGTAATTGCAAAGTCAACCATCTTTTGAATGTTTCTGCCATATTCAGAAATTATCAAAGGCGTTAAATCTGTGTTGTATTCCAACGAATTATGTGTAATCAAAATAAATCTTTTAGGGTTTAACAAGCTATCAAAACAATAGCAGTTTTTCTTATAAACATTACAAATATAATCAATTTGTTTAGCAAACAAGCGCTTTGTAAAAATCAACTCAGTTTATCGGCCATAACTTGGCAAAAAATGCCTAGTAAAAAACCACTATAAACTTCTACAGGCCTGTGTGCATTGAGCTGTAAACGTGCCCAACCCAAGCAGCCGGCAATAAAAAACCCTGCAATAATATAAGCGCTAAAATCTTGAAAACCATCAAAACCTAATACTAAAAATGCACCAGTAGCGCCACCTATGCCCACTAAATGAGCGCTTATTTTCATGGATAAATTTATGAAACCCGTAAACAAAATTGCTATTGAGGCTCCAAGCATTAACTGCGCCACAATAGGTGGTAATGGCGCTTTGCTTAACAACCACCAGGTACTTGTAAAAAAAATAAAGGATATAAAATAAGGTGTGCTGCGCTCATGTTGAATTTCAATTTGCATGCTGGTTATCAATCCAAATTTTTTCAAAACCAATGTGGCAAAAACTGGCAATAAACAAGTATTTAAAAACACCAAAGCATAAATCAGCCACCCAATTTTTTCATTCATTTTAAATGAAGAGTTGTTTAACAGCAAATACACTGCATAGCTAGGCATAAATACGGGGTGGAGTAAGTAAGAAAGAAACTTGGCTAAGTGAGTGCTAATATTAATCAAGTATTTGGATTTAAGTATATCGCAAAACTAAACTAAAATTAAGAATAGTTTTTATTTAAAAATCTAATGTTAATTATATCTCCTTCCTCATCCTGGCCACTGGTATATTCAATTGCTCCCTATATTTAGCTACAGTTCTCCTTGCAATATTGTAGCCTTTTTCTTTTAAGATTTTGGCGAGTTTTTCATCGGTTAAGGGCTTACCTTTTTTTTCAGCAGCAATGCAATCTTCTAATATCTTTTTTACCTCTCGGGTAGATACCTCTTCGCCTTGGTCGTTAGATAATGATTCGCTAAAGAACGATTTTAAAAGTAATGTCCCAAAGTTTGTTTGAATGTATTTGCTGTTTGCAACCCTCGAAACTGTTGAAATATCCAAACCTACCTTATCGGCAATATCTTTCAATATCATAGGTTTCATTTTCGTCTCATCACCTTCCTGAAAATACTCGTATTGGTAATCTATAATGGCTTGCATGGTGGTTACTAAAGTATGTTGACGTTGATTAATGGCATCAATAAACCATTTTGCACCCTCTATTTTTTGTTTTACAAATTGAACCGCCTCCTTCTTATCTTTTGAGGCGAGCTTCGATTTACTATACTCGGCAAGCATTTCCATATAACTTTTGCTAACACGCAATTCGGGCATGTTTTTAGAGTTGATACTCAATTCTAATTCGCCATCACTGTTGTGCAAAATAAAATCTGGAATAATATGTTGAATACTTCGCTGTCCTTCATTCATGGAGTTTCCAGGACGTGGATTTAACTTTAGAATTTCATGAATGGCATCTTTCAACAGTTGATCGTCGCCTTCTTCAACATCTTCTAAATCGAGTTTTTTCGCAATTTTTTCGAAATGCTTTTTGCTAAACTCTTCCATATTTTGCTCCACAATCATCATCGCAATTTTCACAACCGGATCATGCTTTTCTTTGTATTTGCGTTTTAATTGTAAGTCTAAGCATTCTTGCAAATTACGCGCTCCAATGCCTGGAGGATCAAACTCCTGAATCAATTTAAGCAATTCTTCTAATTCTTTTTCTGTTGTATTGATGTTTTGTGTAAAGGCTAAATCATCAACCAATGCAGCTAATTCTCTGCGCATATAGCCATCATCATCAATATTACCTATTAAAAATTCAGCAATTTGATAATGCTCATCATCTAAAACCAATAAACCTAATTGCGTACTCAAATAATCCTGAAAGCTTAGTGTACCGCTAATAGGAATATCTTTGCGTTCATCATCTTCGCCACTGTTTTTAATATTTAATTTATAAGATGGAATTTCATCATCATCAATAAACTCATCTAAACTAAAATCATCGCGGCTGTGCTCACTATCTTCAAAACCTTCTACCTCTTCATCTTCGGTATTGCTAAACTCATCATCCTCTTCATTTTTATAATCTTCTTGATCGCCTTCTAATTCTTCTAAAGCAGGATTTATTTCAAGTTCTTCTTTAATCCGCTGCTCTAGGCCCACAGTTGGTATCTGCAACAGCTTCATCAACTGAATTTGTTGGGGCGATAGCTTTTGTAAAAGCTTTTGTTGCAGGGATTGTTTTAACATGGGGCAAATCTATGAATTAAGAGCCTGTTTTGATTTATTTTTGAGAATTGTTATTGACATATTTTGATGATAATGGCAGCGCTCTCTTAACAAAAAAATTAGCGTTAACGCCCATTAGAAAAGTAGTAGAAAGACTATAATTTAATTTTCAATAGGCTTTAGAATTCTGCGTTTTTAGGCGTTCTTGGAAAAGGGATTACATCGCGAATATTGGTCATACCAGTAACAAATAACATCAAACGTTCAAAGCCTAAACCAAATCCTGCATGCGGACAAGTGCCAAATCTGCGGGTATCTAAATACCACCAAATTTCATCTTCATCAATACCCATTTCAGTTACACGGCTCAACAATTTATCATAGTTTTCTTCGCGTTGCGAACCACCAATAATTTCTCCAATCCAAGGGAATAAAATATCCATGGCGCGCACTGTTTTTCCATCTTCATTTTGCTTCATATAAAAAGCCTTAATGTGTTTTGGATAATCAGTTAAAATTACTGGCCCACCATGATGCGTTACTAAAAAGTTTTCGTGCTCTTTTTGTAAATCGGTGCCCCATTCAACTTTAAATTCAAATTTATCATTGAAACCTATTAAAATTTCAACCGCCTGTGTATATGTTAAACGGATGAAAGGCTTGTCAACAACACTTTGTAGGCGAGTGATCAATTCCTTGTCATACATTTGATTTAAAAATTCTAAATCATCTTTACTGTTTTGAAGTGCATAGCTGATCAAATATTTCAACATTTCTTCTGCCAAATCCATATTATCATGGATATCATAAAAAGCCATTTCTGGCTCAATCATCCAAAATTCAGCCAAATGCCTTGGCGTGTTGCTGTTTTCGGCTCTAAAGGTAGGGCCAAAAGTATACACGTTACCTAAGGCCAATGCACCTAATTCTGCTTCTAATTGGCCACTCACCGTGAGGTTGGTAGCCTTTCCAAAAAAATCTTCCATGTAGTTTATTGAACCATCGGTATTGCGTGGAGGATTCTCTAATGGAAGTGTAGTTACTTTAAACATTTCGCCCGCACCTTCGGCATCACTACCTGTAACAATGGGAGCATGCATGTAAAAGAAACCTTTATCATTAAAAAATTGATGTATAGCAAATGCCATTTGATGACGCATTCTTAGCACAGCACCAAAAGTGTTGGTGCGTGGTCGTAAATGCGCAATCTCGCGTAAAAACTCTAAGGTATGTCCTTTCTTTTGTAACGGATATTTTTCAGGATCAGCAGTGCCATAAATTACAACTGAATTACATTGTATTTCTACCGATTGTCCTTTTCCTTGCGAAGCCACCAAAGTACCTTCTGCTCTAATACAAGCGCCAGTGCTAATGTTTTGGCAAATCTCAAATGCAGGTGTATTATTATCAATCACCAATTGAATATTTAAAATGGTACTGCCATCGTTTAAGGCAATAAAATTTACATTTTTACTTGTTCTGATGGTGCGTACCCAACCTTTAACAATAATATTTGTAGGAGGTGCTACCTCGCCTTTTAATAAGCTTTTTATGGATGTATGCTCTATCATGTGTTGTATTATTTCTTTTAAGAAGTGCAAATTTCTAAAACTTTTGCAGAGTATAAAACTTTATTTTTTAATGTGCCAATTTTACAATTTGCCAATGTGCCGATGAAACAATGTGCTAATGATAAAACACGATGGTGAATAGAACCCTACCATGATACCGAATCTACCTGTCTAAAATTAAGCATAAATCCTTTTTCAAGTCAACCTTTTTGCAAATCAAAATTTCATTCATTATCCGTAATATTGCCTATTCAAAAAAAGCAGACCAATTGCATCTCCAATATAAACTCAACAAGCCATTAAATGATGTTTTCCTATGCTTAAGTGTTGCCGATAATTTCGTAAAAGTTCATCCAATCATTTATGCCATGAAACCTTTGCCTAATGGCGATTATCTGGTTTTTGAAAAATTAAAAATTGCATTTATAAATTTAGATTTTACCTACCCTTGCACCATTGAATCAGATGCTATTGACAAAGCAATTACCATGAAAGCATTGGTGAAAAAAATGGTACACATTCAAATCGAATTTAAGCTTTCAACGGAGAATGATAAAACTGTTGTAAATGAATTCATCACTTCCAAATCTTTATTACCAGTTGCTTTTGTAATGCGTAAAGTTTTTAAAACTCAACATCAAAAATTATTTCAAAATATAGAAAAAAGTTAATTATTATAGGTTTTATTTTCATTAGCAACCTGGCTAAACAAATCTGCGAATCTGTGGCAATAAAATCTTAAATGCTTCACTATATTTGTAACTATTAATAAATCTAAATTGCTAAAAGCGTTCAATAATTTGCATGCCAAAACCAACTCCCAAAGCGCATCCTAAACAAGCAGATAGCACCACAGTAAATGCAATGTTTATTACTTTGCCTTTGCTTATTATTTCTTTATTATATTCTACCAAAGCGGTTGACGCTGTGCTGTTACCCAAGTTTATTGCCTTTGCCATTTTCGCTATTATTATCAGCGCACTTGCGCTTAAAAATGCTGCTGCTTTCAGTGAGGTAAAACAACATCTTTTTTTTAAGATATATACAGCTTATTTATTAACCTCTTTAATTAGCGTTTACATCAGCTGTAACTTTGGCGATGCGGTTTTCGAGTGGCTCAAAATATTTTTATTGGGCAATAGTATTTTTGCCATCAGCATCTATTTTTATCACCATAAAAAGTTCATTGAACAATTTGTTAATGCCATCAATATTTTAAATGCAGTAATTGTTGTTATTGGCTTAGTTCAATTTTTGATAATCTTCTCAAAGCAACATGTAACACATGCTGCTACTTATGAGGTTACAGCCACCTTCGGGCATAAAAACATTTTTGCCGAAATGTTATTTTTAACTTTTCCATTTACATTGTATAATTTATTTACCAAACAGGGCAATTGGAAATGGCTCAGTGGTATAAGCGCTTTTTTAACCTTGTTTTTAATTACGCTTACCCTAACAAGAGCAGTCTGGTTGGCAACCATTTTAGGCTTTTTAATGAGTTTTCCATTTTATTTTTATGCACTATCAAGAGGAAAAAATATTGTATCGCAATTCAAAAAATACAGAAAAAATATTTTAATTGTTGGCGTATTATTCTTAGCAATTGTTGCAAGTATTTTGGTGTACTCTCGTATTG